>VAPM010066384.1_pt1 | contig 25573 bp, 27 predicted proteins | sample 3395091 | NCBI WGS metagenome assembly VAPM01 (sample SAMN08290445, study PRJNA428436) | hydrothermal vent metagenome | isolation source: Deep-sea hydrothermal vent chimney 3 | place: Pacific Ocean: Juan De Fuca Ridge
GTGGCCAAGGCCGGCAAGCCGCTGCTGATCATCGCCGAAGACGTCGAGGGCGAAGCCCTGGCGACCCTGGTGGTCAACAACATGCGTGGCATCGTCAAGGTTGCCGCGGTCAAGGCACCGGGTTTCGGCGATCGCCGCAAGGCCATGCTGGAAGACCTGGCCATCCTCACCGGTGGTACTGTGATCTCCGAAGAAGTGGGTCTGTCCCTGGAGAAGGCCACCATTGATGACCTGGGTACCGCCAAGCGTGTTTCCATCACCAAGGACAACACCACGCTCATCGACGGTGCCGGCAACGCCAAGGATATCGAGGCCCGTGTCGGTCAGATCCGCGCCCAGATCGAGGAAGTATCCTCCGATTACGACCGTGAAAAACTGCAGGAACGTGTCGCCAAACTGGCCGGCGGTGTCGCCGTGATCAAGGTGGGTGCTGCCACTGAAGTTGAAATGAAAGAGAAGAAGGCGCGCGTCGAAGACGCCCTGCACGCCACCCGTGCCGCGGTGCAGGAAGGCGTGGTGCCTGGCGGCGGTGTCGCCCTGGTGCGTGCTCTGCAGTCTCTGGGAGAGGTCAAAGGCAACAACCACGACCAGGACGTCGGCATCGACATCGCCAAGCGCGCCATGGAAGAACCCCTGCGCCAGATCGTTTCCAACGCCGGTGGCGAACCCTCCGTGGTGCTGAACGAAGTGGCCAAGGGCAAGGGCAATCACGGCTTCAATGCCGCGACGGGCGAATACGGCGACATGGTGAAAATGGGTATCCTGGACCCCACCAAGGTGACCCGTACCGCGCTGCAGAACGCCGCTTCTGTGGCGGGCCTGATGATTACCACCGAGGCGATGGTTGCCGAAGTGCCGGCCGATAACGCCGCAGGCGGTGGTATGCCTGATATGGGCGGCATGGGTGGTATGGGTGGTATGGGCGGCATGATGTAAGCTGCTTACTACCGGCTGTCGCCAGCCGAGCGTAACAGACCCCGCCGGGAGACCGGCGGGGTTTTTTTGTGCCTGCCGGTAAGCCGTGGAGGGATTACCCCTGTGTGTCGAAACTGATAGATGGCTGCTGTCGTGGTAGCCTAGGGTCTGTGAAAATACACGATCAATGGAGGTGTGAAATGGCTGCGTACGAGAAAGTTCTTGCGACACTTGATCTTGGTCATGATGGTGAGGTGGTCTGTCGGCGCGCCGCCGAGCTGGCAAAAAAATATTCCGCCAGACTGTTTCTCCTGCATGTGGTGGAATACGTGCCAGTCGATCTTGGTAGTGATCTTATGCTTCCCCAGCCATTGGAGATTGAAGAAACATTGGTGGCGCGGGCAAAGGAAAATCTGGCAGACATAGTGAAAGGCCTGGATGGCATCGACCTTGTTTCAAATGTTGAGATTGGCGTTATAAAGTCAGAGATAATTCGTTATGCCGATGACAATCAGGTTGACCTGATTGTCATCGGGCGCCACAGTCGGCATGGTATTTTTAAATTGCTGGGATCCACCGCGAATGCGGTTTTGCACAATGCTCACTGTGATGTATTGGCCGTTAATATTGCTGAATAAATCAGAGGCTTCTTGGCTGATTGTTGAATAAAGGTGTCCTGCCTTTTTCAATAACAAGAAAAGAGAAAATTGTGATTTTTTTCTTTTCATGCAAAATCAAAGGCTTGGTAGCCTTCGGTTTTGCTGATACATCCCTGTATTGATATAGGCTGCCGAAAAGCAGTTTTTTAACAGCCTGTTAGATAAAAGCGCGCTTATTGTGCAGGAGATGTCGCCGGGAATTGGCCTGTCAGCACCAAAAAGTCCTGTGAAATAAGTGGTTTGCAACAATTGGGTGCGCCTGTCGAGCTTGTTTTTGGCGCCTGTCTATTAGTTGATCTTTTTTATCAAATATACATTGACACTCGTGTTCGGATTGTTCTAGCATCGGTAGCCATAGATATTATTGATGTCTATAAATACCAAAATTATAAAAAATAATTAAATACTAATATAGTTAGCGTTCCGGTGTTGGTGATTGCCAACGGGAAAATGCGGCCAGATAACAACAATAATAATCACGTCTGTCTGCTGAGCTTGGCTAATAAAAAATAATCGATGAGTGAGAGGGGGGTATGCCGCTTTAGCGGTCTTCCCAAATATCGCGGCACTGCCTGCGAATCTTAAACATTTCCGAGTTGTAATGAATGGGCGCTTTGTTGGTGTTTTCCAGCAAGGCGACGGTGTTTCTGTTTTCGGGATTTTTTGCCCGTGGAGCAGAAATAATCAATATGCACAGAGGATTGATATGGCTGTGAATAAGCAAATTCCTGCTCATAATCGCCGTGGGCGCGTAGGTCTTGCCTGGGTGCTGGGTCTTGCTGCCTGCTTTGTGGTGGTTGCGCCTGTGGCAATGGCTGCGAAGTACGATGTGGTTGCGCCTGGTGGGAGCCATGGTGGCGACGATGTGGAACAGCCCATCGAGTTTCCGCACAACATTCACGTCAAGGATAACGACATCAACTGTATGTACTGCCACACCTATGCACGGCGCAGCAAGGTGGCGGGCATCCCGCCGACCAGCAAGTGCATGGGTTGCCACAAGATGGTGGCGACGGACAAGCCGCGCATCAAGGCGTTGACCAAGTATTGGGAAAACAAGGAATCACCGCCGTGGAAGAAGGTTCACGATCTGCCGGACTTCGTGCACTTTACCCACGAAATACATTTGAAGACGCTGTTGTTTGATCGTGAACTTCCGATGGAAGACACCAAGGAGGTTTGCGCCTTCTGTCACGGTGAGGTGGAAAACATGACCGTGGCGAAGAAAGTGAAGCCGCTGAATATGGGCTGGTGTGTCAACTGCCACATCGAGAATCAAGAGCTGGGCGCTCCGGGTGATTGCTGGAAATGCCACAAGTAGCGGATTGCGGGTCAATAGAGTGAGTAAGCTTATGTCTGGAAAACTGAACCGTAGAAGTTTCATGAAGATGATGGGCTGGGGTGGTATCGGCACTGCGCTTGCGGGCTGCGATATGCCCAGTACGGTAACGCTGGAAGAGGGCGTGGAAGACGTCGTTTCCTATTTGTCACCGGAAGAATATGTCATCCCCGGCGTCGGTGTCTGGTATGCCTCGACATGCACCCAGTGTGCCGCAGGCTGTGGTATCCACGGTCGCGTGCGTGAAGGCCGCGTGCTGAAGCTGGAGGGAAACCCCGAGTCACCGGTCAACAAAGGCAAGCTGTGTCTGATGGGGCAGGCCGGTGTGCAGGGCCACTATAACCCTGATCGTATCACTACACCGTTGTTGCGCAGTGACGGTAGTCTGTCGCCCGTGTCTTGGGAAAAGGCCGAACAAGTGCTGGCTGAAAAGCTGGGTGGCGTGAAGGGTGACCGCTTTGCCTGGTTCACCGGCAGCATGAGTGGCCATCAACTGTCGTTGCTCTCCAGTCACCTCGATGCCATGGGGTCAAACAAACATTTTGTGCACGAGGTGGTGAACAACGCCGTCGCACAGTCGGTGTATGCCGACATGTTTGGTGATGCCACGCCGCGTTTGCGCATCGACAAGGCGAAGATGGTGTTGTCCTTCGGCGCCGATTTCATGGGTGCCAGTGAATCGCCTCTACTGTATTCCGGTGACTACACCCGCTTCCGCACCGGCAACACCCGCGGCCTGCTGGTGCAGGTGGAACCGAAGATGTCGCTGACCGGCGGCAGTGCGGATCTGTGGATGCCCATCAAGCCGGGCACCGAGGGTGTACTGGCATTGGGTATTGCCAACCTGTTGCTCAACAAACTGAAGATGAACGATGCCGGCATTCCCAGCGACGTGCGCGAAATGATCAACAAGTATGACGTGAGCTCTGTGGCCGGAATCACCAGTGTGGCGGGGCATCGCATCCAGCGTATCGCTGCCCTGCTGCAGGAGCGTTCGCCAAGCTTGGTATTGGCCGGTGCGACGGTCGAGGGCCACACTCATGGTTATGCTTCGACGGCTGCGGTGATGATGCTCAATCACATCCTCGGCAATGTTGGCAAGACCATCGAGCCTGGCGCCAAAATTCCCTTTCCACAACTGGCGATGAAGCGCGGCGGCACGGCGGATCTCGCCGCCTTTTCCGAGGCCGCCAAGGGCCAGCAATTGGATGCCGTCATCTTCTATGGCAGCAATCCAGTTTATACCGCGCCCGCGTCGCTGGGTCTCAGTGACGGCTTGGCCAACATCGGTTTCAAGGTGGCGATTGCCCAGTTCCCGGATGAAACGGCCATGGTCGCGGATCTGGTGTTGCCGGCGGCGTCCTATCTCGAAGACTGGGGCACCCAGGTGCCGGCTTTCCTTGGTGATTATGCCGCGATCCAGCTGCAGCAGCCGCTAATGGAAAAGCTGTATGCCGACACCCGCGGCTTCGGCGATATCGTGCTGGGCCTGCTCAAGCAACACAAGGCCGACGAGTTTGATAAGTTCGAGGATTACTACGGCTATCTGCGTAATGCCTTCGCTGCATTGCCGGCCTCCGTCAAGGGTGGTGTCGCCAGCGATGATGCCTTTTGGACCGGTGCCCTGCAGGCAGGTGTTGTAACGCTGCCTGCGGATGCAGTGACGCTGAAGTCCACCGTGATTGCCTTTGCCGATCCCAAGGCTGGCGATGATGCCGCCAATGGCCTGACCCTGATCCCGTCGCCACGCATGGGGCTGTGGGATGGTCGCCATGCCAATCTGCCCTGGTTACAGGAGGCGCCGGATCAGATCAGCAAGGTGGTGTGGGACAGCTGGGCGGAGATGCACCCGGAAACCGCAAAGAAAAACGGCATTTCCCAAGGCGATCTAATCAGCGTTAGCTCTGCCCATGGTGAGATCAAGACACGCGCCGTGCTGCTCAAGAGTGTGCACCGCGATGCCGTGGCGGTGCCGCTGGGCCAGGGCCATGAAGCCTATGGCCGTTACGCGGAAGGTATTGGCGCCAACCCGCTGAAGATTATTGATCCTGCACAGGACACCAAGACCGGTGAACTGGCCATGTACGCGACCAGGGTCAGTATCAAGCGGATTGCCGGCAGCGAACAATTCGGGCTGGTCAAGGCGGGTGGCAGTGACACTCAGGCCGGCCGCAAGCTGGTGGTGACGGTGCCGGTAGAGCAGCTACGACGTACGGAGGGGGCGTAATCATGTCACTTGATAATATTCTCAATAATTGGTCCGACTACCGTAAGGGTGCGGAAGAGGGCGGTTTTTACGATCCCGAGGGCAATCATCCCTACGAACATCGCTGGACCATGTCCATTAATCTGGATCTCTGTAATGGGTGTAACGCGTGCTCTACTGCCTGTTATGCCGAGAACAACCTGGCCTTCGTGGGCAAGGAGCGCTTCGAGAAAGGCCATGCCATGAACTGGATGCGTATCGAGCGTTACTGGGACGACCAGGAGAAAGACTACCCGGAGAAGGGCGCCAGCTTCCTGCCCATGATGTGCCAGCAGTGTGGCTCGGCAACCTGTGAGCCTGTATGCCCGGTGGCGGCGACCTATCATACGCCGGATGGCCTCAATGCGCAGGTCTACAACCGCTGTATCGGTTCGCGCTACTGTTCCAACAACTGCCCGTACCGCGTGCGTTATTTCAACTTCTATTCTTACTACGACGATGCCTGGCCAGAGCCCATGCAGCAACAGCTCAACCCGGATATTACCGTGCGTGACAAGGGTGTGATGGAGAAATGCACCTTCTGCGTGCAGCGCATTCGCAGCGCCAAGGACAAAGCAAAGATGGAAGATCGTGAGGTGCGTGACGGTGAGGCCATGCCGGCCTGTGCGCAGTCCTGCCCGACCTCGGCCATTGTTTTCGGCGACACCCTGGATGAGAACAGCGCCATCAGCAAACTGTGGAAGAAACACCAAGTCAAGCGCAACGTGGCACATCAGGACAAGGAAAATCCGGAAATGCGTGGCTATCGGATTTTTGAAGAGCTCAATGTGGACCCCTCCGTGATGTATCTGGAGCGGGTGCGTGAAGAAGTCTAAGCACTCATCGGGTCGCGAATGTGACGCACAACGTATGGTGAAACGACAATGATGGTGAATGAGAAAGACATCAACGAACAGATTGCCTGGGCGAAGATCAATACCGACGTCCTGCGCAGTATGGAGAACCCACGCAAGAGTTACTGGGTGGCAGTGGCGGTGTGTCTGGCAATGGTGGCCTGTGCGGTGCTGGCCGAGTATATCCAGTATACCGTTGGCATGGGTGTTTCCAATCTGAACAACCCGCACATGTGGGACTTGTATATCGCAACCTTTGTGTTCTGGATTGGTATGAGTCATTCGGGAACACTGTTGTCGGCGATTTTGCATTTGTTGCATGCCGACTGGCGAAAGCCCATCTACCGATTTGCGGAGGCGATGACGACATTCTCGCTGCTGACAGCGGGTCTGTTCCCCATCATCCATCTGGGCCGCGTGTGGAACATGTACTGGGTGCTACCCTATGTCAGTGATCGCGGTATTTGGCCCAACTTTCGTTCACCACTGGTGTGGGATGCCTTCGCGATTAGTACCTATCTGTCGGCCTCCATGCTGTTCCTGTTCATCGGCATGATTCCGGATCTGGCCATCTGCCGCGACAACACCACGGGCTGGCGCAAAAAGTTGTACACCGCGTTGTCCCTGGGCTGGGAAGGTAATGATCGCCAGTGGCGTAATTTCCGCAAGGTCTATCTGCTGATGGCCTGCTTCCTGATTCCGCTGGCGGTGTCGGTGCACTCCATTGTTTCGGCTGACTTTGCCATGTCCATCATGCCGGGCTGGCATATCACCAGCTTCCCACCCTACTTTGTGGCGGGCGCCCTGTATTCGGGTTGTGCGGCGATCATTACCCTGTTCATCATGCTGCGTTATTTCTTCCGCTTTGAGGAATACATGACACTGCCGATCATGGAGAAGACCGCCAAGCTGACCTTCGCCATTGCCATGGTGTGGACCTATCTAAACCTGATCGAATTTGCCTCGGTCTGGTACGGGCATGACGTGTATAACAAAGAGTTGCTGATCGCCAAGGCGACCGGCCCCTATGCCTGGGTATTTTGGTCCATGCTGTTCTTCGGCTCGGTGGTGCCATTCGCGCTGGCGATCCGCAAAATGCGCCGGCACATGCCGACTATGTTCGTGGTTTCGATCCTGCTCAATGTAGGTATGTTCTTCGAGCGTTGGATGATTGTGGCACCGACCCTGTCCCTGTCGCATGAGCCGTGGCAGTGGGATGTGATGTGGGGGAGTATTATTGAGTGGGCGCTGGTGTTCGGCAGTTTCGGCTGGTTCGGCCTGTTGTTCCTGGTTTTTGTCAAGGTGTTCCCGTGTGTCTCCATGTACGAAGTGAAGGAAATGGTCTTCCATCGCAGCATGAGCGCCGGTGAACGGGACGTGCTACGTATGACTGATCACGCCAAGCCTGCTAAACAAACCCCTGGTGTGGAGGGCGCATAAAATGAGTAAGCGACGCATTCTTGCTTTGTTCGGTGATTTTGCTGAGGCCCATGATGCTATTGCCGACATCCGTCGAAATGAAGTGCCGGGTGTAACAGTCGATGACATCACCATGAAGTCACCCATCGAGCACCCCGAGGTGGAGGAAGTTCTGGGGGATCGCCCGGTGCATGTTCAGAAATTTACCTTGTTTGGCGCCATTTTTGGTCTGGTATTCGGCTTCCTGTTTCTTGCCAGCGCCCAGGCGACTTTTCTGGTGCAGCCACAGGGTGGCAAGGCGGTAATTCCACTGCCAGCAAACTTTGTGCTGGTGTACGAAATGCTGATTTTCTTTGCTGTGTGGGCAACTTTTCTGTCATTCCTGTTTTTGTCGGGCTTGTTCAAAAAACGCAGCCGTCTCTACAGTGAAAAGGTCAGTTTGGATCAGGTCGGTCTGATGCTGGAAATTGATGACAGTATTGCCGAGCCCCTGAGGGATCTGTTTAAAAAGCACAAGGTGCTGGAGATTCGCGAAGAGGTCGTCCAATGAAGAAAATAAGCGTTATTATCACCGCCCTGATGGTGCCGGGCGTTGTCATGGCCTGGCCCTGGTCGACGGACATGATGAACCAGCCCAGCATCAAGCCACAGGAAGGTGTTATGACCCCTTTCCCTAGTCGTTCGGTTCCTGTAACGGGCATTCCGACTACGGTCGCGAATCGTGAAGAAACACGTAGCATGGCCAATCCGGTTGCCGTTTCCGAGGCATCAATCAAACAGGGGCGCAATCTGTACAAGATCTATTGTTCAGTTTGTCATGGCCGTACGGGCAAGGCGGATTCGCCTGTCAGTTCCAAGGTTGGCGCCATTGATCTGACAGATGCTTATGTACAGAACGATCTTTCTGAGGGCTGGCTTTGGGGTACGATCACCTTTGGTAGTTATGTGATGCCTTCCTATGGCGTGGTTACTGAGCAAGGCGGCTCCAATGACCTGTCGGTCGAAGAGCGTTGGCACGTGGTCAACTACATCAAGCATGCGCTGGTGAAGGATGCAGCGGCTGCCGCCGTTGCATCAAAATAGCGCGCGGAACCAACAGCCGGATAACGATAGGGGTAGCGGTTCATGGAAAATTTCGGAAGCTGGTCTGTATTGACCACCAACTTTATTGTTGTTTTGTATTTGGCACTGGCCGGCGTAACATTCGCCTCCATTCTTCATTTAACTAACGGTAAATGGCGATTCCAGGTGCGCTACTATGCCGTTTCGCTGGCGGCGTTGTTTCCGCTGGCCTTTGTACTGTTGCTGGTGTTGCTGGGCGGTGGGGAGCAAACTTTTCCCTGGCTGGCTCAGGCCCACGGTGGGCAGGGTGATGATGTGCATCTGAGCGGCTGGCTGGACTACTCATTTCTGGTAGTTCGCGAGATTCTGGGTTTTGTCATTGTCGCTGTGCTGTTTGGTCTGTTCATCAAGTATCAGCACCTGACTGCGGTGAGCGACGATCCCGTCGTACACCGCCGTTTTCGCAATATTGCGTTGCTGATCCCCTTCGCCTATGTGCTGTATGGCACCATGGTGGCCTGGGACTTTGAGATGACCCTGCTGCCCGGTTGGCACAGTGCTAGCTATGGCGTGTATCAGTTCGTCAGCATGTTCCAGGGGTTTCTGGCCTTCTTCGTGCTGATGCTGATCATGCTCAAGCGCTCCGGCAAGCTGACCAACGAGTACAAACCCTTCGTATTTAACTACATGGCCCAGCTGATCCTGGCCTTTACCATCCTCTGGGCATACTTCTATTTCACCCAGTACCTGATCATGTGGTACGGCCGCCTGCCGGAGGAGATGGACCGTTTCGACAACATGATGTTCTATGGTCTGGCACCGATCTGGTGGTTGTTCCTGGTGTTGAAGGCCTTTATTCCCTTCTTGACCTTCGCCACCTGGACGCCGAACCGACATAACCAGGCGGTGATCGGTTTTGTGGCGATCTGCATACTCGTTGGCACCTGGCTGGAGCGTTATACCTGGATCTCCGGTTCGGTTTCTCCGGAGTATTACCATATTCCCATGAGTTCGATTTTTGATATTGTGGTGACGGTGGTGATCTTTGCGGTGGGGTGGTTCTCTGTAAAGAAGGTGCTTAATCACTATGGATTAGTTCGAGCCTGAAGCCTATTTAACGGGCAAATACACAAAAAAGCCCCCTTATATTGGGGGCTTTTTTGTGTGTGAGTATTCAGCTCCCGCTCAGGTTTGAGCGGCTAGCATGTAAAATGCGTACCTATGCGCCATAATTAATTTATAATAATATTAATGTTTGCTGCGTGGAAGCCCGAGCATATTTGCAATGCTCCGATGCCAGCCGGTTATTTTTGGGTTAACATGTTGCGCGAAAATACCCTATCACTAAAGAGGTAGAGATGAGTTCGGATGAAATCGACTACGGTCGACGTCGCATGCTTATTGCTGCGACAACGGCCATGGGGGGAGTCGGTGCAGCTTATGTTGCTACTCCATTTATTCTTTCTATGCATCCTTCGGCCAGGGCCCAGGCCGCTGGCGCGCCTGTTGAGGTTGATGTCAGCAAGCTCGAGGTTGGCCAGTTGATGACCATCGAGTGGCGCGGGAAGCCCGTCTGGATCTTGCGGCGCGACGAAGAAATGCTGGAAAACGCGAGGAGCCTGGAACCGCTGTTGCGTGATCCGGATTCGGACGAGCTGACCCAGCAGCCGGCTTATGCGAAGAATGAGCATCGCTCCATCAATCCCGAATACATGGTGATGGTCGGCATCTGTACGCACTTGGGTTGTGCGCCGACGTTCCGTCCCGAAGTGGCCCCCCTCGATCTTGGTCCCGAGTGGAAGGGTGGTTTCTTCTGCCCCTGCCATGGTTCAAGTTACGACCTTTCCGGGCGCGTGTATGCGGGCGTGCCGGCACCGACGAATCTGGTTGTACCACCCTATCATTTCACTCTGAGCACCCGTTTGGTGATCGGTATCGATCCGGAGGCCGCGTAATGTCCAATCGTCTATCAGACCGCATGTTGTCCCTGCGCGACTGGGTGGATGCCCGCTTCCCCCTGATGCATTTGTGGGAAGACCATCTGACCAAGTACTATGCGCCGAAGAACCTGAACTTCTGGTACTACTTTGGCTCTCTTGCGATGCTGGTGCTGGTTATCCAGGTGGTTACCGGCGTCTTCCTGACCATGAATTACAAGCCCACCGCAGAGACGGCCTTCGCCTCCGTGGAATACATCATGCGTGATGTGAACTGGGGCTGGTTGATCCGTTATCTGCATTCCACGGGTGCCTCGTTTTTCTTCATTGTCGTCTATCTGCACATGTTCCGTGCCCTGTTATACGGCTCTTACCGGGGGCCGCGTGAGCTATTGTGGGTGATCGGCATGGGCCTGTTCGTGGTGCTCATGGCAGAGGCCTTCATGGGTTACCTGTTGCCCTGGGGGCAGATGTCCTTCTGGGGGGCGCAGGTCATCATCTCGCTGTTTGGCGCCATTCCTTACATTGGCGAGGATCTGGCTCTGTGGATTCGTGGAGACTATGTGGTTGCTGACGCCACGCTCAATCGTTTCTTCGCTTTCCATGTGATTGCCGCTCCATTGGTGCTTATCGGTCTGGTGGTGCTGCATATCGTTGCCCTGCACTCGGTGGGTTCCAACAATCCCGATGGCATCGAGATCAAGAAAAACAAAGGGCCCAATGGAGTGCCGGTGGATGGTATTCCCTTCCACCCCTACTACACCGTAAAGGATATGGTCGGCGTGGCCGGATTCCTCTTTGTTTTTGCGGCGGTGGTGTTCTATGCCCCTGAGATGGGCGGCTACTTCCTGGAGAAGGACAATTTTACCCCTGCGGATCCGCTGAAGACCCCGGAGCATATTGCTCCAGTCTGGTATTTCACCCCCTTCTACGCCATTTTGCGCGCGGTACCGGACAAGTTCATCGGTGTGCTTGCGATGGGGGCGGCCATTGTGGTGCTGTTCCTGTTGCCCTGGCTGGATCGCAGTCCAGTCAAGTCCATCCGCCAGCGTGGCATGGTCTTCAAGACCGCACTGACCATTTTTGTGGTGAGTTTCATCAGCTTGGCGTATCTAGGCACGGTGGCCGCGACGCCTATCGCGACGCTGTTTTCACGCATCTTTTCGGCACTGTATTTTGCCTTTTTCCTGCTCATGCCGATTTATTCCCGGTGGGATAAGACCAAGCCGGTTCCAGAGAGGGTGACATTCAAGTGAGATACCTAATTTTTGTTATTGCGTTATTAGGTTTGCCGCAAGCAGGGCTTGCAGCGGGTGGCGGCAACGTGAATCTGGACAAGGCCAATATTGACCTTGAAGACAGAGAGTCACTGCGTAACGGCGCCAAACTGTTTGTGGACTATTGCCTGAACTGTCATTCTGCGGCACTGATGCGGTACAGCCGTATCGGTCAGGATCTGGGCATGAGCGAAGAGGAGATGACGGTTGAGCTGCTGACGGCTGGCGGCAAAATCGGCGACACCATGGAGGTCGTCATGCAGCCGAAAGAGGCGGCACAGTGGTTTGGCACCGCGCCGCCGGATCTGTCCGTACTGATGCGTGTACGCGGTGCAGATTGGGTCTATACCTATCTTCGTGCTTTCTACCGTGATGAATCACGTCCCTGGGGCGTGAACAACTCGGTGTTCAAGGATGTGGCTATGCCGCATGCGCTGTGGGAGCTGCAAGGCTTGCAGGAAGCCGAGGTAGAGACGCATATCGACGAGGATGGTCATGAGCGCGAGGTCATCACGGGATTCAAGCTGGTCGAGCCGGGTTCCTTGAGTCCCGAGGCTTACGACAATGCCATGCGTGATCTGGTGAATTTCATGGCTTACCTGAGTGAGCCCAGCAAGTTGCAGCGCCTGGCGCTGGGCAAGTGGGTGCTGGGTTTCCTGTTTATCTTCCTGATTCTTGCCTATATGCTGAAGAAAGAATTCTGGAAAGATATTCACTGATTCTGTCGTCTTGATCCACCGACCCTGCGGGTCGGTGGGCCCCTTCTTTTGGCAGCAATGCCCGCTTGTCATCTCCTTATTATTCAACGCGTTATGGCTGTTTCCGTAAGATTCAGCGGATTTCAGGTATAATGGCCCGTTCATTTGATCGTTTCCAGTGCCTGGATGCATAGCCTTATACTTTTGGTTATGCGGCGGGATGAGTGTAATGCAGTGCAGGGAGAAAACAGTAATGGCAGTTGTGGCCAATAGAAAGTCGGTAATGTCACTTTTTACCGGGGCATCGGATGTTCACAGTCATCGCGTGCGCATTGTGCTCGCGGAAAAGGGCATCAACTTTGACTCGGTCGATGTCGATTCTGCCAGCCCTCCTGAGGATCTCATGGAGCTGAACCCCTACGGCACCGTGCCCACCCTGGTTGACCGTGACCTTGTGCTGTATGACTCGCAGGTGATCATGGAATATCTGGATGAGCGTTTTCCGCATCCGCCATTGATGCCGGTCGACCCGGTTTCCCGTGCCCAGAGCCGTATGACCCTGCGCCGCATCCAGTGTGACTGGGACAGCCTGCTGGGCAAGGTTGTCGGCAGCGGCAAAGAGAGGACCAAGGCCGTCAAAGAGCTGCGCGAAAGCATGACGGTGGTTGCCCCTATCTTTGAGCAAAAGCCTTATTTCCTGAGCGATGATCTATCACTGTTGGACTGCGCGGTGGCGCCGATCCTGTGGCGTCTGCCTGAATACGGCATCGAGCTGCCGCCCGCCGCCAAGCCGATGCTGGAATATGCCCAGCGCCTGTTTGATATGGAATCCTTCCAGGCCAGTCTGACCGAAAGCGAGCGGGAAATCCGCGAAGGCTGACCGGGGATTTCTACGGATATACTTTCATGTCGGAAATGACATCCAGCAGGCCTTATCTCCTGCGCGCCATTTATGAATGGATCGTGGACAACGGTCTGACGCCCTACCTGCTGGTCAATGCCGACTATCCGGATGTGCAGGTTCCCGTCGAGCACATCAATAATGGCAAGATTATTCTCAACGTGGCGCCGGAGGCGGTGCAGTCGCTTGATCTGGGTACCGCGGACGTGAGTTTCAATGCCCGTTTTGGTGGCCGCCCGATGAATCTTTTTTTCCCCGTGGCTGCCGTGCTGGCCATCTATGCCCGTGAAAATGGTCGTGGCATGGTGTTCAGCGATAGCGACGATAACCCGCCGCCCGGCTCACCGGAACCAGACAAGGGCGATAAGCCTGCAAAGGGCAAACCGGCGCAGCCGGCCCTGCGGGTCGTCAAGTAAGCTCGTCGTTCGCGGTCATGATCGAGGTCATCCGGGCCGATATTACCACCCTCGCCGTTGACGCCATCGTCAATGCCGCTAATGACAGCTTGCTGGGCGGTGGCGGTGTGGATGGGGCGATTCATCGTGTGGCGGGGCCGGAGCTGCAGGCGGCCTGCCGCCCCTTGGGCGGCTGTCCCACTGGTGAGGCGCGGATTACCCCCGGCTTTTGTTTACCATCCAGCTGGGTGATCCATACCGTCGGCCCCGTGTGGCACGGTGGCGCCCGTCACGAGGCCGAACGGCTTGCCGCCTGCTACCGGAACAGTTTCGAGCTGGCCCTGCAGCATGGGCTGCGCAGTATCGCTTTTCCGGCCATCAGTACGGGGGTCTACGGTTACCCCAAGCGCAAGGCGGCAACCATCGCCATGGCCGCGATGCGCGAGTATGCGCCACGCTTTGCGCGCATCATCGCCTGTTGCCATAGTGCGGAAGACCTGCAGATCTACCGTGAATTGTTGGCCTCTGATTGAGTTTGTGCTTTGCGCATCGGTAACAGAAGGCCCAGCAGCCCGCCCAGGGCGCCGTAGAGATGCGCGTCCACGATCACCGTGCCGCCGGCGCTGGCCTCGGAGCCGGGTAGCGGTCCCGCCAGCTGTTCCCAGCCCAGCTTGAACACCACCGCGCCCAGCAGCAGCCAGGTGCCGCGGTGGCCGCGTCGGATATCGGCGATGGCCCCGGCCACCAGCAGGCCATGCAGGACGCCGGACAGGCCCACATACCAGCCCAAGTGTGGGTTAAAGATCAGCAGCGCCAGACCCGTTATCAAGGCATCGGTAAACAGCAGAATCAACCAGCTGCGTGGGGACAAGGCGGGCCCGACCAGCAGCCAGATCAACCACAGCCCGGCCAGATTCATCAGCAGGTGGGATCCGCCGAGGTGTACCAGATGGGCGCTGAGCAATCGCCACCACTGGCCGTCCAGGATGGCGGCACGATCGTAGCGCAAGGCTTGCTGTGCGATATCGCCGAACAGGCCTAGGCCAATGATGAGCGCCGACAGGATCAGCGGGATCTGGAATTGATGCAACCAGTGTCGGTAGGGTGATGTCATACTTGTCGTTGGATAGGGATGGGCCATGAAACGTGATCAAGCCCGAAGCCTGAACTTTAGAACATTTGTTATCATTGAGCGACTAAGGGCGCTTCTATTATTAGAAGTGCCCTAAAATCACGAGAACCGGAGTCGATACGTGAATCAGAATTCCATACACAAGCAACCACATCCCCGCCGCCAGCGCGGCTTCACCCTCATTGAAGTGATGGTGGTGGTGGTCATCCTCGGCATCCTCGCCGCTATCGTCGTGCCACGCGTCATGGACAGGCCAGACGCCGCGCGTATCACCAAGGCCAAGCAGGACATCCGCGCCATCGAGAGTTCGCTGAATCTCTACAAGCTGGACAACTTTGTCTACCCCACCACCGATCAGGGGCTGGAGGCGCTGGTCAGCAAGCCCGAGGGTTCGCCCGAGCCGCGCAACTGGAAAGCCTACATGGATCGCCTGCCCAAGGATCCCTGGGGGAACGGTTATCAGTACCTGTCACCCGGCGTGCAAGGCGAAGTGGATATCTTTTCCCTGGGTGCCGATGGCCAGCCGGGCGGCGAGGGCGTGAATGCCGATGTCGGCAACTGGGATCTGCAGTAAGCGGCGGCGTAGCGCGCCCGTTTCCCGATTCGCTGCCGGCCGGTTCACCGTGCCCACCGCCCACCTGATTCCACCCCGACGACCAGTCACCGGCCCGCACTCCCGCGGGCCGCTTGCCGCCTGCCGTGGTTTCACCCTGCTGGAACTGCTGGTGGTGCTTCTCATCATCGGCATCATCGTCAGTTTTGCCTCTCTGTCCGTCGGTCAGCACGCCAGCCGTACCCTGCAGGACGAGGCCGAACGTATCCACAGCCTGCTGCGGCTGGCGGCTGAGGAATCAGTGCTACAGGGGCGTGAGTTGGCCCTGCAGTTCAACCCTGAGGGCTATCTGTTCGTCACCCTCGATAGCGCCGATTGGGTGCCGGTGGAGGAAGATCGTCTGTTTCGTGAACGGGAACTGCCGCTGGATTTGGAGCTTTCCCTGGCGCTGGAAGGCGTGGAGGTGGATCTGCATGACAGCGAAAATCCACCGCGTATCTTCGTGCTCTCCAGTGGCGAGATGACCCCCTTCGTCCTCGAACTCGGCAACCTGGAGGGCGAGACCTATACTCTGCAGGGCGAATTTACCGGCAAGCTTACATTGGCACGTACGGGGGAGGCGGACGATGACAACTGGTAGCCGTCAGCGTGGCTTCACTCTGCTGGAGGTCATCGTTGCCCTGGCGGTGATTGCCTTCGCCCTCTCGGCCGCGGTCAGCGCCGTGTCCGGCAATACACGCAACGCCGCCGGCCTGCAACAGCGCACCTATGCCCACTGGGTGGCCATGAACCAGATGGCCGAGCTGCACGCCAGCCGCCTGTGGCCCTCCACGCGCACCACCCGTGGTAGTAGCCTGATGGCACGCCATGAGTGGTACTGGTCGATGAGGGTTTCGATCACCCCGGACAAGAATGTGCGCCGCGTGGACATCTCTGTGCGTGCCGATGAAGATGATGAGTCGCCGTTAGTGAGCCTGACTGGCTTCGTGGGACGCCAATGAACGGACGCAACAGACAATGCGGATTTACCCTGCTGGAGTTGCTGGTGGCACTGTCCATCTTCGCCCTGCTGGCGGCCATGGCCTATGGTGGACTGAATACGGTGATGCGTTCACAGCAGATCACCACTGAGCAGGCCGAACGACTGACGCAGTTGCAGAAGACCTTTTTCTGGTTGGGCCGCGATATCACACAGGCCATTGGCCGCAAGATCCGCGATGAATTCGGCGACGAACAGGCGGCCATGGTGGGCATCAGCATCGGCGAGCGCCGCCTCGAGTTGACCCGCAACGGCTGGCGCAACCCCGTCGGTCGCCAGCGCAGTAACCTGCAACGCGTGGCCTGGGGGCTGCGCGACGACGAACTGGTACGCCTGTACTGGAACGTGCTGGATCGCGCCCAGGACAGCAAACCGCTGGAAACCACGATGCTGGACGATGTGGAGAAACTGGAATTGCGTTTCCTCGACGACAAGCAGAAATGGCATGATGTGTGGCCGGCCCTCACCCGTGGTGTGGTATCCAAAGTGGCGCTGCCGCTGGCGGTGGAGGTGACCCTGGAGACCGGGCGCGAGGGCCGTATCCGCCGCGTCTTCGAGGTGGCCGGCGGATGATGGGTCGCCAGCGTAGACAGTCCGGCGTGGCGCTGATTACCGCCTTGCTGATTACCGCTCTGGTGACGGTGGCTGCCGTGTCCATGGCCTCGCGCCAGCAGCTGGATATCCGCCGTACCGGCAACCTGATGGAGGTCGACCAGGCCTGGCAGTACGCCCTCGGCGTCGAGGCCTGGGCGCGCCAGGTACTGGCCGCGGATGATCGTTCGCGCGATACCCTTGATTATCTGAAGGACCCTTGGGCCGCTGCGGTCCCGTCGCTTCCGGTAGAGGGCGGCTCGGTGCAGGGCACGGTGGAAGACCTTCAGGGGCGTTTCAATCTCAACAATCTGGTCAAGAGTGACGGCAAGCCCGATCCAGCCCAGGAAAAGATCCTGCAGAATCTGCTCGACCGGGTGGCGGCCACGGATGCCAAGTTAAATTTGAGCCCCTTTCTGACCGATGTGGTGGTGGACTGGCTGGATCGCAAACCCGGTGTCTATCGCAGCGGCGCCGAGGATGGCGACTACCTGAGCTTGACGCCGCCCTATCGTGCCGCCAACCGGCCGATGGTCAGCCCCAGTGAAATGCTGGCCCTGGTGGGCTTTTCCGCCCGCGCGGTGGCGAAGTTGACGCCACTGATAGCCACCCTGCCCACGTCGTCCGGATCGACCAAGCTCAACATCAACACGGCGCCGGAGATGGTGCTGATGGGCCTGGACACGAAGCTGACGCCGCCAATGGCGCAGCAGATTGTGGCCTATCGGAAAAAGACCCCCTTTGACTCGGCTGCAGATTTCAGCCAATACATGAAGAGCGAGTTTGACATCACGGTGGATGCCAACCTGGTGGACGTCAAGAGTGAGTATTTTCTCACCAATGCTCTCGCCACCATCGGCCGTACCCATGTACAGTTATACAGTCTGCTGAAACGTAGCAATAACCAGGTCACCACCCTTCAGCGGAGTATCGGAGTCTACTAGGGGGTGTTCTCAATTAACAAGGCCGTACTGTTGCGCCTGAAAAAACGCCAAGCAAGGCGTGAGGAGAGACGTTTGCTTATTGCAAATAAACGACGAACAACGCAGCATGGCGTTTTTTCAGGCACAACCCGAAGGGCCGGGCCTCTGTTTCCGCCCAGCGGTGTTATCACTCGCTTATGTGGAACAGCCACACCGCGCTCGTTCTGCCTTGCTGGACAAAAACAGAGGCCCGGCAGTACGGTCTTGTTAATTGAGAACACCCCCTAGTGCGTAAACAACTGTTCCTGCAATTGCCGGCAGACGGCCTGAATGAAGCTGACGAATGGTGCTGGGTGCTGCGCGACGATGAACGTCCCGCTGGCAGCCTGTTTCGTGGCGTCCTCGCCGAGACCGTAAAGCAAGCTGCCGGGGCACGGGTGGTGGTGCTGGTGCCGGGGGCGGATGTGCTGTTGGCCAGCACCGAGCTGCCGGGCCTGAACCGTCAGCGCCTGGCGCGCGCGGTGCCCTTTGCGCTGGAGGAGCAGCTGGCCAGCGACGTGGAAGAACTGCACTTTGCGCTGGGCCATCGCGATGACGACGGCCGCATACACAATGCGGTGGTGGCGCGCGACAAGATCGCCGCCTGGCTGGAGCGGCTGCGCGCCGCCGGCCTGCAGGCCGACGTGATGCTCTCCGAGGTACTGGCGGTGCCGCGCGAGGCCGCCAACGACGCCGGCCGGCACTGGTCGCTGCTGATCGACGGCGCGCGCTGCCTGCTGCGCACCGACAACCAGCGGGGGCTGGCGTTGGATCTGGATAACCTGTCCGTGGTACTGCAGGCGGCACTGGACGAAGCGGGCGATAGCCTGCCGGCCAGCCTCGACGTAAAGATCTGCGGTGATGATACCTTCTCCGATAGCGATGACTACAGGCAGCTAGGCCAGGTGTGCGAAGAGGCGGGCATCGGCGTAGAGCGCCAACTGCAGGATGATGATGGCACCCTGCTGCTGGCGCGCGGTTTCGATGAAAAGGTGGCCATCAACCTGCTGCAGGGTGACTACAGCCGCCGTGGGCAGCTGGAAAAGCTACTACGCCCGTGGCGTCCGGCGATACTGCTGCTGGGCCTGTGGCTGGTGGTTCAGCTGGGCGCGATGGGACTGGAGTACAGCCGCCTGTCGAAACAGGACACCGAGATGCGTGAACAGATCACGGCCCTGTACCGTGAGGCCTTCCCGCAGGCCCGCAAGGTGGTCAACCCGCGCGTGCAGATGGAGCGCGGGCTGGCTAAGCTGCGCGGTACCGGCGGCGGTCAAACGGACCTGCTCGGTTTCATCGGCAAGGCCGGTCCCATCCTCAAGGCCACTCCGGGGTTGAAGCTGCGTAGCCTGCGCTACAAAGAAAACCGTCTGGACATTGATCTGGAAATCAGCAGTCTGCAGACCCTCGACAAGCTCAAGCAGCGCCTCGCCGACGAGGCCGGGCTGACGGTGGAGATCGTTTCCGCCTCTTCGCGTGATGGCAAGGTGGAGAGCCGCATCGCCCTACAGAGCGGAGGTAACGTATGAAGGCCTGGTTCGAGAGTCTGGATCTGCGCGAGCGGCGCATGCTGATCATTGGTAGCGCGTTGCTCGGCGTGATGCTGTTTTACGTGCTGGTGTGGGAGCCGCTGGAAGACGGTGTTGAGACCTTGCGCAAAAGCAATGCCGAACAACAGGCCCAGTTGCAGTGGATGCAGCAGGCGGTGGCCGAGGTCAAACAGTTGCGCGGCAGCAGCGGGCGGCCTGCCCAGCTGGCCCAGGGTGAGTCATTGTTGGCGGCCATCGACCGTGCCGCAAGCAGTAACCAACTCGCCGACGCCCTCAAGCGCGTGCAGCCCGATGGCAGTGAGCGCGCCCGGGTATGGCTGGAAGGCGCCAGCTTTGATCGGCTTGTGCGCTGGGTGGATAGCCTGCAGCGCCAGCAGGGCGTGCGCGTGGTGAGCAGTGTCTTCGAGGCGCGGGAAGAGGTGGGTCGCGTGGACGCGCGGCTGGTGTTTGAAATCGGGGGCGGGGTATGAGGCTGCGGCTCAACTGGCGTTATCTGCTGATCGGCCTGCTGGTCTATGTCATCTTTCTGCTGGTGCAGTTTCCCGCTGATCGCGCCTATGCCTGGTGGAAGGCCGGCCCCGGTGCGCAAGAGAAGGTCGTACTCACGGGTCTTTCGGGTAGTGTGTGGCAGGGCCGTGCACAACAGGCGTTGATCGATGGCCAGCGGCTGCAAGGCCTGGAATGGCATCTCAAGCCCTGGACCGTGTTGTTCGGCAAGCTGGAAATCGACTACGAAATTCGTCTCAACGACGGCTTCCTGCGCGGCAGTGTGGCGGCCGACCCACAGGGTGCGGTCGCCTTTGATGCGCTGGAGGCCAAGCTGCCCTTGGCCCAGCTGTCGCTGCCGGCAATTGCCGCCCTGCGGCCCTCCGGCGTCGTCAACCTCAACCTGCAGGACGTGGACTGGAACGGCGAGGCCCTGCTCTCCGCGCAGGGGCGCGTGGTGTGGAGTGACGCCGGTATCAGCCTGTTGCAGCCGTTGCAGTTTGGTGATCTGGCGTTGACGCTGGAAACCCGTGACGACACCGTCATCGGCGAACTGAGTGACGCCGGCGGCCCTCTGCAGGCAGAAGGCCTGCTGACGCTTAAGCCCGACAGCAGTTATCAATTCACCGGCAGCTTCGCCGCCCGCGAAGGTACGCAGACCCCCCTCGGGCAGGCCCTGGGCGCCCTGGGCCGTCCCGGCGCGGACGGCAAGATCCAGGTCAGCCGTTCCGGGCAGTTGGCGGACCTGGGACTGGTGCCTGGCCGGCGCTAACCGCCAACTACCATTGTCGCTCTTCGAGGTTGAAGCTTTCCGGGACGGTGTGTGGCCGTATGTTGTGCTGAGTTCAATTACTACCGGTGTTCCCGGGTATGCCAGATTCTGAGTACATCAGAGAGTATTGTCAGTCAATTCATAACGCATCTCATAACGCCTGATCAGAAAGCGGCGTGCTTCACGGCCTCCAAATTCATCGAGACGTTCACCAATGCGGGGCCGATGGACGATTCGTGCAGGGGATTGTCACCATCCAGACTTTCTGTCCAGGCTTGAACGGCCTGGTGATTGATGACGTTTCCGCTGTCGATGTCGACCAATGCCTCAAGTGTCAGCCGATGGCGTTCTTCTTTCCTGATCGACCCATGCGGCTAATGCCTGTTTCACGATCCAGGCCTTGGAGCGTTCGAGACGCTGCGCCAGGTCTTCAACCTTTTCTGCCAGAGGCAGGGGCACGTGTGCCGTGACAACCTTGGTCTCCATAATGATGCGTCTCCAGTCAATAATAATCACTATAAATCATAGTCAATCATCCAAGGTTAGGTAATGCAGGACGACTGGTTCGCGGCCCATTCGTGGAAATGCTAATATTCCCGCCGGATTTTTCCCTTTTGTCACCGTTTACTGGAGTTTCCATGGTTTTTGAAAAGATCACCGTACCCGCCGATGGCGAGAAGATTACCGTCAATGACGATTGCTCGTTGAATGTGCCTGCGCGGCCTGTCGTGCCCTTTATCGAGGGTGACGGCATCGGTGTGGACGTGACGCCGGCTATGCGGCGGGTCGTTGATGCGGCGGTGGAGAAGGCCTATGGCGGCGAGAAGTCCATCGCCTGGATGGAGGTGTTCGCCGGTGAGAAGGCCAATAATCTGTATGGCGGCGATGTATGGATGCCGGCGGAAACCTTGGAAGCAGTGAAGGATTTCGTGGTTTCCATCAAGGGCCCTTTGACCACCCCGGTGGGTGGTGGTATCCGTTCGCTGAACGTGGCCCTGCGTCAGGAACTGGATCTGTACGTCTGTTTGCGCCCGGTGCGCTATTACGACGGCACGCCCAGTCCGCTGAAGCAGCCGGAGCTGACCGACATGGTGATCTTCCGCGAGAATTCCGAGGACATCTACGCCGGCATCGAATACGCCGAGGGCACGCCGGAGGTGAAGAAACTCATCGATTTCCTGCAGGGCGAATTAGGCGCGACCAAGATCCGTTTCCCCAAGAGCTCCGGCATCGGCATCAAGCCCGTGTCACGTGACGGTACGCGTCGCCTGGTGCGCAAGGCCATCCAGTACGCCATCGACAATGACAAGGCCTCGGTGACGTTGGTGCACAAGGGCAACATCATGAAGTTCACCGAGGGCGCCTTCAAGGAATGGGGCTACGAGCTGGCCAAGGAGGAGTTCGGCGCGGTGGAGATTGATGGCGGGCCGTGGTGTTCCTTCAATAATCCCGATACCGGCCGCGAGATTGTGGTCAAGGATGTGATCGCCGACGCTTTCCTGCAGCAGATCCTGCTGCGCCCGGCGGAGTACGACGTGATCGCCACCCTCAACCTCAACGGTGATTACATCTCCGACGCCCTGGCGGCGCAGGTAGGCGGTATCGGTATCGCCCCGGGCGCCAATCTGTCCGACACCGTGGCCATGTTCGAGGCCACCCACGGCACCGCGCCCAAGTACGCCGGCAAGGATCAGGTCAACCCTGGTTCGCTGATTCTCTCTGCTGAGATGATGCTGCGCCACATGGGTTGGAGCGAGGCCGCCGACCTCATCGTCAAGGGCGTGTCCGGCGCCATCCAGGCCAAGACCGTAACCTACGATCTGGAGCGTCTGATGGAGGACGCGACGCTGGTGAGCTGCTCCGGCTTTGCCGAGGCCGTTGTCGATAACATGTAGATTTTGTGTGGTTTTTTCTTCGTGCAGCGCTGCCCCAGGCGAACCTTGGTGGCGCTGCGCGGTCTTATTTCATAAGCAAAAAAGCAGGCACCGCCATGCGCGCGGGCCGCTTCATCGACTAAACTCAGGGTGTATGGCTAAGGATAAAAATACTTTCGATGACGGGCATGATGATGGACTGGCGGTAGAGGAGGCCAAGCCGCGGCTGAAGAAGCCGCCCATGTACAAGGTGATGCTGCTGAACGATGATTTCACACCCATGGAGTTCGTTGTCCACGTGCTCGAGCGGTTCTTCCGTATGGATCGCGCCAAGGCCACCCGCGTGATGCTCAATGTACACACGCAGGGCAAGGGGCTGTGTGGCGTGTTCGTGCGCGAGATTGCCGAGACCAAGGTGGCGCAGGTCAACGACTATGCGCGCAGCAACAACCATCCCCTGCTGTGTTCGATGGAAGTGGCCTGAGATATGCAAGCGGATTGCCTGTGTGACAGAGCAAGACCACGAAGAGGTGAACCATGTTAAGCCATGAGCTGGAAGTCAGTCTCAACCTCGCCTTCAAGGAAGCGCGGGAGCAGCGGCACGAATTCATGACCGTCGAGCACCTGCTGCTCGCCCTGATCGACAACCCTGCGGGCAGCGGAGCCTTGCGGGCCTGTGGCGCCAATCTTGAAACGCTACGTGACGAACTCGTCGAGTTTCTGACGGAAAATACCCCTCTGCTGCCCGAAGACGACGAGCGCGAGATCCAGCCGACGCTGGGTTTTCAGCGTGTGCTGCAACGCGCCGTGTTCCAGGTGCAGTCTTCGGGCAACAAGGAAGTCACCGGCGCCAACGTGCTGGTGGCCATGTTCAGCGAGCAGGAATCTCAGGCGGTGTACTTCCTCGGCCGGCAGAATATTGCCCGTCTCGACGTGGTGAACTACATCGCCCACGGCATCTCCAAGATCGAGGACGGTGAGGCCGATGCTCTGCCGCCCTCGCAGGATGAGGAGCAGGAAGGTGAGGGCAGCGCCAAGAGTGCGCTGGAGGCCTATGCCAGCAATCTCAACCAATTGGCCATGCAGGGCAAGATAGACCCGCTGATTGGTCGTAAGGCGGAGATCGAGCGCACCCTGCAGGTATTGTGCCGCCGGCGCAAGAATAACCCGCTGTTCGTCGGTGAGGCCGGGGTGGGCAAGACTGCGCTGGCCGAGGGGCTTGCGAAGCAGATTGTTGATGGTGAGGTGCCGGAGATCCTTGCCGGTAGCACCATCTATTCGCTGGATCTGGGCGCACTGCTGGCGGGTACAAAGTATCGCGGCGACTTCGAGAAGCGTCTCAAGGCGGTGCTGGCACAGCTGCACAAGGAAAAGGACTCGATCCTTTTCATCGATGAAATCCACACCATTATCGGTGCCGGTGCGGCTTCCGGCGGCGCTATGGATGCCTCCAATCTGATCAAGCCGGTCTTGGCTTCGGGCGAGCTGAAATGTATTGGTTCGACGACGTACCAGGAATATCGCGGTATTTTTGAGAAGGATCGCGCCCTGGCCCGACGCTTCCAGAAGATCGACCTGCCCGAGCCGACGCTGGAGGAGACGGTGCAGATCCTTACCGGCCTCAAGTCGCGCTTCGAGGAGCACCACGAGGTACGCTTCACCAAGCAGTCCCTGCGCACCGCCGCCGAGCTGGCCGAGCGCTATATCGGCGAGCGTCACCTGCCGGACAAGGCCATCGATGTCATCGACGAGGCGGGCGCCGTGCAGCGTCTGGCCGCGCCGTCCAAGCGCAAGAAGACCATCGGCGTGAAGGACATCGAGGCGGTGGTGGCGAAGATGGCGCGCATCCCGCCCAAGCAGGTCAGCGTCTCCGACAAGGAGGGCCTGCGCAATCTGGACCGCAATCTCAAACTGGTGGTGTATGGGCAGGACGAAGCCATCGGCACCCTGGCCTCCGCCATCAAAATGGCGCGTGCCGGGCTGGGCAACGAAGACAGGCCCATGGGCTCGTTCCTGTTTTCCGGTCCCACCGGTGTGGGCAAGACCGAGGTCACCCGCCAGCTGGCGAAGATCATGGGCATTGAACTGATCCGCTTCGACATGTCCGAATACATGGAGCGGCATACCGTGTCGCGGTTGATCGGTGCACCGCCCGGCTATGTCGGTTTCGACCAGGGGGGCCTGCTGACTGAGGAAATTAACAAGCACCCGCATGCGGTGGTGTTGCTGGACGAGGTCGAAAAGGCCCATCCGGACGTATTCAACCTGCTGCTGCAGGTGATGGATCACGGCACCCTGACCGACACCAACGGCCGTAAGGCGGATTTCCGCAATGTGATTCTGGTGATGACTACCAATGCCGGTGCGGAGATGATGAGCCGCAGCTCCATCGGCTTCACCAAGCAGGACCACAGCAGCGATGGTATGGCGGCCATCAAGCGGACCTTTACCCCGGAATTTCGCAATCGTCTGGATGCCATTATCCAGTTCCAGCCCTTGGACAGTGCGACCATCGGCCACGTGGTGGACAAGTTTCTCTACGATCTGGAGACCCAGCTGGAAGAAAAGAAGGTGGTGCTGCACGTGGACGAATCTGCGCGTGAATGGTTGGCCGAACACGGCTACGACGAGAAGATGGGCGCACGGCCCATGGCGCGCGTGATACAGGATCGCATCAAAAAACCGCTGGCCGAGGAGTTGTTGTTTGGTCAGTTGGCCGAGGGCGGCAAGGTCACCATCAGCGAGAAGGACGGCGAGCTGGTGTTCGACATCGCCTCCAGCGAAGAGGCGGTGGCGGCAGAGGTATTGTAACCGTCAAGCTAGTGTAGGTCGTCACTCATTTTGTAACATTAGAATGAGTCCCATTTTTTACCAGGCAAGGCGCGAGGCGGAGTCATAGTGGGCCTATGGCGACAA
>VAPM010101151.1_pt1 | contig 25525 bp, 20 predicted proteins | sample 3395091 | NCBI WGS metagenome assembly VAPM01 (sample SAMN08290445, study PRJNA428436) | hydrothermal vent metagenome | isolation source: Deep-sea hydrothermal vent chimney 3 | place: Pacific Ocean: Juan De Fuca Ridge
GCTCCCTGATGCGGGCCATGGTTTTCTTGACCTTGTCGGAATCCTGAAGATCGATCTTTTGGGCCTCGGCGACTACAAGTTTGCTGTCTATCAGGCTGTTCACCAGAAAACCGAACACCGATTCCAGCGGCACCGCCTGAAACCTTTCAGGCAAGCGCAAACGCGATTCTTCCACGTCCGAGCGGTAGATTTCCTGGCCATTGACCCTGGCGACAACCGGGTCGCCATCTTCGGCGGCCATGGCAGGTGAAATAGCGGTCGCCAAAAACAGGCCGATGATAGCGGCATGAAAAGTTCGAAGCATGGAAGAAAATCCTCTCAACAAATAATAACTGGCCCGACACGGGATATCTTATATCAATGAACATGAAAACTATCTTTGTCATTTTTATGGCACGGAGGGCATCGCACGATCAACCGCCGGTGACCGGGCGGCGACCGGCCTGGACTGACCGGCCTGTTATTCAGTTTATTGTGGTGGCGGTGGCGGGTTTCGCATTGAATTCTTCGGCCGACACGAATCGCGGCTGGCCGGGCGGGTCCATTTCTTCGCCGGAGATATAGGAATCGATATATTCGCCATTGCATTTCCGGCCAATAACCTCGGTCAGCCGACCAAGCAGATAAAGCTCTTCCTCGCCGGCCAGTTCCGGACATTTTTTCAAAATTACCGACATGTTCTCCAGCGTCATGCACAAATCGGCCGCATGGCTGTAGGTTGTGCCGCCAAGCCTGGAAACGATGTCTTCGGATATATTGTGCAGGCGCTCGAACTGTTCCTTCATATCCAGCGCATCCATAGACAATTCGCCGGACTGCATTTTGCCAATCTTCTGCATCAGCCAGTTTACCGAATAGGCGTGCCGTTCCACTTTTTGCTCGTTAATTACCGTCCTGGCGCCGTCTATTGCCCGCCGGGCCGACATGTTGCCAAGCCGGCCCGATATGCGTATTTGCAGCGGGTTCGGCACTTCAATCAGCGGAACTTCGACCGTGCCGGTCGCATCGGCCCCCTTGGGACGGCGATCCGGCCCGATATAATCGGTGGTAACCACGAAACGCTTGCGGCCCTTGCCAAGCGCCACGATCCGGTTCCGCAGGTCGTCTTCCCCGATCGGCCTGATCTGGATATCATCAACCCCGGAATCGATGACGCTCTGCACTTTTCCGGTGTCGGATTCGGAAACCAGAACCATCGCGATGATAAATGGATTGTCGCCGATTACGCCGTGCCGAACATCGTGGACCGCCCGGCTCAGGTCGCCTTCAGGCAACGTAATATCGCCGATCAGCAAATCGACCCCGCCCCGCTCGAACGCCTTGTAAACATCCGCCAGGTTCCCCGTTACAATAACATCGGTGCAGCCGAGAGCCTCCAATACGGCCAGAAATTCCTTGCGCAGCGTGATCTTCGGTTCTGCGAGAACGACCCTGAGGCCCTTGAGGATATCAACCTTCATGACTTTTTTCCCGATGGTTTTTCATTTCTGTTTCGTAACAATCTTATCTCACAAGAATCCGGCCACGGAATGTGACGCCGGTCACAGGAGGCAAAAAAAAGACACCCGGGCGAACGAAGGTGTTTCCCCGCATTGACAGCGGGCGGGTTGCTCTCTATCTCTTGCTTCGGTCGGGGAAGGTTCTTCGGCCCAGTCAGTCAAAACCGTGACCACCCTTAGTTTGCATAGAGGTCTCTCATGATCGGCATCGGCGCCATGGCCCGGCGATTGTTCGGCTCTTCCAACGAGCGATTCCTGAAAACGCTACAGGCAGATGTCGATGCCATCAACGCGCTCGAACCTGAACTGGAAGCCCTGGACGATGACCAGTTGGCGGCGCGCACACCATGGTTGCGGGAACGGCTGGCGGCCGGGGAAACCGTTGACCAGCTGCTGATAGACGCTTTCGCCACGGTGCGCGAGGCGGCCAAAAGAACCCTGGGACAGCGCCACTTCGACGTTCAGTTAATGGGCGGCATCGTATTGCACAATGGGGCCATCGCCGAGATGCGGACCGGCGAGGGCAAGACCCTGTGTTCGACCCTGGCGGTTTATCTCAATGCGCTTGGCGGTGGCGGCGTTCATGTGGTCACCGTCAATGACTATCTGGCCCAGCGCGATGCCGAATGGATGGGCGAGATATACCGCAAACTGGGCATGACGTCGGGTTTTATCGTGCACGGGCTGGACGATGACGAACGCCGGGCCGCCTACAACGCCGACGTCACCTACGCGACCAATAATGAACTCGGATTCGACTATCTGCGCGACAACATGAAATTCCAGCTCGACGAGATGGTTCAGCGGTCGTTCAACTATGCCATCGTCGATGAAGTCGATTCAATTCTGATTGACGAAGCCCGGACGCCGCTGATTATTTCCGGACCCACCGAAGATGCCGCCGAATTGTATATCGCCGTCAACAAACTGATTCCCGATCTGGCCGCCGAAGACTTTGAAAAAGATGAAAAATCCAAGGCCGTGACACTGACCGAAGTCGGCACCGAAAAGATCGAGCAAATGTTGCGCGACGCCGGATTGCTTACCGAAGGCACGCTTTACGATATTGGCAATATCTCGCTGATTCACCACGCCAATCAGGCCCTGCGCGCCCACGTCCTGTTCGAACGGGACACCGATTACATCGTCAACGACAACAAGGTCATCATCATCGACGAATTCACCGGTCGGATGATGGAAGGGCGGCGTTTTTCCGATGGCCTGCATCAGGCGCTGGAAGCCAAGGAAGGGGTTGAAATACAAAACGAAAACCAGACCCTGGCATCGATCACCTTCCAGAACTATTTCCGCATCTATCCGAAACTGGCCGGGATGACCGGAACGGCGATGACCGAAGCCGGAGAATTTTCCGAGATATACAGCCTGAACGTGGTCGAAGTTCCGACCAACGTGGTACAGATTCGCGACGATATGGACGATGAGGTGTACCGCACGACAACCGAGAAAGACACCGCCATCATCAAACTTATTGGCGAATGTCAGGCCCGCAACCAACCGGTTCTGGTCGGTACGGTCAGTATCGAAAAATCGGAACATCTGGCGGCCCTTTTGAAGGCGAAAAAGATTCCCCATAACGTCCTCAATGCCCGTTACCACGAACAGGAAGCCCTGATCGTGTCCCAGGCCGGGGTGCCGGGAACGGTGACAATCGCCACCAATATGGCCGGTCGCGGCACCGATATCCAACTTGGCGGCAATGTCGATATGCGCCTTAAGCTGGAACTGGACGGTGTCGAAGACGACGCCAAACGCCAGGAAATCACGGCCAGACTGGAAGCCGAAACCAAATCCGGTCGAGAAGTCGTGCTTAAGGCCGGAGGCCTGTACATCGTAGGCACCGAACGCCACGAAAGCCGCCGCATCGACAACCAGTTGCGCGGTCGCGCCGGGCGTCAGGGCGACCCCGGCGGTTCGAAGTTTTTTCTGTCGCTGGAAGACGACCTGATGCGTATCTTCGGGTCCGAACGAATCGACAGCATGTTGCAGAAACTGGGCCTGGAAGAAGGCGAGGCGATCGTCCATCCGTGGGTCAACAAGGCGCTTGAAAAGGCGCAGCAAAAGGTCGAGGCGCGAAACTTCGAAATCCGCAAGAATTTGCTAAAGTTCGACGATGTCATGAACGACCAGCGCAAGGTTATATATGAACAGCGCAAGGAACTGATGGCCGGCGAAAATGTCGCCGAGGAAATAAGCGAAATGCGCCGGCAGGTGCTCGACGATATCGTCGCCCGCTGCATCCCCGAAAAAGCCTACGCCGAACAATGGGACACCGATGCCCTGCATGAAGAAGTACTGCGGATTCTGGGCAAGGACGTTCCGGTCGCCGAATGGGCCAGCGAAGAAGGCATCGCCGGCGACGAAATACGCCAGCGCCTGTACGATCTCGGCGACCGCGCGGCGGCCGAAAAGGTCGCCAATTATGGCCCGGAAGTGATGCGTTCGGTGGAAAAAAACCTGCTGTTGCAGATCCTGGACCAGGTCTGGAAAGAACACCTGCTGACTCTTGACCACCTGCGTCAGGGCATTGGCCTGCGGGCCTATGGCCAGCGCGACCCGCTAAACGAATATAAGCGCGAAGCCTTCAATCTGTTCGAGGAAATGCTCGATTTACTGCGCGAACGGGTAACCCAGGTGCTGTCTCATATCGAACTGCAAATGTCCCCGGAAGACGAGGAACTGCTGTTCCGGCGGCAACAGCAGGAAATGGTCGAGACCCGTAACGATCCGGCGTTTGCCGGCTCGGCCATTGCCGCCGGACCGGCCGTTTCGGAAGAAACGGTGACACCGATAAGAAACCGTACGGCGGCCAGTGAAATCGACCCCGACGATCCGACCACCTGGGGACGGGTGTCGCGCAACGCGCCCTGCCCATGCGGCACCGGCAAAAAATACAAACACTGCCACGGCAGGCTGGGTTAGTTTTTGTGATGATGTAAGGGAAAATGGGAAGTGCCGGGATTCTTCGCTGGTCATGGCAGAAAATTTCTTTTTTTCGTTCCGCTGCTGATCGGCGTCGCAATTGTCGGCGTGGCGATCAAGGGCCGGCAAGTGCCGCAACGGACCGAAGCCGTGGAAACGGCGAAAAGCGTCCGGGTCATCGACATACCGGAAGTGGTATTGACGCCGCGCGCCGTCGGCTACGGCAATGTTAAGCCGGGAAAGGTCTGGCGGGCGGTCGCCCAGGTCAGCGGAAAAATCGTCGAAATCAACCCGCAACTGAAAAAAGGGGCGGTCATCGCCAGGGGTGATGTCCTGTTGCGGATCGATCCGGCCAGCTACCGACTGGCCATCGCCCAGGCCGACGCCAACATCCGGGTGGCCCAGGCCCAGATCAAGGAACTGACGACGCGGCGGCAAAACACCGGGGCGTCCCTTAAAATCGAACAACGCGGCATGGCCCTTGCGGAAAAGGATATGCGGCGAAAACAACAGCTGTTCAACCGGAACACCATATCCCAGGCCGCCGTGGATGAACAGCAACGGACCGTGCTGAACGCCCGGCAGTCACTGCAAACCCTGCGCAACAGCCTTAATCTGATGCCGGCGGAACTGGACGTTCTGGTCGCCCAGTTGGGGCAATACAAGGCGCAACTGGGCTCGGCCCGGCTAAACCTGCAATACACCACCATCACCGCCCCGTTCGATGGCCGGGTTTCCGAAGTCAACGTGGAACGAACCCAATTCGCCGCCCAGGGCAAGGTCCTGGCCGCCCTCGACGGCATAGACGTTTCGGAAATCACCGCCCAGGTGCCGCTGGGCCGGTTAATAAATCTGGTGCCCCCGGGCACCAAATTTCCCGGCGGCGCCGACGTTGTTATGAGCAAGTTGCCTGAATTGTTGGGATTTAGCGCCACCGTCCGCCTGCGCGGCGGTTCCATCGATGCCAGATGGCCGGCCCGTTTTACCCGCATTGACGACGCCATCGACCCGGACACCCGGACCGTCGGGGTTGTCGTCGCCGTCGATGATCCATACCGCAGTTCCATTGCCGGCATTCGACCGCCACTGTCCAAGAACATGTTCGTCGAGGTCGAACTAAGGGGCCGCGCCCGTCCGGGACAGATCGTCGCGCCGCGCTCCAGCTTGCACGGCGACACGGTTTATGTGGTCGATGCCGAAAACAGACTGCGCATCAGAAAGATCGAGCCCGCCTTTTCCCAGACCGATTTCATAGTTATTAAAAAGGGCCTGGCGGCGGGCGACACTATCGTCGTTTCCGACCCCATACCGGCTATTGACGGAATGCTGCTAAACCCCGTACCGGATATTGCGGCAAGGGCGGCCCTGATTGCCCAGGCGGAAGGCGCGGGGGCGGTTAGATGATCGGTTTTTTCGCCCGCCATCCGACGGCGGCGAACCTGCTGATGCTGGCCCTTTTAGCGATCGGCCTGGCTTCCATCCCGTCCGTCAAACGCGAAACTTTCCCCAATATTCCGCCGGAAAAGGTACAGGTCATCACCGCCTACCCCGGGGCCAGCGCGGCGGAAATTGAAAGCGCCGTTTGCGAACGCATCGAAGACGCCGTCGATAGCGTCAGCGACCTCAAGGAAGTCACCTGCGAGGCCCAGGAAGGGATTGCCGTGGCCAGCATGGAAATGCACGACGGCGGCGACATCGACCGTTTTCTGAATGATATCAAGGCCGAGGTCGAAGCCATCAACAACTTCCCCGAAACCGTGGAAAACCCGGTAATCACGCAGTTGGGGCGTACCGATTTCGTCGTCGCCGTGGCGGTCACCGGGCCGATGTCGGCACCGCACCTGAAGGCCTATGCCGAGGACCTGAAGAACAAGATGTTGCGGACCGGGAAAATTTCCCAGGTCAACATCAAAGGCTTCTCGGATCACCAGATCAGCATCGAAATTCCGGCCCTGACCCTGCGCCAATATGGCCTGAGCGTTACCCAGATCGCCGACGTCATCAAGGCCCAGAGCATCGACCTGCCGGTCGGAAACATCGAGACATCGACCCGCGATGTGTTGATCCGCTTTCAGGATGAACGGCGGTCGGTCGATACTTTCGAGAGCCTAATCGTGGTATCCGGCGCCAGCGGGTCGGAAATTCGCCTGGGCGATATCGCCACCATCACCGATAAATTCGAACTGGCCGAAGACAAAATCATGTTCAACGGTCGCCGGGCGGCGCTGCTGGAAGTGACCAAAACCGACGACGAGGACACCTTGAGCGTAGTCGATGCGGTCGCCGATTTCATTGCCAAGCAACGGCAGATTTCGCCGCCTGGCGTGCGCTTCGAACTGACCCAGAATATCTCTTCGATCGTGCGCGACCGCCTCGATATGCTGTTCGGCAATGGCTTGCAGGGACTGTTCCTGGTGTTCCTGACCATGTGGCTGTTTTTCAGTTTCCGCTTTTCGTTCTGGATAGCCATGGGATTGCCGGTATCGTTCATGGGCACAATATTCATGATGTCGCTGCTTGGATTGTCGTTCGACATGATTACCATGGTCGGCCTGCTGATCGCCGTCGGCCTGCTGATGGACGACGCCATCGTGCTGGCGGAAAATATCGCGACCCATGTCAGCAAGGGCGAAGCGGTAATCGATGCGGCGATCGCCGGCGCCAAGCAGGTGGCGCCCGGGGTCATAGCTTCGTACCTGACGACGGTACTGGTGTTCGGCTCCCTGATGTTCCTGAAAGGACACGTCGGCAGCATCATGAAGGTGCTGCCGGTCATTCTTATCGCTACCTTGACGGTATCGCTAATCGAAGCATTCCTGATCCTGCCGCATCATCTGGCCCACACCGGGAAGGGCGACGCGGCCCGTGCGCCGTCATGGTTCCGGGCCGGTTTCGAAAAAAGGCTCGAATGGGTACGGCAAAACGTCGTCGGTCGCGGCGTCGATCTGGCTATCGAATGGCGCTATCTGTTTCTCGGTGTGGTTGTCGCCATCATGATGGCGTCGATTGCCCTGGTAATCGGTGGATACCTGAAATTTCTGGTCTTCCCGGAAATCGACGGCAATGTCATCCAGGCCAGAATTTTATTGCCCCAGGGAACGCCCTTGCAAAAGACCGAAACCGTGGTCAAACAGGTCACCGGCGCACTCGGCCGGATCAACAGGGAACTGACCCCGCTGCAACCGAATGGCCGGTCGCTGGTTGAAAACATCAACGTCCGGTTCGGTTCCAACATCGATTCTTACGAAAACGGCCCCCACGTCGCCACCGTATCGGTCGATTTGCTGGATGCCCAGGTTCGCACCACCGTGCTCAATGAAATTCTTAATAAATGGCGGGCCGAAACCGGCGACCTGACCGACATCATCGCCATCAATTTTGTCGAATTCCAGCTTGGCCCGGCCGGTCGGGCAATCGACATCCGGCTGCACGGCAAGGATCTGGATGCCCTTAAATCGGCATCCATCGAATTACAGCAATGGCTGTCTTCCTATCGCGGGGTCATGGATATACGCGACGACCTGCGCCCCGGCAAACCGGAAATTCGCATGGCGCTTGGCGACGGAGCCCTGGCGTTGGGCCTCGACGCATCGAAAATCGCCAGTCAACTGCGGGCCGCATTTTTCGGCAAGACCGCCGATGAATTCCAGCTGGGTCCGGAATCCATGGAAGTGAACATCAGGATGACCGCCAAAGACCGGAACAGTCTGGCCGATCTGGAATATTTCACGGTGACCGCGAAGAATGGCCGCCAGGTGCCCCTGGGCGTGGTCGCCGACCTGCAACGCGGTCGCGGCTGGGCCCGCATCGCCCGTGTGGACGGCCGGCGCACCGTCACCATTCAGGGTAATATCGATACCGACCTGGCCAACGCGAACCAGATCATCGGCGATACCGCCAAACGCTTCCTGCCCGGCCTGTACCAACGCTATCCGGGCCTGACTGTATCCTATTCCGGACAGGCCAAGGAAGGGGCGACCACCGGCAGGTCGGTCGGCCAGGGCTTCGCCCTCGGTCTGCTCGGCATATTCCTGTTGCTGAGTTTCATGTTTCGAAGTTACATCGAACCGCTAATCGTCATGTCAATTATCCCGTTGGGGCTGATCGGTGTTATCTGGGGGCATTATATTCTGGGCTTCGATCTGTCCATGCCCAGCATTATTGGCTTCGCCTCGTTGGCCGGGGTCATCGTCAACGATTCGATCCTGCTGGTCCATTTCATCAAAATCAGGCGGCGCCAGGGAATGAGCCCAATAGAGGCCGCCCGCATGGCCAGCCGGGGCCGTTTCCGCGCCGTGCTGCTGACCTCGCTGACAACCATCGCCGGGCTACTGCCGTTGATGGCCGAACAAAGCCTGCAGGCCCAGGTACTGAAACCGCTAATCACCAGCCTGACCTTCGGGATGACGGTATCGACGCTGCTGGTGCTGTTCGTGGTGCCGGTGATTTACGCCATCTTCGATGATTTCGGCTGGACTGCCGATGTGGATGAAATCTGAACTTACCAGCCGATCCAGTTTATCCAGCGCCCGTGAAAATCCGCCCTGGCGATACATTTTTCAATGCCGGCGGGCCATATGGCAAGGGTCAACGCAGCACCCGGCCCGCCGTTATCGGCTTCGAGGCGAAGCCAGGCCAGGGGCGCGTCGCCGGTAGCATGGCTCCCCGCCGCGACTATCATATCCTGGCCGCGACGCTGATCGGTCGGGCTCATGTACTGCCACATGATAGTGTGGCTGATGACATGAACGGCGTTCGGATGAGCCTCGCCCAGCCGCTTTTCCAGCCAGGTTACGGCGTCTTCCTTTTCGACCCGAACGGGATTTGCCGCCGCCGTCTCCAGGGCGGCCCAGGTCCGGGCCTTGCGGTCGGCCTGATCGGCCCAGATATATGACAGCAAGCGGGTTCGGTCGTCATCGTTGGCCGGGTCGATTGGCGCCAGGTCGCACCCGGCACGGGAAAGTACTTCAATGGCGGCGACCGGCGGCGGCGGGCCGGTCCATTCGGGGGCGATCTTGACGGCGGAATCGGGATTTCCCCATTCCAGTTCGCCCAACCGATAGCCGTAGTGATCCCACAACAGATTAAGGCTGGCGCTCGATCCCACTTCCGACAACACCATAGGCAGACCGGTTTGCTCTGCAATGCTCAGATAACCCGGCAACATGACGCCGGCGCGGCGCACCTCATTGGTCTGCGGCGGGCCTTGCAGGCGTCGTAAAATAAAATCGGCGTGGTCTTCCAGGCTCGATTCAAGTATCCGCCAAAGATCGGCATCGTCGATATCCCGATGGTTCGGAGGATACACCCCGGTCAGGATTTCGCTGCGCCCTTCCAAAACCAGGGCATGCATGGCGCCGGCCAATCGCAACGGCAGGGACGCCCCATAAGGACCCGGATCGCCGGGCCAGTTGAACAGTTCTTCGGCAACCCTTCCCCGCGCTGCCAATCGCTTTGCAAACAACTCGCACAATCGGGCGGTAAAGGGTGATTCGAGTTCCCGGCAGGCTACGGCCTGAGCCTGAAAAGAGGATGCAATATCTATAGCTATATCTGCGAGCCAATCTTGAGAAACCGTTCCCGCCGCCGGCTTTTTAAAACGCCGCCGTCGACTTGGGAAAGTTCCTTCATGGCGCCTTCGAGCGATTCGGATACGGCGGCCAGCGTCGCCGCCGGACTGCGATGAGCGCCGCCCAGGGGTTCGGCGATGATCGTTTCGATAACGCCAAGATTGAGCAGGTCCTGGGCCGTCAGCTTCAGGGCCTCGGCCGCCTCCTTGTTCTGCTCGCCGTTGCGCCACAGGATAGAGGCGCAGCCTTCCGGCGAAATCACCGAAAATATGGAATGTTCCAGCATCATCACGGTATTGGCGGCGGCCAGGGCCATAGCCCCGCCGGAGCCGCCCTCGCCGATAACGACGCTGACAACCGGAACCTTCAACTGGAAACTTTTTTCGATCGACCGGGCGATCGCCTCGGCCTGTCCCCTGGCCTCGGCGTCGACTCCGGGATAGGCCCCGGTAGTGTCGATAAGGGTAATCACCGGCAACCTGAAGCGATCGGCCAGGTCCATCAGGCGAATCGCCTTGCGGTAGCCTTCGGGCCGGGCCATGCCGAAATTCCGTTCGACCCGGGTTTCGGTGTCGGAACCCTTTTCGTTGCCGATGACGACCACCGAACTTCCCTGAAAACGGCCCAGGCCACCGACTATGGCCTTGTCTTCACCGAACGCGCGATCACCGGCCAGCGGCGTAAAATCGTCAATCAACGCGGCGATATAGTCGATAGCATGGGGCCGGTCGGGATGGCGGGCAACCTGGGTTTTCTGCCAGGCGCTCAAGTTGGCGTAGATTTGGCGCAACTGCTTGTCGACCTTGCCCTGAAGCTTGCCGACTTCCTCTGCAATATTGACGCCACCATCGGACGACAGGTGTCTTAAGTCCTCAATTTTTCCCTCAAGCTCGGCGATAGGTTTTTCGAAATCGAGATAATTATGCATCGGGCGGTCCGGCGGCGGCAATTTCCTCGGCTTTCCTGACCAGCACTTCGGCCTGCTTGATGGAGGCGATATCGATCAGCCTGCCGTCCAGGGCGACGGCGCCCTGGCCGTCCTTCTGGGCCTGCTCCATGGCCTCCAGTATCCGCTTGGCCGTGCTGACTTCTTTCGCCGAAGGGCTGAACAGTTCGTTGGCCTGGTCGATCTGGCTTGGATGAATGGCCCACTTGCCTTCACAGCCAAGCACCGATGACCTGCGGGCCTGGGCGGCATAGCCCTCGGCGTCGGAAAAATCACCGAACGGGCCGTCGATCGGGCGCAGGCCATGAGCGCGGGCGGCGACAACCATGCGGGCGACCGCGTAGTGCCACATGTCGCCCCAGTGGTAGTCGCGGTTGCCGTCGGCATCGACATCCGTCAACACGCCATAATCGGCATTCGGCCCGCCGATGGCCGTGGTCCGCGCCTTGGTCGAGGCGGCATAGTCGGCGACGCCGAAATGCAGTGATTCATTGCGCCGGCTGGCGGCGGCGATTTCATGGACATTGCGCATACCCAGCGCCGTTTCGATTATCATCTCGAAGCCGATTCGGTTCTTGAATCCCTTGGCCGTTTCGATTTGGCTGACCAGCATATCCAGCGCGTAAATATCGGCCGCCGTGCCGGCCTTGGGAATCATCAGCAGGTCCAGTTTGGCGCCGGCCTGTTCGACCACATCGACCACATCGCGATACATGTAATGGGTATCCAGGCCGTTGATCCGCACCGAAACGGTCTTGCCGCTCCAGTCAAGGTCGTTCAAGGCCGCGATGACATTCTTGCGGGCCGCTTCCTTGTCGTCGGGGGCGACCGCATCTTCCAGGTCCAGAAACACCACATCCGCCGTTCCGGCGGCGGCTTTCTCAAGAAACCTGGGGTTCGATCCGGGCACCGCCAGTTCGGATCTGTTCAGTCGTGGCCGGCATTGTTCGACGATGGTAAAGCTCATTGCTTGCTCCCGTGAATGTGATGATCTGTATCCGCCGAACCTATTTTCCACTCGACCGGCTGTCAATATTTCAGGAAAGGCTTTCCACAATACGGGATTGTTTGTAGGGTCGCCAAACAATCCCGTATCGCTGTCAGTTTTCTAGCATGGAATGCCATGGTGAACCAGCCACTTAGCGCCGGCAAATCGACGGATCGCAGCCCCCAGGTGCAATCGCTGACCCGCGCCCTGATGATACTGGAAATACTGGCCGATCACGACGGCGGACTTTCCCTGACCGAAATGGCGGGCCTGGCCACGCTGCCGACATCGACCACCCACCGATTGCTGACCACGCTGGAAAACAGGCGGTTCGTCCGCTTCAACCGGTCGACCAGCCTGTGGTCCGTCGGGGTCCGGTCGTTCGTGGTCGGCAACGCCTTCGCGCGATCCCGTAATTTCGTGCCATTGGCCAGAATTTTCATGCGTCACCTGATGGAACAGTCCGGCGAAACCGTTAATCTGGCAACCCGCGACAATGAAGAAGTGGTCTATCTGGCCCAGGTCGAATGCCGCGAGATGATGCGCGCCTTTGTCAGGCCGGGGGCGCGTTCGCCGATGTATTGTTCAGCGGTCGGCAAGGCCCTGCTGGCGGCCCAGCCGGAAACCGAATTCAGGGTCGCCATGAAGCGCCGTTCATTCGTCGCCAACGATCCGGAAGCGGTCCTGGCGACCCCGGAATTCGATAAAATCCTGGACGATGTCCGCCGGCGCGGTTATGCGCTGGACGATGAAGAACAGGCCGTCGGCATGCGGTGTGTGGCCGCCGTCATCTACGACGAAAACGGCGGTCCGCTCGCCGCCATTTCGGTTTCGGGGCCGTCGGCCCGGATAACCGATGAACGGATTCCGATTCTGGGCGCCCTGGTCAACAAAACCTGCGGCGACATAACCGCCGATTTCGGCGGTCGCCGACCCGAGGAAATTTAAAGGCCGAAGCGACCGTTCCCCGCTCAGCCATGTTTCCTGGCCAGCGGATGGGCCTCTGCCACCAGGCGTTTCAGGCGTTCATCCAGAACATGGGTGTAGATTTGCGTGGTGGCGATATCGGAATGGCCAAGCATCTGCTGCAACGAGCGCAAATCGGCGCCGTGAGCCAGTAAATGGCTGGCGAAGGAATGGCGCAGGACATGCGGCGAGACCCGGCGCGGGTCAATCTTGGCTTCCGCAGCCAATTCCTTGAGCAATTGACCAAATCGGGCGCGGGTCAGGTAGCCTTGTTTGGCGCGCGACGGAAACAGCCATTTTTTTGCCGCCTCGCCCCGGCCTCTGGCGATGAAAGAGCGCCGGCCGGCCCGGTATTTTTCGATGGCCGCAGTCGCCGGTTCACTCAACGGCACCATGCGTTCCTTGCCGCCCTTGCCGCGAACGATCAGCATTTTGCCGTCCCTGGACAACGCCGCCAGCGGCAGGCCGACCAGTTCCGAGACCCTGAGCCCGGTGGCGTAGAGAATTTCGAGCAGGGCGAGCAGCCGCTCGCCGCCGTTGCCGGTTCGCGCCGCCGCCGCCGCAAGCAGGCCTTCGACTTCCTTTTCGCTCAGGTATTTCGGCAGCGGTCGACCCAGCTTTGGCCGGTCGATGGCGGCGCTGGGATCGTCATCGCGAAACCCCTCGGCATGGAGGAACCGGAAAAACTGGCGCAGCGCCGATAGTTTGCGGGCGCTGGTCGCGGCGGCCATCCCCAGCCCCGACAGTTTTTTCATGTAGCCGCGAAGAATACGGGCGTCGGCATCTTCGGGATTACGTTTACGAGCCATGGAAAAGGCCGTGAAATCATCCAAATCGCGGCGATACGACTCGATGGTGTTAGCCGCCGCGCCCCGTTCGACCACCATCATTTCAAGAAAATTTTCGACCCGGCGACTGGTTTGACCGCGGCTCATCAAAGTCCTGCCGCGACCGCCGCTTCCAGGGCCAGGGCGCGGGCTTCCGGTTCCAGGCCGATGGCCCGCAAGCCGCCGATAACCCGGCCAAGCACCACCGGCGCGGCCTGCCCCGGACCGCCGTCACCGATGGCTATCAGGGACAGCAACAGGGCCTCGCCGAAACGCCGCCGGGGCTGCCGCAGGGATAGCGGGGCCGGGGTCGTAACCAGCGATGCCGTTTCGACGGCTCCGGTCACGTCCGGCTTCGGTCCGGACGCCGCTTCCGGCCCAGGCGATGCCGTCGACGGCAGGGCGGCGGCGGTGATCGCCGATTCGAGCCGGTTCCACAAGGCCGTAGAGGGCATCACCACGGTCGAGCGCTGCGGACCATCGAGCAGGGCTTCCCACAATTCCGCCGCCACCGGTTCACCCATGGCTTCGAACAGGCTGAACAGCAGGGCCGCTTTTTCGGGGCCACCCTCGTTACCCTTGTTGATCGCCCACCATTTCGCCAGCGACTGGGCACCGGTCGCCGGTCCGACTTCGCCAACGCCGGCCAACCGGGCCACCGGCAACAGGGAGCTCATGGTGGCGGACGCTTCGGAATCAAACATCGCCTTGGCCCGGAGCAGGGCAAACCAGGGCTTGGCCGCGGCGACATCGCCGGCAATCAGGAAGGCGCGAATGGCCGGGGCCGCGAACCACACCAGTTCGGTCGATGGCGGCAACTGCCTGAGTACCGGCAAAAACACCCTGACGGTCGATGGATAACGCCCGCCTTCCCTGGCCAGGTCCAGGGCTCTGGCGACTACTTCGGCCTGCGCCGTCGGCACCGTTTGAACCAGCGCCGTGCGGTACAGCAGCGCCCGGCTTAACGGCCCGCTTTCGGCTTCGGCGCGGGATAGTGGATTGGCCAGTTCCTGTTCGGAAAACGTTGCGCCGGTATAGAGCTGGCGCAGGGTATCGACATCCAGGGCGCCCGCCAGTTCGGCCCGTTCGGCGGCCTCCAGCCTGATTTCAACGGGGGCGTTGGGACTGGTGGCGATTGATCTGAGAATCCCGGGCTTGTTCGAAGTCACCACATCCCCGGGCAACTGAACCTTGCCGGCCCGCGCCATGGATAAATGCAGGGGGGTCGGATCGGTCAGGCTTTCGAGCGGTGTATCCCCGCCGGTAAGCCTGTCGACCAGAGTGAAAAACGCCTGGTCCCGGACACCGATTTCACGCAGCAGGGCGACTCCCAGCGCCGCCTTGTCCTGTTCGCCGGCCAGGGCCTGACAGAATATGAACGCCTTCTGCCAGTAGGAGCTGTCAAAATTGGTGACCTGGGCGGCGGCCAGGGCGCAGGCCCGGGCGTTATCGTTGGTCAAAAACCGGATATCGGCCTCGTAGCGAACCAATTGATTGATGGCTTCCCGGCCCGGTATGGCGTCAAGCAACCGGCCGGCGGCGGCGATTTCACCCATTTCCATCAACAGGCCGACCCGCCTGACCACATGGGAGCCATCGCCGGGGATATCCGGCGGCATGGCGGCCGGCGTCAGCAACAGCCGCCGCATCAGGTCCCGCATACTGGACGAAGCGACGTTTATCGGCATCCGCAGCAACATGGTTTCGACAAACCGACCGCTGCTGCCAAACCACATATCGGCGCCGAAACCGCCTTCTTCGGGAGTCAGGATTCCCACCGTATCCGGGCTGATGGTCTTCAATGTATCGACCTGGACGCCGGGGTCGGCGCCAGGCTTCGGTGGGTTTGCAATAGGCGATGACGCCGGCGCCGCCGGCGGCGGCACGGTTTTTCCGGCCGGTTGCAACTGTACCGGCGGCGTCAGGCGGACAGGGCCGGCAGCCGTTGTCTGCGCCCGGACCGCAGCGGCGAACAACATCAGCAAAGCTAGCGCCACCCCGGTAACGGCGAAACACCGGGACGCAGGGTGCAAATCCGGGAAATCGGGCTCAGCGCGGGAATTGGTCATCGGGGAGAACTTTTTCGATAGTATTTTTCGGCGCCGGAATATCCCACGTCGCGAGAAAAGCGGCGCCCCCAATGAGCGATGCGAAAACCAGAACAAAGATAAATTTTGAGATACTTTTCATGCTCAATCTTGTAGCCGGAAATCGTTTTCAGTACAAAGTTTGTTTATCAAGTCGATATTTTCGCCGGGCCGGACTATATAATGGCCTTGAACTATGGCATTTTTTCGGCACTTAATTTCGGATTCTGGATAATGGACAGAAACGCGGAACCGGCGGCGGCAGGCCTCTCTTTGCACCTGAGCAAACCGGTGGTTATGGTCGGCATGATGGGAGCCGGAAAAAGCCGCATCGGCCGGGAACTGGCAGCCAAGCTGAAATACGACTTTGTCGACGCCGATGAAGAGATCGTCAGCGCCGCCGGATGTTCCATATCCGATATCTTCGAAATGTACGGCGAGAGCGCGTTCCGCGATGTCGAGATGAAGGTGATCACCCGCCTGCTTGACGGGCCGCCCCGGATCATCGCCACCGGCGGCGGCGCTTTTATCAATGAAAAGGTGCGGCGGCAAATTGCGGCCCGGGGGATATCGATCTGGCTGAAGGCCGATCTGGATGTGCTGGTGGAACGAACCGGACGGCGCAAGGGCAGACCGCTGCTTGACAACGGCGATCCCAAATCGGTCCTTGCGGACCTGATGAAGCAACGCTACCCAATCTACGCCAGCGCCGATATCGCCATAAATTCACGTGATGTGCCAATTGACGAGACCGTCGAGGAAGTCGAAATGGCACTGGAAAATTTCCTTATATCGGGCAAACCGCAGAGAGATGGCGGTAGATGAGTGCGGCGGAAACAAAATTCCTGAAGCTTGATTTAGGCCCCAAATCCTACGACATCGTCATCGGCGAGGGATTGCTGGCGACGGCGGGAGAGTACATCGCGCCACAAATGGCGGGCAAACGGGCGATCATCATCAGCGACGACAAGGTAGCCCCGCTGTATCTGGACGGGCTCGCCGCCTCACTGGAAAAATCCGCCATCAAGGTTGCCTCCGTAGTCGTGCCGGCGGGCGAGGCGAGCAAGGATTTCGATCATCTTCAGGACCTGACCGGGCAATTGTTCGCGACCGCCGTCGATCGCTCGACCATGCTGATCGCGCTCGGTGGCGGGGTGGTCGGCGATCTGGCCGGATTCGCCGCCGCGATCACCATGCGCGGGCTGGAATTCATCCAGTTGCCGACCACCCTGCTGGCCCAGGTCGACAGTTCGGTCGGCGGCAAGACCGGCATCAACTCGTCCTTCGGCAAAAACCTGATCGGCGCCTTCCATCAGCCACGCCTGGTGCTGGCCGATCTTGCCTGTCTGGATACCCTGCCCCGCCGGCAACTGCTGGCGGGCTACGCCGAAATTGTCAAATACGGCCTGATCGACGACCCCGCTTTTTTCGACTGGCTTGAAATCAATGGCGCGGCGCTGATTGATGGCGACCGGGCCTTGCAGCGAAACGCCGTGTTGACAAGTTGCCGGGCCAAGGCGGCCATTGTCGGCACGGATGAACGCGAACACGGGCGTCGCGCCCTGCTTAACCTGGGTCATACATTCGGCCACGCCCTGGAAGCCGAAACCGGTTACGGCGATGACCTTTCACATGGCGAAGCGGTGGCCATCGGCATGGTCATGGCGTTTGATTTCTCGGCGCGGATGGGGCTTTGCCCGGAAGCCGATGGCCGGCGTCTGCGCGAGCATTTGCTGAGCGTCGGCCTACCGGTCGACCTGAACGGAGTGCGCACCCCATCATGGACCGCCGCACGACTGATCAATCATATGAGCCTGGACAAGAAAACCCGGGACGGCGCCATGGTGTTTATCCTGGCGCGGGGCATCGGCAGGGCTTTTATTTCACACGACGTCAAAATCGAAGATCTGAACCGCTTTCTGATGGATAGTATCTGACATGCTGGTCACCCTTATCGCTATTTTCATATTGCTGCTGCTGTCGGCTTTTTTTTCCGGTTCGGAGACCGCCCTGACGGCGACCTCGCGGCCCCTGATGCATCAACTTGAACAAAACGGCGAGGCCGGCGCCGGCAGGGTCAACCGTCTGCTGGACAATCGCGAGCGCCTTATCAGTACTATTTTGCTGGGCAATAATCTGGTTAACATCCTGGCTTCGGCCCTGGCCACCAGCATTATGATCTCACTCGCCGGCGATGCCGGGGTCGTCTATGCGACCGTGATAATGACTCTGCTGGTGTTGATTTTTTCGGAAATCCTGCCCAAAACCTACGCCATTCGCAATGCCGACCAAATGTCGCTTTTGATAGCCCCGCTGGTCAATGTCATGGTCGTCGCCATGTCGCCGGTGACCGGCGTAATCAATTTTCTGGTTCGCGGGTTTTTGAAGATTTTCGGGGTCAATTACCGGGCCGGCGAGGCCTTTTTTTCGAGCGCCGAGGAATTGCGCGGCGCCATCGATTTGCATAGCGACCGGGACCGCGCCATCGATCACGAACGGGCCATGCTGCGCAGTGTTCTCGACCTGGCGGAAGTCCAGGTCGGAGAAATTCTAATTCACCGCAAGGACGTTACCATGATCGATGCCGGCCAACCGCCGGAAAAGGTGGTTGAAGAGGTCCTCGCCAGTCCCTACACCCGGATACCGCTGTGGCTCGAAGAACCGGAAAATATTGTCGGCGTGCTGCACGCCAAGGCGCTGTTGCGGGCGGTCAGGGCGCAAAAGGAAGGGGAAACGCTGAACGTGGTCGAACTGGCGGCGAAACCATGGTTCATCCCCGAACAGACAAACTTACTGGACCAGTTGCAGGCGTTTCGCCAGCGCCAGGAACATTTCGCCCTGATGGTCGATGAATACGGCAGCCTGATGGGAATTGTCACGCTGGAAGATATCCTGGAAGAAATTGTCGGCGAAATCAGCGATGAACATGACGATTCCTTTCCCGGTGTCGTGACCAACGGCGATGGCAGCTTTACCGCCCAGGGCAGCGTCACCATCCGCGACCTTAACCGGGAGTTCGGCTGGGGTTTGCCCGACGACGAAGCGGCGACCATCGCCGGCCTGATCCTGCATGAATCCAGACGCCTTCCGGAACAGGGGCAGATTTTCAAGTTTCACGGACTGAAGTTCGAGATTCTGCACCGGCAGCGGCAACAGATTACGTCGATTAAAATCACCCCGTAGGGGGAAAACATGCGGCATTTTTTCGTACCCGGATACATTACGATGATCGATATTTTCAGCAACCGCTGCGGGGCCTGACATATGGCCCTGCCCGCTCCCGTTCCGCGCCTTCATATCCACACCCGCCGGATCCACTGCCAGGGTTATCGTCGTGACGACGGCCTGTGGGATATCGAAGGGGAAATGATCGACACCAAGACCTATTCCTTCGACAACAAGGACCGGGGCAGGATTAACGACGGCGAGCCCATTCACCGGATGCTGTTGCGCCTGACCGTCGATGACAAGCTTATGGTTCACGATATCGAGGCGGTTACCGAAAACGCCCCGTATAATATCTGCGGCGACGTTATCCCGGCGTTAAAAGGGCTGATCGGGGCTTCCATCAAACCGGGCTGGCGGCGCCAGGTTATCGAGATTTTCGGCACCACCAGCGGCTGCACCCACCTTAGCGACATGCTGCTGGGGCCGCTCGCGGTAACCGCCTGGCAAACCATTGTACCGGCCCGGCAAAGGCGCCAGTCGGCGGACCAGTCAGGCGGCAAGCCGGCCCTGCTGGACACTTGCCACGCCTTGGCCTGCGATGGCCCCATCGTCGCCCGCGACTGGCCGCAATTCCACAAACCGAAGCCGGTATAGTTCTCCTCCCCGGTAAATTTTCCGTTGACTCGTATGGTGATTACAGATAATTTCCACATCGTAGTTGATAACGATTATCATTTGCATGATAAAACAATCATGTTCCTTGGAGTAAGTCTTTTGCAAAAAATCAGAATATCGGCAAGATTTCTGCTGGCCGGGGCGATCGCCGGGTCGCTGTTATCCATCGCCGCCCCGGCAAGGGCCGCCGAAGTCAACCTGTATTCGGCCCGTCAACCGTTTTTGATCAGGCCGCTGCTGGATGCTTTTACCGAAGAGACCGGAATCAAGGTCAACATGGTTTACCTGAAAAAGGGGATGCTCGAACGGCTGAAGGCGGAAGGCCGCAACAGCCCGGTCGATGTGGTGCTGACGACCGATATCGGCAACCTGAACAATCTGGTCAAGGCCGGCCTTATGCAGCCGGTGCAATCCCCGGTCCTGACGACCGCCGTTCCGGCCTACCTGCGGCACCCGGATGGGCTGTGGTATGGCCTGACCACGCGGGCGCGGGTAATTTTCGCCGACAAGAACCGGGTCAAGCCGGGCGAGGTGAGGACCTACGAAGATCTGGCCGCGCCGCGCATGAAGGGGCGCGTCTGCTCCCGTTCGGGCAAGCATGTGTACAATGTCTCGCTGCTTGCTTCGATAATCGCCGCCAAGGGGGAAAAAGCCGCCGAGGCCTGGGCCAGGGGGGTCAGGAACAATCTTGCCCGCAAGCCCCAGGGCAACGACCGGGCGCAGGTCAAGGCGATCTATCAGGGCGAATGCGATGTGGCGCTGGGCAATACCTATTACATGGGCAAGATGGCGACCAACGAGAAAAATCCGGAACAGAAAAAATGGGCCGAATCGGTACGTATTATTTTCCCCAATCAGGAAGGACGCGGCACCCATATAAACATCAGCGGCGCCGGCGTTACGAAAAGCTCGACAAACAGGGCGGCCGCCATCAAGCTGATTGAATTCCTGGTCGGTGACAGGGCGCAGAAAATCTATGCCGAGAATAACTTCGAATATCCGGTCAAGCCGGGCGTCGCGCTGCATCCCTTGGTTGCCTCCTGGGGCGCCTTCAAGGCCGACCGGGTCTTCCTGTCCAAAGTCGCGGAGCAACGGGTTTTAGCGACCCGGATAATGGACCGGGTCCGCTTCGATAATTAGGTACTTTGATGACCGCACCGGCGACGGCGACACAAACAGCCAGGAAGAACCATCGGCCCTGGCTAAATGGCTGGACCATGGGTGCCGTCGCCATCACCGCCCTGGTTTCCATGCCTATTTTCGCGGTTATTTTCATCGCCCTCACTCCCGGCGATAATATCTGGGGCCACCTGGCCTCGACGGTTCTGCCGCTTTATATCGGCACCACATTGCTGCTGATGACCGGCGTCGGGTTGGGAACGACGGTAATCGGCGTCGGCACCGCCTGGCTGGTCAGCATGTGCCGGTTTCCGGGCAAGGCCCTGTTCGAATGGGCCCTGCTGCTGCCCATGGCCATGCCGGCCTACATCATCGCCTATATCTATACCGACATTTTCGAATACGCCGGTCCGGTTCAGGCGCTATTGCGCGAGACCTTCGGCTTCGCCACCAAACGGGACTACTGGTTCCCGGAAATCCGCTCGCTCGGCGGCGCTGTTTCGATGATGACCCTGGTGCTTTATCCCTATGTCTACTTGCTGTCCCGCGCCGCTTTTATGGAACAATCGGTCTGTGTACTGGAGGCCAGCCGGGTCCTTGGTCGCGGCCCGTACCGAAGTTTTTTTTCGGTCGCCATACCGTTGGCCAGGCCGGCAATTATTATCGGCGTTTCGCTGGTCCTGATGGAAGTTCTGAACGATTTCGGCACCGTTGATTTTTTCGCAGTCAGCACCTTCACCCTTGGCATTTACGATGTCTGGCTGAACATGAACAACGTTTCCGGGGCGGCGCAACTGGCCGTCACGTTGCTGCTTTTCGTGGTCGCCCTGGTGCTTGCCGAACGCTTCGCCAGGCGCAACAAAAAATATCACTCGACAACCGCCAAGTATACCGCCCTGCCCGGTTATCCGCTGGTGGGGATCAGGGGGTTTCTGGCTACCGCGGCATGTGCCGCCCCGGTTCTGCTGGGTTTCGTATTGCCGGCCGCCGTGCTTGGCGGATATTCATTTATTTATTTCGAAACCGCCGTAAACAGTGATTTTCTCGGCTATGCGTTTAACAGCCTGATGCTGTCGTCGCTGGCCGCCGGGCTAGCCGTCGGCATCGGCATTTTCATGGCCTATGGACTGCGCCTGCACGGTGGCAGGGTACTCAAGGCGATGGTCCGCCTGGCCAGTCTGGGCTACGCGGTGCCGGGCTCGGTACTGGCCATTGGCGTACTGGTCAGCCTGGGAACCATCGACAACGGCATCGACGGTTTCATGCGAACGAATTTCGGCGTTTCCACCGGACTGATGCTTAGCGGCACCATCGCCGCCCTGACGTTTGGCTATCTGGTCCGTTTCCTGGCGATTTCCTTCGGCAGTATCGAGGCCAGCCTGGGCAAGATAACCCCCGGCATGGACGGCGCATCCCGCAGCCTGGGCCGTGGCCCGCTGGGCACCCTAAGGCATGTTCACCTGCCGCTGATCCGGGCCAGTGTGCTGACCGCCGCCATGATGATATTCGTCGATGGCATGAAGGAATTACCGTTGACGGTGATCCTGCGGCCCTTCAATTTTCATACCCTGGCGACGTTCGTGCACGAATATGCTTCCGACGAACAACTGGGCGAGGCCTCGCCGGCGGCGCTGTCGATCGTCGCTTTCGGTATACTGCCGGTTATCATCCTGAGCCTGGCGATCACCCGGGCCAGGCCGGGATATGCGAAAGGGCGGGCCGGATGAAGGGGCTTCATATATTCGGACTAAGCCATCGCTATGGCGACAATCAGGTTCTGGACAACGTCGGCCTGATTGTTCCGGCCGGTGAAGTGGTCTGCCTGCTGGGGCCTTCGGGCTGTGGCAAATCGACGTTGCTGCGGCTGTCGGCCGGCCTTGAAAGAGTACAGGCGGGAACCATCGCCATCGATGACGTAACCGTCGCCGACGCCGAAACCCATGTGCCGCCGGAACGCCGCCACGTCGGCCTGATGTTTCAGGACTACGCCCTGTTTCCGCATTTAAGCGTGATCGATAACGTCACCTTCGGGTTGTTCGCCATGGCCGCCGACGCGGCGAAAAAGCGGGCGCTCGACATCCTTGACCAGGTCGGCATGACCGCCCAGGCCGACAAATACCCGCACATGCTTTCGGGTGGCCAGCAGCAACGGGTCGCCCTGGCCCGCGCCCTGGCCCCGGAACCGAAATTGCTGCTGCTGGACGAGCCATTTTCCGGCCTGGACACCAATTTGCGCCAGATGATCCGGGAACAGAGCCTTGGCGTGCTCAAACAAAGCGGCGTCGCCACCCTGATGGTTACCCACGACCCGGAAGAGGCCATGTTCATGGCTGACCGGATCAAGATCATCGGCGCCAACGGACGCATATTGCAGGCCGGACGCCCGCACGAAATCTATTACCATCCCAACCACCAGTTCGTGGCCGGACTGTTCGGCATGATGAACCGCTTCGAGGGCACCGTCCGCAACGGGCAGGTTGAAACGCCGCTGGGAGCGGTCGCCACGGCGCTTGATAATGGCGCCCGGGTCCAGGTGCTGATCCGCCCCGAAGGGGTGATCCTGGAAAGTGACGGCGCCGATCGGGGGGCCCGGGTTGAAGTTACCTCCAGCCATCTGCTGGGCCATGACAATATCGTCCGGGTCGGCATTCCAGGGAGCAGCCATAAAGAATTGTACGTACGCATTCACCGCACCTTCGAGGTGGAGCTGAAAAAAAGCCTGACGGCGCGGATCGATCCCGAATACGCCTTCGTCTTCCCTTCAACGGACAACGCCATGGAATCCCGATAAAGACCCGTTGAGACGGCGACATCGGCTATAGTCGAATATGCAACCCGAGGTGATTTTTATGGTTAAACTGTCGAAGACTTTTGAACTGGAATGCGAGAGCCTGGACCGCGACCACCGGCGTCTGGTCGAAATGGTCAACGGGATCGTCGCCATGCTCGACGAGGGCGTATGCGAGAATTGCGAAAACAGGGTTTATGAATTCATCAACTTCGCCAAAGGCCATTTCAGCCGCGAGGAACAGTTATTGGCAAAATCGGGCTATCCCCAGGTTGCCAAACATCGCCGGCACCACCAGGAACTTGGCAAGAAAATGGAACATCTGGTGCAATTCGCCGGCATGGCCGGAATCAACGAAATGGCCCGTGAAAGCCTGAAAAAGGAACTGGTGTTTTTCGTCATGGACGACATCATCACCACCGACCTGGATTTCAAGGATTTCGTTGCCGAACGGCGTTCCTGATAAATTTATCTGGCCGCGCCGATAGTATTTTCCTCAAACGGCACGATCGACCCGATCCCGTGGCCGGCCTCGTCATGGCCTGAATCGGTGGCGGCGGCGCGGAAATAACTGACAATAAAGGCCCTGATAGCGGATGTCCGGTTGGCGATGTGGCGGTGTGTCTCGACCAGGGTGCACAACTGATGGAAATCCATGCCTTCGCGCATGCATATTTCTTCAAGCGCCGCCCAGTTTTCCTGTTCCAGGCGAATACTGGTGCGGCGACCGTTAACCGTAACATTTTTACTAATCAGTGAATTTCCGGCCAAACCCCACCCCTTTTACCTTGCCCTATATACCATGACGCGCTGTAACGCCTACTTTATTCCCCAAGAGGTGGCCAATCTATACCAATTAATTGCGCTTGAGAAGGATTTCCCTGACTACCTCGACATCGGAGTTTCGTCGGTGGCGAATGTACGTAAAGACAAGGCATGAATGCCGCCCGCCATTTCCTCGGCCAGTACTCCGTAGACCAGCCGCTGGCATTCGATTCGCGTTTTGCCGGCAAAGGCGGAGGCGACGATTTCGACGGCAAAGTGGCTTTGCCCGCCGGGCCGGGCGCCGGCATGGCCGATATGTTTATCGGATTCATCAATGATTTCCAGCCGTTCGGGTGACAGCGCCCGGGTCAGCTTTTTCTCAATAGCGGCGGCGATTCGCATTTTTCTTCCAGTACTCGTTCCATTCCTGATACTACCCCCTAGTACCAGGGGGCACTGATAATGGCTCAACTAAAGGCTCAACGGGTCTTTACCGATGCCCCTCGGTATAATGTGGCGTTTCCAGTAGAATATTCAATCCTTGAAAATCACCTAATCATGAAAACCGAACGCCAGGCCTATTTTCTGCTGTTACTGGTCATCGTCCTGTGGGGGATAAACTGGCCGATCATGAAAGTCGGACTTCAGTTCATTACGCCGCTATGGTTTACCTCTATCCGGCTTTTGCTGGGGGCGGCGTTCCTGTTTGCCCTGCTGGCCTTTCAGGGACGCCTGGCGCCGCCGGTCCGCAATGACCTGCCGGCGCTGCTGTTTGTGGCTATTTTGCAATTCGCCGTCGGCTTTGGCCTGATACATATGGCCTTGAGCACCGTCGAAGCCGGGCGTTCGGCCATCCTCGCCTACACCACCCCGTTGTGGGTTACGCCGATGGCCGTGCTGGTGCTTGGCGAACGCGTTACCATGGCCAAGGGCGCCGGGCTAGTTCTTGGCGTAATCGGGCTTGGCGTCTTGTTCAACCCCTCTGATTTCGATGTGACAAACGGAAAACTGGTTGCCGGGAACGCCATGCTGATCGGCTCGGCAGTCGCTATGGCGGTGGTTATCGTGCAAAACCGGCACCACAAATTTATCGCTTCCCCCTTGCAGCTAATGCCCTGGCAAATGTTGTTGGGCGGCCTGGTCCTGACTCTGGCGGCGCTGTATGTAGAAGGACCGCCAAACATCCC
>VAPM010228322.1_pt1 | contig 25515 bp, 19 predicted proteins | sample 3395091 | NCBI WGS metagenome assembly VAPM01 (sample SAMN08290445, study PRJNA428436) | hydrothermal vent metagenome | isolation source: Deep-sea hydrothermal vent chimney 3 | place: Pacific Ocean: Juan De Fuca Ridge
CTGCTGTAATTCGGCACCTAAAACAAGACGGTCAAACAAATATTATCACCCGCACCCACGCCGAGCTTGACCTGACCGAACAAAGTGCCGTTCGTGAATTTTTTGAAACTGAAAAACCCGACCAGGTTTACCTTGCCGCAGCAAAAGTAGGTGGTATTCATGCCAACAATACCTACCCTGCTGAATTTATTTATACGAATTTAATGATAGAGTCGAACATTATCCATTCAGCTTTTATCTGCGGCGGCAAAAAACTATTATTTCTTGGTTCAAGTTGCATCTATCCCAAACTTGTTAGCCAACCCATGCGTGAAGAAGCGCTTTTAACCGATACCCTTGAACCAACCAATGAACCCTATGCCATAGCAAAGATTGCCGGCATCAAGCTGTGTGAAAGTTATAATCGCCAATACGGTCAAAGCCATGGCATTAGCTATCGTAGTGTCATGCCAACCAACCTTTACGGTAAGGGCGACAACTATCATCCTGAAAACTCACATGTCATCCCCGCTATGATCCGACGCTTTCACGAAGCAAAACTGGCTAAAGCACCATACGTCACCATCTGGGGTACTGGTACACCGTTAAGAGAATTTTTATATGTCGATGATATGGCCGCCGCCTGTTGCCACGTAATGAACCTAGACAATGCAACCTACATGCAACATACACAGGTTATGCTAAGTCATATCAACGTGGGTTCTGGCAACGACTTAAGCATTGCCGAGCTTGCTCAAACAATCAGCAACGTTGTAGGATACGAGGGCGAACTTGAATTTGATTCAAGTAAACCTGATGGCACCCCTCGAAAATTAATGGACAGCAGCCGCTTAAATAATTTAGGTTGGCAAGCAAAAATAAATCTTAAAGAAGGTTTAACCATGACCTATCAGGATTTTTTAAACAATACCAAATAAAAAGATTATGACAGATAAAAAAACACAGAAAATAGCACTTATTACCGGTGTAACCGGACAGGATGGTTCATACCTGGCTGAACTACTGCTTGATAAAGGTTACCTTGTTCACGGTATAAAACGCCGCGCCAGCTCCTTTAATACCGACCGGGTCGATCATATTTATCAGGATCCACAAATTGAAAATGCTAACTTTAAACTTCATTATGGGGATTTAACCGATACCAGTAATTTAGTTCGCATTCTTCAGGAAACACAACCGGATGAAATTTATAATCTTGCGGCACAAAGTCATGTTGCCGTTAGTTTTGAAAGCCCCGAGTACACCGCCGATGTTGTTGGCATGGGCACATTACGCTTACTGGAATCCATTCGAATTCTTGGCCTGGAAAAAAAGACAAGATTTTATCAAGCAAGCACGTCTGAATTATTCGGTAAAGTACAGGAAGTACCACAAAAAGAAACCACACCATTCTACCCTCGCAGCCCATATGCAGTCGCTAAACTTTATGCCTACTGGATTGTTGTTAACTACCGCGAAGCTTATGGCATGTATGCCTGCAACGGCATCCTGTTTAATCACGAAAGTCCACGTCGCGGTGAAACATTCGTTACCCGTAAAATTACCCGAGGTTTAGCTAATATAAGCCAGGGGCTGGATAAATGCCTTTATATGGGCAACATTGACGCACTCCGTGACTGGGGGCATACAAAAGACTATGTGCAAATGCAATGGTTAATGCTACAGCAAGACCAGCCCGACGATTTTGTTATTGCTACAGGTGTTCAATACAGTGTGCGGCAGTTCATTGAAATGTCAGCGGGCGAACTTGGCATTAAAATTAAATGGCAAGGTAAAGGCGTAGAAGAATTTGGTTGTGTCGATCCTGAATCAGCCATTTTAAAAACTCAAAATACTATCATTAAAGAAAACGACGCGATTGTTCGTATCGACCCACGCTATTTCCGTCCAACTGAAGTTGAGACACTTTTAGGTGACCCAACTAAAGCTAAAACAAAACTCGGTTGGGAACCTAAAATAACCTTACAGGATATGTGTAAGGAAATGGTTGAGAATGACTTAGATCAGGCTAAACAACATGCCTTACTTAAAAAACACGGCTATGACGTATCAATAACAAGTGAATAAGCTTTAGATGCCAGACATGGCTTTTAAATAGTTATATTCCTGAAAATCCCAATGAATTTTTATGGTAAGTGGGTTACTATACTTCAAAATAAACCATAATAAATACATTGTACATGGAATTTCACGAATGACTATTGATTCAGTAACAATAATCAACCCACCTAACCCGCCAGGCTTTATATCTAACAAAGACTCCATGGGTGGCTTTGGACAACTCTATCCTGTTGGCGCCACCTATTTCCCGCCAACGGATATGCCTTACCTTATTAGTTATCTTGATCATAAAAAACACAACGTTGATGTTATTGAATGTTTAGGCTCTGAACTTGATGAGAGTATGCTACAAACAAAACTTAAAGATTTAAAAGATGGAACCCTGCTAGTAATAAGGACATCTGATCCAACTCTTACTTTTGATGTACAAGTCGCCGAAAATATAAAAAAATCTTTTCCATCTCTACTGCTATCTTTGTATGGGCCGGTTGTTGAACATAAAATAGATATCCTTACACAAAATTCGCTATTCAATTTTCTTTTTATTGGCGAAGCAGAAGATGCGGTTGATCAGCTATTATCAGGAAATATTCCCGCAAGCATTGCCAACATTGTCTACCTGGATTCATCCGGTAAATGGAACAAAACAGAGACTCAGCCGCTAAACAAAGATCTGGATCGCCTACCCTTCCCAGCCTGGCATAGAATGCCACATGAAGCATATCAAACACCTAAATCTTCATCTTTGCATCATGTGAAGTTTATGCCCGTACTTGCTTCACGTGGTTGCCCTTTTGGCTGTAATTACTGCCCCTACCCCGTTGCACAGGGGCTTCCTTATAGACATCGTTCAGCGAACAATGTTGTTGATGAAATTGAATATTTAATAAACGAATTTGATGTTAATCATATTCTGTTTAGAGACCCTGTGTTTTCACTCAATAAAAAACACGTTAGAGAAATATGCACCGAGATTGTCAAACGAAAACTAAATACAAAAATTAACTGGAAGTGTGAAACACGCTTTGATTGCCTCGACAAAAAAACCCTCGAAGCAATGGCCGCCGCTGGTTGCGTTGGAATAAACTTTGGTATTGAAAGTTCCGACCCCAACGTACAATTACAATCAGACCGAAAACCAATAACACCAGCCGAAATTATTGAAAAAATTAAAATTTGCAAAGCTCTTAATATAAAAACATTTTGTTTCTTTATAGTAGGCCTACCTGGCGACTCTATTCACACCATCCTTGATACAATAAAATTTTCTATACAGTTACAGTCAGACTTAGTGCAGTTTACCGCCGCGCATCCTTTAACTGGCACCAAACTTCGCACATGGGCAATATCAAAAGGGCTTATTGCAGAAGAAGGCTACGCCTATGTCAGCGCTCATTCGACTGTAATGGGCAATGACAATCTAGACCAGAAGCAGCTGGCCAGACTTTTAATGCTTGCCAAATTTATTGGTAATAATCTAATCAACCGGCGTGGAATACTTAAAGATATAAACCGACAAGGTTTAATTTATCGTAATTTAAAACGTACTGCTGATTTTGTTTTTCATTTGACGGCCTTGAGTATATTCAACCTTGCAAAATTGGGGATTAAATAATCAAGAATAAATCATTACATTGATATCCAATAAATCGTATGCGTAAAAAAAATATATTTATAACCGGTGCGACAGGATTCTTAGGGAGTCATTTAGTACCCTTTCTACTAAGTGAAGGTAAATACAATGTATCAGTGCTCGGCCGTGATATAAGCAAAGCTAGCCTCTTCGGTTCTGCAGTTAAATTTGTTGTTGGTGATTTAACTCAAGCCGAAACATTTGCAGAGTCTTTAAATGATATTGATGCCGTTATACATATGGCAAGCCAATTGCCTAACCCAAAAACATCTAAAGAATCCTTTATTACAACAAATGTAAAAGGAACGGCCAGTTTAATTAATGCCTGTAAGTCTAAAAATATTAAACAGTTCATATATTTAAGCAGCTCTGCCGTTTACGGTTCAAAAGCATACGAGCTTGCGCGAACGGAAACAATGCCCGCCACGCCTGCTGGCGCTTATGACACAAGTAAATACGAGGCCGAAAAACTTTTACTCGATAAATTTGACCCACAACAAATATCCTTATGCATATTGCGCCCAACCGGCCTGTATGGCCCAGGAGATCTAAAAGGATTGAGTCTGTTCAAAAATATTAAAAAAAACAAGATACGTTTTTATTTAAACCAGAATCAAATCGTCCATCCAACGCATGTAATGGATGTGGTTCACGCAATCGATTTAGTCCTGAAAAAAGACGGCCTACAACACGAAATAATAAACATCGGTGGAGAAAAACCCTTAAAGTTAATTGAGCTAGTACAAACCACGGCTAAATTAATGAATGAGTCAATTATACAAATTAGTATTCCGACTTTTTTATTACCATTATTATCTTTTATACTAAAATCTGTTTACAGCATCGCAGGTAAACATAACCCATTTAAAGAGAAACTATCGGCTAAAGTAATTAATCATTCCAGCGATATAAGCAAAGCAAAAAAATTAATAGGTTTCAAACCTGTGTCATTCCAGAAATCTATACTGGAAACTTATAACTGGTATCGAAATAATAATTATTTATAACCACAACTATCCCGATAGCTTGTCATTCCCGCGCAAGCGTTAATCAATAGCTTTTTTATATATTTTACTTGTTTTTTCAGCCACATGCTGCCACGAAAAACCATCTTCAGCATATTGATATAATTCAACAGAAGAATAGCTCTGCTGTTGTAATAACACCTTTTCAATCCCTTCGGCCAAAGCTTCAGGGTTATCCTTTTCAACCAACACACCGACATCATCTGTTATAAAATCTTCGGGACCACCACATTTTGTTGCAACCACAGGCGTACCACAGGCAATCGCTTCGATTAAAGCTGTGCCAAATGTTTCCCTACGGCTTGGCAATACAAGCAACAAACTTTGTTGCATTATCTCAACGACTTTATCTGGTGGCTGCATACCAACAAACTTAAGATAAGAATTGATACCTAATTCATCGGCCAATTGACGCATATTATTTTCCTGGATCTGGTAATTATTAAACCCCAGATTACCTCCAATAATAAGCAAACGTATATTTTTATTTTTTTTAGCCAGTAAACTTATCGCACGAAAAAGAACATCAACACCTTTAGTCGTATGTATTCTCCCTACATATAAAATTTGCCCCTGTTTTCTCTGCACATTGTCAACCGCAGGTTTAAAAAGTTGTGTGTTCACGCCAATGGGGATTAAGTTTATCTTATCGTCTTGCTTGGTAAAGCGAGTGATCGTATCGGCCAGATAACGGCTCCCGGCAATAACAGCACTGCTTAACTTCACCGCCCAAACAGCCTGTTTTTTTACCTTCGGATAATCATCCATCCAGGGCTCCCAGGCAGCATGTTCAGTAATAACAAGCGGAACATTATATCGTTTTGCCAATTTAGCGGCGACATAACCATCAGGGTAAGCAAAATGTGCATGAATCAAATCAAACGGAAATTCTTTTCTATAGCGATCAATTTTTCGGACAATACTCCAATAGGTCAACACACCAACATAACTGTGTAGTAAGTAACCCGGCGGTGATAAATAACGAGGGCAATACACGTCAACACCATTTTGAGTGGCTCGCTTAAAGATTTTTCGGTTTCTTGCATAGCTTATAAATTTAGGTAATGGTGGGCAATACGGTACAGGGGCGACCACCCGAACATCATGGATCTCCGACATGGCCGTTACCAAGCCCTCAACCCATAGACCTAGAAGGCCTACAACGTTATTTGGATAATTTCTTGAAAGGTATAAAATTTTATAAGGCATATCACTGCTATCTCGTTAACATTTTATATTTTATTGAAAATATAAAAGAATGGTCATTGCGAGCGCCAGGGCGGCAATCTTGTTGGGTTATACTACGAATAAATAAGATTGCCACGCTGGCGCTCGCAATGACAGACTAAAAATAACCTATGCTGGCTTAACCCCAACCACAATCGCTGCGCCTGTTTGATAAACCAGCCGCCCTTTCTTTTTTAAAACCTCGTTGCAACGCGTATAAAATTCTTTCTTTAGGCTTTCAACAGTTTCATTATCGGCCTGCTGCACGCGTTTACGTGCAATACTGGAAAAAGTCATTTGCAATAACCAGAAATCTTCTGCCGATTCAACGATAGAATATTGTCCTTTCCAGCTGGTGCGAACATTCGTAAAGCCAGCGTCTAGCACCAGGCTTTTAATTGAGCCGGTAAAACCATGCTGATGTTCTACCCAGTCGGCTTCCTCACGATTTTCTTTTGCAGGCAAATATTTTTCGACCAAACTATCGATAAACTCACAGGCCAACAGTTCGCGCCCGAGTGACTTACGGACAATGGAAGCAATTCGGCGCATGGCCGCTGTCATACCTGCCGTCGATAGCAAGGTAGGCGCACTGCCCACCGCCGCTACAATACTCGCTCCCGGCTTTAATACACGAAATATCTCTTTAACTGACTTATCTGGGTTAGGGAAATGCCGCAAAGCATAGAGCGACAAAGCCGCATCGAAGTAATTATCAGGAAAATCGAGGTTTTCAGCATCCATCTTCAAAAATTGTGTTTTTGGGCATAAATTTCTTTGCACAGCCTTTGTATTAGCGGTGGCTAACATACCATCAGATAAATCAATGCCGACAACCTTGCCCTGTTTACCCAAACGCCTTGCTACATCTAGCGCAATAATCCCGGTTCCTGTACCGATATCGAGTACTAGGGCATCATCTGAGACCTTTGCTAAAGCCAGTAATGGTGACGGCATATGTGCAGTATAACGCTCTGTATAGAGGTCAAAATAGTCAACAACGGCATTATAGCTATCGGCATCATCCGTTTTAAATTGTTGCTCTGTTTGTTTTAAAGTCCCGCTATCGCCCATAAAGGTCTCTCTTGCTAAAATATTAATCATACCATTCTCAAAAGCCGTCTCATTGTTTAACTGCTAACCGAATTATTTTGATTATGCCGTCTTCCAAGGTAATTTAGAAGCTACAATTGTTTTAACAAAATGGTAATAATCCCTAAATGTTTTAAAATAATAAATGGTATAATCAAAAGCAAAAAATAATTCGACAGCAACGTTAAAAAGAGCTGTATTATAAAGCTAGACAAAGGGGTAAATGGGGCAAATGAACACTATTGTTCAAAATTTTGCGGGGTTAAATTCTGAATGGACATTAAGCTCCTCAGAACCGGCTGCCTATAGCCTGCCAGCTGATTTTGTAGCGAATAATATTAATAAAATTGAAGTAAAAATCCCCAGCACCGTCGCCCAAGCCTATCAGAAGGCTGGATTGTGGTCACTGCATAGGCATTGTGATTTAAATAGCCAGGAGTTTGACAATAAAGACTGGTGGTATCAAACCCGATTTAAATATAACCCCAATAGCGACTCCAGCATTTTAAATTTTATGGGGCTAGCAACGCTCTGCGAAGTATGGCTTAACGATATTAAGATTTTATCGTCACAGAACATGTTTGTTTCACACCAGGTTGACGTTGCCCAACAGCTTCAAGTAGACAACGACCTAGTGATATGCTTTCGTTCACTGAGCAACAATTTGTCACAACGGCGGCCACGCCCACGCTGGAAAACCAAACTGGTTAACCATCAGCAACTACGCTGGATTAGAACGAGCTTGCTTGGACGAATCCCCGGCTGGACACCGCCGGTTGCCCCGGTAGGCCCCTGGCAACCTATCTTCTTACAGGCTAAAACAGTACCGTTTAATATCAATCTAAAGACCGTTTTGAATGGTTCAACAGGGCTACTTGAAATTAGCTGCCAAATAATTTCAGATGAACAACCTAAAGCAACACTTAGCATAGGAAATAACAACAGTCCTTTAGAGATTGTTAAAGATTCAACCGGATACACACTGTCTGGTAAAATAGAAATTGAAAACGTTAAACTATGGTGGCCGCACACACATGGCCAGCCACATCTCTACACGCCAGACCTATCGCTAATAATCAATAATCAAACCACAACCCATCCACTTGCTGCGATCGGTTTTAAAAATATTCATATTAATCAAGATAATAACAACTTCCAAATTAACGTAAATAAGCAGGCTATTTTTTGTCGCGGTACATGCTGGACAATTAATGATATCGTATCGCTGCGAGGAAACGAACGAAGTCTTGAACAAATATTAACCCTTATGCGAGATGCCGGGGCTAATATGATCCGTATCGGCGGTACAATGATTTATGAACAGGAGTTGTTTTACCAACTTTGTGATGAACTCGGCATTATGATATGGCAGGATTTTATGTTTGCCAATATGGATTACCCAATAGACGATGTGGATTTTCGTGCAAATGTCGAACTGGAAATACAACAAACTATTAAACGTTTGCGTCAACATGTTTGTATCAGTATTTATTGTGGTAATAGCGAAATAGAACAACAAGCCGCCATGTTAGGCTTACCTGAAAATGAATGGAAAAATAGTTTGTTTACGCAACTGATTCCAGACATCCATAAAAAATTACAAGCTGAAGTACCCTATATCACGTCCACACCAACAGGCGACATTTTACCCTTTCATACCAATAAAAATGTCACACACTATTACGGTGTCGGCGCTTATCAACGACCTGTTTCAGAACTACGCCAGCACAATGTTAAATTTGCGTCTGAATGTTTAGGTTTTGCCAATGTCCCTATGAGCAATACACGTGATAAAATTATGAATGGGCAACTCCCGGTTACACATCATCCTAAATGGAAAGAACGAATACCCAGAGATACGGGTTCAGGATGGGACTTTGCCGACGTGCGAGACCATTACACAAAAAATTTATTTAATATCGACCCTGTCAACATGCGCTGTTTCGATAGTGAAAATTATATTACACTAAGTGAAATTACCACAGGCGAAATAATGTACCAGGTTTATTCAGAATGGCGTAGCGCGCATAGCCAATGTACCGGTGGACTCATGTGGTTTTTAAAAGATTTTTGGCAAGGTGCTGGCTGGGGGATTATTGACAGTAACAATATTCCAAAAGCATGTTACTACTATTTAAAACGTTGCTGGCAACCCATTAATGTTGTGCTAACAAACGAAACACTCAATGGAATTGATATACATGTTATTAACGAGTCAGCCGAAGATTTTAATGGTCAAATTGAAATTTTTTTACTGAATCGAAACAGTACAGTCATAGCAAATGAAACCATCAATATCAAAACAACAAAACTATCAACAACAACTTATAACTCTGACGAACTACTTAAAAATTTTTACGATATAACTTACAGCTATCGGTTTGGGTCGGTAAAACACAGCATTGTTGCCGTACTACTCAAAACAAATGAGAACGTACTACTCAGTGATGCATTTTATTTCCCCAATCCTGAAATACCCTACATCAACCCCACTAGCAAACTAACAGCTGTAGCAACAGAAATAGATGAGCATACTTATGAGCTTGAATTAAGTTGCAACCACTTTTTATATGCTGTTAACATTGAAGTCAATGGTTATACTACTTCAAATAATTTCTTTCACATGTTACCCAATAGAGCTAAACGCATAATACTGAAAAAAATCGACCTCGATAGTAAACGCTTCAAAGGTTATGTCGGCGCACTTAATCTGTCCGAAGATATTAAAATTAGTATTAAGTAACAATAACCATGAACCAAAAAAACAATTTACATGAAAATAACGAAACACAAGAATACACAGGTGCTAATTACGATTTTGACTCCATTAAGCGTATTCCATTTTACTTTGGCTCTAAAGATAAACCTCTACTCGGTTGGATTCACACAACAGATCAAAAACAATACTCCGATACAGGCATTATAATTTGCCCTCCTCTTGCCATAGAGTATATGAATTCATATCGTTCTTTGCGTTACATAGCTGATTATTTTGCTCTAGCAGGTATTCCCGCCATTAGATTTGACTACCATGGAACAGGCGATTCATCAGGCAATGAAGAAAACGAAAACCAATTAAATAATTGGCTACAGAGTATTGAACAGGCTAATGAACAACTTAAAAAATTAACCAACTGCAGCAAATTAGGTTTATTTGGTTTTAGAATGGGGGCAACACTTGCTGCATTGGTAGCAAAAGAGCTGCAAGTAGAGTTCCTGATTTTATGGGCAGCCCTCACTAATGGTAAAAAATTCATTCGAGAAACAAAGCTTATCCAGATGACAAGCAAAATTCAAACAGGAAATGTAAATACTGCATTGCTTGAAGCTGGGGGCATGAGATATTCAGCTCAAACAATCGAAGATATTAATAGTATCGATTTAACTAAAATCACACCTAAAGCTAAGCACATACTTATTGTATCTCGAGATGAGCAAATATCCGATCATGAGCTTTTAGACTCATGGAATAAGAAAAAACTGCATGTTAAGCAAGAAAACTATTTCGGCTCTTCTTTGATGTTGATAGACGCACACCATTCCGTAGTACCACATCAATCAATTCAAAGCATTGTCCAATGGGTAACAATAATAAAAATAAACAATGCTATTAGTAATAAAATAAAAACCAACAAACTGAAACTTTACAGCTCAACTCAGATGAGTCATTACAGTATAAATAAGGGCTTCACACAGAAAAATAACGCCTTGGTTTCTGAAAGTATCTTTTTTTATGGTTCCGATAAAAAAAATATAGCTATCCTGACTGAATCAGACAAATCGAAAGCAAGTAATTTGCCTACTGTTATTATCGCTAACTCTGGTGCGAATCACCGAGTAGGACCAAGCCGTATATATGTATTAATAGCCAGAGAATTAAGTTTATTAGGTTTTAGATGCCTACGTATTGATGTACCCGGCATTGGTGACAGCATTGTGTCAAATCAAAAACAGGAAAATATTGAATATATAACTTCTTCCAGTGATAGAATTTTAGATATTATAAAAACACTTAAACCTCAATCTGACAACAATCAATTTATTTTAATGGGTTTATGCTCAGGAGCATATTTTTCGTTCCATGCGGCACTTGACTTAGTTGAAATTAATATCATTGAAAATATTTTAATCAATCCGCTAACCTTTTACTGGGATGAGTGTATATCTGAAACTAATTCATCAACAAAACATTTCAGGATATGGAACTGGTATAAAAAAGCACTTACAAGCCCTGATAGTTGGACAAAACTATTTAAAGGTAAAATAGATTACAAAAGCCTATTGAGGGCAATTAAAAATCGTTTAAAAGTAAAACTAATGTATAAACTTAGATCAGGCTCTCAACATAGAAAGATAAATATAGACAAACATAGGCTTCAGTTAGGCTTCGATCTAGTAAAGATCACAAATAACAATACACATATTCAATTTATCTTATCCAGAAGCGACCCTGGATATGACATTCTTATGACAAATGCAGGTAAAATAGTAAAAAAACTTAAGAAAGAGAAAAAAATTAATATTTCATTTATAGAAGATGCCGACCACACATTTTCTAAATATAAACCACGCTGCGATGTCATAAATACTGTAATTCAACTTTTCAATGACCGATATTTTTAAAACTGACTAGCGGGATAATTAATGACGACATCGCGATATGCAGAATGGTTGAAAATCAATAATGAGAAAATATTTTTTTGGCATCATGTGCCTAAAAATAATATTAAAGCCGCAGCCATAATATTTATAGGTCCAATTGGACCCGAATATATGTCGTGCCATCGTAGCATAAAGCTATTGTCTGAAAAATTAGCTCAATCAGGATTTCATAGTATTCGTTACGATCCATTAGGAATGGGTAATTCTTCTGGCAATCTGGAAGATTCCGGTCTATGGAATAAATGGCTTAACACACCAACTGCAATTAATAATCACTTATTTAAAAAGTTTAATATTAACGAAACAATATTTATTGCACTACGATCGGGCTGTTTAATATTATCTGAGGTTCTAAAAAAAACACCTGTTAAAGCTGCTATCCTTTGGTACCCACATACTAAAGGTAAAGCTTTTATCCGAAGCATTCAGTTACTTGATTCTGTTTTATACAAAAAAGATATATCGCCTACAAACTATGCTATGGAAGGTGGTGGATACCCTTTTTCAGTTGAAACACAAAATAAAATCAAAAACATTAAACTGTCCGATATAAATATTGATCTAATTGAAAATATATTAACAATTAACAGTGCTGATCTCAGTAATAAAACCAAAACTCCCGTTTGGGCTAAAGTTAAAGATGATCAAGTATATCTTGATGGTTTAGACAACATGGTAAAACAAGTAACACTGTCAACAATACCTCATTCAAATATAGACTTTATTACTAACTGGGTAAATCAATTGAAAATAGGCAGCTCAATTAACCCTCACCTACATACAAATCATACAACAAATTACGAGCATGAAGAATATAAAGAAACCATCATAAATATAAACACCAATAACAAAATATTTTCTGTCTTAACAACGCCAACTTATCAAGACCTGAGTATTATTATGGTTTTTGTAAATACAGGCGCCGCACATCATGTTGGACCAAACCATATCCATGTCGATACTGCCCGCGCCTTAGCTAAATACGGGGTATCGACACTTCGAATTGATATAAGCAATCTTGGAGATAGCGCCGTTAATTATCATGTAGATCCCCCTAATGAATATCCATTGAGCGCCACACAAGATATCAATAGTACAATAGATTATATTGATAAATACTTACCACATAAAAAAATTGCACTGTGTGGCATTAGTGCAGGCGCACATAATATATTTCATGCTGCATTAAATTCATCTAGTAACAAATTAAGCCAATTAATCATTATTAACCCCGAAACGTTTTACTACAAACAAAATGATGAGCACACAATGTTATCGTCACAAAACCCACAAACTGAAATTGATCAGGTCTATTATCAAAGTCAATTTCTTAATTTTAAAAAGTGGGGGGCACTATTAACAAACCCAAAGAAAATTTATACCATATCCTGCTTCATGCTTTTCTACACCATAAAAAAAGTAAAAAACATCACACTTAAACTATTAAACCTTTTAAATCTACGAATTAAGACCGTTTTAGAAAAAGACCTCGAATTACTATGGTATAAAAATATATCAATAACACTTATATATTCACAAGGTGACCCAGGCCATCAAATTCTGATATCTCAGGCAGGTGACAGCATTAAAAAATATACAAAAAAAAATCTTTTCTCAAGTATTCGAATAAATAATGCCGATCATACCTTTTCATCTATTCGCTCTAGGGAATGCCTCTATACAGCCATCACAAAATCAATAATCGAAAGTAATGATATAAGCCAGTAAATATTCTTTTTAAATTAACGATAAATTAACCATGTATCCAGAGATAAACTTCAACTCTCACACTATTTCTTTATATGCGTCAAGTTTTCAAACGCCACATCAAATACCTCTGAAATATACACTGAGCCATAGGTTGAAAGATGATCGTCATCACAGTATAGAGGTTTTTTTTCAGAAACAACTCTGCAATGTACATCGTTACACAAATAATTTGATGGATCTACTATTTGAATATCTTCCCTATTTTTAAGTCTCAAGAATATATTGTTGACATCTTTTGTTCTCGCAGCAAACTCATTAATTTTTGGAGAAATAATAGCATTCACATCACGTCCAGTAATAACTGAAATATAATTGGCTGCAGGTACATCATAACCAATTTCGGGAACAGGTTTTACTAGAACAACTAACTTTCCAAAATCCTGTAATTTAGCAACCGTTCGTCTTAATCCAATCTCAAATAAATCTATATTAGTGCTTGAAGATTGCCCCGGTGAGAGTAAATCCACCAATTTAACAGATTTACCCGACTCTCTTTTATATCGAGTACCTTTTGTTGATAATGCCCATCTTGCAGCCAGAAAAACTTTTTTTATTTCGGGTGATTGAGAAATATATTTTAATGTAGCCTCGTTGAATTTATTACATGTACTTCTATTCTCTCTTTCGATTGAAAGCAGTGGTGGGCAAGCAGATTTCGTAATTATTTTTCCTTTTATATTATATTTTTTTGCGCTTAAATCAACTGCAGATGCTAGAGCCGTAGCATGTGAATCTCCCCATAGAATAAAGCTATATTTTTTATTGTTTCCTCCAATATCACAAAGGTACTCTTTTCTAAATGTGTTATTCATTTTAGCTTCACACGTTCTCCATTTCATCCATTCAGGGTCAAATCTAGCCATATTTTTGACAGCCTCAACTTTATATCTATTTGGAAAACCATCATTTAATATCAGGCTGATTCCCATACAAAAAATAACAAATGAAAGTAGAACAGAAACGATAATGATATCTCGTTTACTAGGTAAAACTTTCTTAGTTCGAAAGGGCTTTTCTATATAATGCCATGAGATAATGGAAAGAATTAAAATGACACTCAACATCACAATAATTTCAGTATTAGTTAAATCAACAATTGAATAATATTTTGTGTATACAATAATGGGCCAGTGCCAAAGATATAAAGAATATGAGATTAAACCAATAAATACTATTGGCCGGAAACTTAACATTCTAGTTATAAATGACTCTCCATTAATTCCTGAATAAATAATTAGTGCGCTACCGATAGTAGGCGGGACTGCTGATAGCCCTGGGAAAACAGTATTGATTGTATATATAAACACACTGAAACCTATTAAAGCCAACCCAGTTATAGATAGTATTTCCCGCATATATTGATTTTCAAGAGAAGGTAGAATTGTTATTGCCAGGATACTGCCAATAAACAGCTCCCAAGCACGGGTTGGCAATAAATAAAAGGTTCCTGAGACATCAATATTTATCCCTACAATAGCTGCGAAAAATGATATTAATCCTATCAAAATTAACCATTTTGAATAATTACCTGAAAAATATTTTGAAATTAAAATCATGAATACTGGAAAAAAAATATAATATTGTTCTTCAACAGCTAATGACCAGGTATGCAATAATGGTTTAAGCTCAGACGCTCCATCAAAATATCCCGACTGAAAATAAAACAACATATTCGACGAAAAAATTGCAGTTGCAGCTAAACTCTTACCAAGTTCAATTAGTTTTGCTGGATTTAATAATAAAATACCAACAAGGACACTGAAAAAAATAACAACAACTAAAGCAGGAAGAATTCTTCTGAAACGCCGTTCGTAAAACTTTGCAATAGAAAAAGTATCATTATTAATTTCTCGTACGATAATAGTGGTAATGAGGTAGCCTGATATTACAAAAAATATATCTACCCCAACGTAACCACCACTAAAAAGAGGAATACCCACGTGAAAAAAAATAATAGATAAGACTGCAATTGCTCTTAATCCATCTATATCTGCTCTGTATTTTGGAGTCATAAATTTCCTAGTTATCGCCAATGATTATACTCACGAAAATAAGCTCACAAAATCCAAATAAACCACCTCGTTTACCTGAATTTTCACAAAAGATATTCACCCTGAAACAAAAAAATACATACAAGAATTATTAACAGGCTATTTGACCTTGTTCATCTTTAGCTTAATAATTGAGAAATACAATTATTTATGTTCAACAACTTAAAGCCCAAAACACGGGAAAAAATAAAATAATACCGTTATAATGCCAAAGCAATTCCATTATTTTACTAAATTTTGTATATTAAATAACAATATAATTAGTATTTTACATAATATTTCTATAAAACAGGCTATTTCTACAATACAACTAATTTTATATGGGTGATTTATGCTTAAGAAGATATTTACTCTGGTTTGTACCACAGCGCTATCGATTACGCTTACTGGGTGCACTAAAAACCTCGATGATATGTCGCTCAATAAGCAATCTCTTTACCAACCAAATCGTTTCACCGATGACAAAAGCAGCGATAAAAACCGAAAACCACTTGATATACTAAATTTATCAGGCATAAAACCTGATATGAAAGTCCTCGATCTGCTAGGTGGCAGCGGTTATTACACTGAATTATTTAACTACATAGTCGGGAATAAGGGGAAAGTATTTATACAGAACAATTCACTTTTTTTACGGTTTTCAAAAAAAGAATTAGAGAAACGACTAAATAACAACCGTCTAATAAATGTGGTTCGTATTGATAGTGAGTTTGCAAATATGAATCTACCAAAAGATGTCGATTTGATATTTATTGGACTAAGTTACCACGACATTTACGTACCACGTAAAGATCCTATCATAATGACATCACATGATGAGTTCTTCCCTCAAATAATCGCCGCATTAAAACCTGGCGGCAGACTACTGATTATCGATCATGCTGCTAAAATTGGCACAGGTAAAACCATGACACCTAAGCTACACCGAATTGATGAACAATGGGCCATTAAAGATATAGAAAGTGCGGGATTTAAGTTAATCGGAAGCTCTGACGTATTGCGTAACCCTGATGATGATCATACCTTAGATATTTGGAAGAAGAAATTTTTCCACAAAACAGACCGTTTTGTTCATTTATATGAGAAGCCATTGAATGCCCAACAATAACATATCTAAAAATGTTCTAATTGTTGGTATGCCGCGTTCTGGCACAAGCATGACAGCCTCTATATTCTCCCGTAATAACTATTTTGTAGCAGACGATACAGAAAATGAATTACGCTCTGGGGATGAATATAACCCTTCAGGGTATTGGGAAGCAAAACCCTTGATACTAAGCAATACCGAAATATTCTCAGAGGCAAATTTTTACCACGACAATACCTGGCTATTTGATGCAATAACGAATGAACAAGCAGAAGCTATTACAAAACTTCCCCAAAGCTCAAAACATCAACAGCTTGTTGAAAACTTCAATAATCACAGCCCGTGGATGTGGAAAGATCCACGTCTATGTTACACGCTTGGTTATTGGTGGCCATTGCTAAATGCTGAAACTACTAAAGTATTGTTATTAAAACGTGATGACAATGAAATATATCAAAGTTTCCTAAGATTGAAATGGTGTACATCAACACAACAAAGTAAAAAGGATGTTATCAAACGAATAAACAGCCATATATTAGCCGCCGAAAAAGCTCTCAAAAAATATAACATACCTTACATTGAGATAAACTACTCCGACTATAAAAATAAATCTGATGAAACGGCTAAGAAATTAAGTGCATTTTTTAATATCAATATTACATCTAAAGATCTTGGATACAACCATAAATTAAATAATAACAGTATTCATGGTAACATTTTACGTATAGTCAATAATTTTTCCGATTTAATACCAGGCAATCTAAGAAAAAATATAAAAAAAATTATCCCTCGCTTTATCTGGAAGCTAATAAACCCAAATCGATTTTCATAATTAAAAATTTTAGTTATAAAAAAAGCCGCTTGTAAAGCGACTATGCTATTAATTCCTTATATATATCCGTCAATTGGTTAGTATATGTTGTAATGTTGTATCGTTTCGCTACATCTCGCTTACCACTTTGCCCTATTACTTGCGCAAGTTTCTTATCCGTCAGCAGACGAATAATCAATTCAGCCATCTTCTCAGCATGTAATGGATCAACTAAAAACCCCGTTCTCTTGTCCTTAATAATCTCAAGAGGTGCTCCAATATTTGCTGCAATAACAGGGATGCCTAGATCCATTGCCTCAGTAATAACTAAACCAAATGGCTCCGGCTCAATCGAACAATGCACTAACAAATTAAGTGTTGCCATTACATTCTGTACATCTTCAATATAACCTGTTATATAAATGTAATCTTGTAACCCAAGTTGGATAATCTTAGATTTTACTTCTAGAAAATATTGATCAGCTCCGTCCGAAACATCACCGATAATAAGAACTTTTACATTTTTTAATTCAGACACTACAATCTTCACTGCATCTATAAACTCTAACTGACCTTTCCAATCTACAATACGACCCACCATACCGAAAATATTATCTGTTTCACTTATCCTGAATTTATTCATATATGAAGTTTTCTTTATAAAATCTACATTTCTACTCACAACAGGGTTAGGTAATGTTATAATTTTATTTTCATCATAGTTTTTTTCAATCGCTAAGCCTTTTACATTTTCCGATATTGACAAATAAATATCAGCCTTGTCTCTCGCTGGATCTTTTTTAATATCACTGATTCCATGCAAATGAAGTACGATTTTCTTACGCAAAAATTTAGCCGCTAAAATGGCCTCTCGAGAATTATTAGAATGAACAATATCAATATTATCAGCAAGAATTACTCGTGCAATTCGAAATATTTGGTAAAAACTTGTAAAGTATTTACCAATTGCAAATATTTTAAAACATAATATTCTAAGCCTTTTATTTTGCACTGATGCTAAGCTTGCGCTGACTTTACCTGCTACGAGGTAATCAATGAGGTTATGTATTCGATGTAAATGCACATTACCATTAAATAAATAATTAGCCATTGGAGACGGAATTTCGTAAATAACGGAACAACTAAATTCCTCACTCAGGTTATTTGCAATATTAGCCATAACAACTATCGAGCCACCAAAAGTAACGGCTTGATCAACAATCAGCACATTAACCGAAGATTTTGAACTTATCAATACAAACACCTTTATTTAAATACTTTTATCTTGTTATAATACTAAACTGCTCTTTCTAAAACTAAATGTATTCTTTAAATACTTAGTTCCAGTTATAATTATTTGAACCGTACTCTAACTGCATCTAATTAAGGTAAATAATGTCGTCGTCATCTACAAACAAAGATACATACACAAGCTCTGCAGGAGTAAATTCATACAGTAATACGTTGTTACAAAGCCCCGAAGTATCGATTTTTATTAAATATAGAGATTATTTTATTAATAAAAATATACTCGATGTAGGTTGTGGAGCAGGCCGAACGAGCTATTTTTTGCGTAATTTTACAAAAGAATATACCGGCATTGATTACTCTGAATCAATGATTGATTATTGCAAAATTGAGTACCCCGAGCTAAATTTTATACATTGCGACGTTAGAGACTTAAGTCAATTTAAAGATAATAGCTATGATTTTATTATTTTCTCTTATAATGGTCTCGATTATATATCTAATGAAGATAGAGAAATCGCTTTAAATGAAATTTCTCGGGTTTTGAAAAATGACGGCCTTTTTGTTTTCTCAACACACAATAGAAACTATCATAACATTACTCTAAAACCGGTCTTCAAATTCAACCTTAATCCAAAAAAGTTCATAAATAATATAATAAGTTATATCCAACAGCTTAATAATAATTCCAAACTAAAAAAAGAACAGGTTGATACAAATGATTACGCCATATTAAACGACATTGGTAATAATTTTTCACTATTAACATATTACATAACTAAAGAAAAGCAAGCAGAAAAACTATCAAGTCTTGGCTTCGAGGTAATTGATCTATTTAATATGCACGGACAAACACTAAACTTGAACGACAACGATTCTAATGATAACTGGATCTATTTTGTTACTAAATTAGCTTGAATCTATCTAACGAAATCCAGAATAATAATCATATAATCGATATAGGATTTTTAACACATTACTTCTAATTATTTGCATACAGACAATTTTTGTGGTGCAGCTTGTTAATCTTGCTTTATACTGTGTGTTTTTCCCCTCGCCGGCCAGAAAGTCATAAACCTTAAGTTTCTTTTTAAAGGCTGACTCAATTTCATAACCAAAGTGTAAATAACCTAAGGATATTTTCTTATGAAAATCTTCGTCAAACCCTGCCTGGATGTTATATTCATGTTTATCTAATATATAATTAAACTGAATCGAGACTGGCTTTCCATCAAGTGTCAAAATAGAAAATAATAATCCCTTCTTTAGCGCCATTAACTGTGCAACAGTACGATTGAATTGTAAACGCTTACCTTCGAAAACGGGGTTTCCCCATCGCTGTTTATGCAAAGAATTCAGCAAGTCAAATGATGAACTTAAATCTCCGTCTGTCACTTCATGAAATTCAACTTTCCCCAATGTTTCCAATAGTTTTCGACGATTTACTAACTTAAGACGTGTATTTTTACCCAATAAAGAACAAAAATCAGTAAAATTTCCTAATATATTTAAATGATAAGACTCAAATTCTTCCGCGCTACGGTAATACGAATTTTTTATTAGCTTTTGTTCAGAAAGAATTTGAAATGTTTCAGATTTTTTATTCATATCCGACAACACCAGTTCATCCCATTCGGCTGAACTATCTATATATTCATACAAGGCTCCGATAACTTCACGAGAACAAGCATTATCAACAATAAAATCCAGTAGCTCTGTTCTCATCGTTGGCTGACCTCGCCAACAGTTACCAATAAATTGTAAACGTTTAGTTCTATGGATTTTTTTCGTTATTACCGTTGATAAATAAAATGGTGCGATACCCATTAATTTCCCAAAGCTGTCTTGAGCAACGAATAATCTTAAGGACATATTTGGTTCAGCAAAAATATCCCACCAAGTTGACAGCCATTCCCAACTCATAAACAATTTGTCAGAACTTGACCGTTCTAAAAGATTCGTCCATTGTTCTTGATTTTTTTTAAATTTATCGTCATCCCAAAGACAAACGTTAATATCTTTCATTCATTGTCTCACAACAAAAATTCTGTAAAGAATATTTTTATTTACTATCTTTTCTAAACTAATCATATCTAAAAATAAAGAACATTTTAAACGACCCATTCACATAAATTTGGTTGCAGCAGATATAGGTGCAAATTCAAAATTATTATCAACCGCATACTTTAAGAATACTTCAATTTTATAAAGAAATTCAGTTAAATCTTTTTCGTTTTGTACAAATGGACTTTTGCCTGGAAGTAAGCTTGTCGAGTGAAATGACATATTTAAAAATTTGTGGTCTAATTTAACAAATTGTTTCGCTAATTTTACCATTTCATCACCATTCGAAAGTTCGGGTGATAGCCAACGAAAATTTAGCATATTTAGTTTATCAAGCAATCCAATTAACCTAAATTTTGAAAATAGTGGTTTTTTTAATGTATTAAACAATGCATCACATAACATATGGTTCGGCTGAAAAAAGCCAATCGAAGGTGGCACCTCTAGAATTTCACCATCAGTAAGAACTTGAGTAATATTTTTCACATCAAAAAAGTATGGGTGTGTATCAGAACCTCGGAAATTAGGCCCGTGGTATGACGCCCAATCAACAAAAGGCGATATTGATGTATCAATTTTATATTCAAGTTCAGACAAACAACGAGCAACGTCATTACTAAAGCCCCAACGACCGGCACGAAAAGAAACAGGGCAGGTCTTAAAATTAATCTTAATTGCGTCATGTAAATTACACATTTTGGCTATCAATAAATCATACGGCAAATTCGACATCATCGAATTTTTTTCATTTAACTCTTCACTAAAGGGTGGCGTATTCCAGGGATGACAATGTGTACCGATTTCACAAACACCTCGCTCAAGAAATTCAGATAATATTTTAATACTTGAAGGTGTTGTAGCAACTGGGTAATTTATTAGATAGGTAGGAATTGCATTGTATTTATCAAATAAACTCTGAAGAACGAGTAGCTTATCAATATTATCCACTGAATTATTATTCGTCGAAAATGAACCCCAATTATCTTCTTCCGTGTCAATTGTAATGAAAACTTTAACTGTCATTTATACTCTTCAATAAATTTACACTAATAATGAAATGCTGCATTGTTTCAACAAACAAATATAGATTATATAATACAGGAATCATTTATATAATCATAATTATGGTCGGGGCGAGAGGATTTGAACCTCCGACCACCGGCACCCCATGCCGGTGCGCTACCAGGCTGCGCTACGCCCCGTTAAAGACTGTATTTTATTATTTATTAAGAGGGGTTTTCCAAAGGAGGAGATATTACCTTAGAAGGCCGTAAAGATAAATAAGCATGGAAATATAAATCAGGAATAAAAACCAGAGAATATTCGATTTAACTGCTTAGAATATCCATAATTTCTTCAAGCTCTAAACGCAGTCGTTTCGCTTCCTGTGGGTTGACCGATTGGCCGTCTTTTGATTGCTCTTCGGATAACTGCAATCGCGCACCACCAATGGTATAACCTTGCTCATAAAGCAGGCTACGAATTTCGCGAATCATCAACACATCCTGGCGTTGATAATAACGACGATTACCACGGCGTTTCACCGGTTTTAATTGCGGAAATTCCTGTTCCCAATACCGCAGGACGTGCGGCTTTACATTGCAAAGCTCGCTGACTTCCCCGATGGTAAAATAACGCTTACCCGGTATTACCGGCAGTTCATTGTTGTGACTGGGTTCCAGCATATGCTTCTACGCGTGCCTTTAGTTTTTGGCCTGGTCGGAAAGTAACGACTCGACGTGCTGTAATAGGAATTTCTTCACCGGTTTTGGGGTTTCTGCCTGGGCGTTGTTTCTTATCACGCAGGTCGAAGTTACCAAAACCCGAAAGTTTTACTTGTTGTCCATTTTCGAGCGCAGTCCGAACCTGCTCAAAAAACATCTCAACGATTTCTTTTGCCTCACGCTTGTTTAAACCAAGTTCTTCAAACAAACGTTCTGCCATGTCTGCCTTCGTTAGCGCCATGGTTATTAGTCTCTCAGTGTTGCCCCAAGTTTGTCGTTCAACGTACTGATCACATTCTGTATTTCTGAATCTACATCAGCGTCTGTAAGAGTGCGCGAAAGATGCTGTAAGGTCAAGCCCAAACCGAGACTTTTTCTACCAGAATCAATACCTTCGCCCTCATACACGTCAAACAACTCTAAGTCTTGAACGATATTTGTACCATTATCGATACCTCTATCTGTAAAAGACGCATGAATTGTATCCATGACTCTTTGTGCGGTAATATTTTCATCAACAATAATAGCTAAATCACGGCGAATTGCAGGATATTTTGATACGGCGTTAAAACCTGGAATACGACTATCTTCAAAAATATCTGCATTTAATTCAAATACAAAGGTTGAAGATGATAAATCCAGTTGCTTGTTTAACTCGGGGTGTAAAGCCCCTACCCAACCGACATGTTGTTGATTTTTCTCATTTTTACCGAAATAAATCGCGGCTGACTGGCCAGGATGTAAGGCTGGATGAGAATCTACTTTAAAAGTAAATTCTGAACTTTTCCCCGTTAACCCAAGCAATGCTTCAACATGTCCTTTGGTATCAAAAAAGTCTACTTTGCGGTTGCTAACAGCCCATTGTTCTGGATATACATCGCCATTCAGAACACCCGCAATAACTAATTTTTGTTTAATTTCATTATCTTGTCTTAAAAACTTAAGACCGCACTCGAATAAGCATAAACGATTTTGTTGGCGATTCAAGTTATATTGCAAAGAATCTAACAAACCAGCCCATAAATTTGTTCTCATTACCCCCATATCGGCAGAAATTGGGTTTGCGAGGGCAATCGGCTCACTTTGTGGGTCTACTAGTGCTTGTAATGCCGGGTCGATAAAGCTGTAGGTAATCGCTTCATAGAAACCACGATCAACTAGAGTTTGCCGGACTAAGTCCATACCCACCACCGCTTCTTTTACCGGTGACATTTTTAAACGTGATGACGCGCTGGTTTGCGGAATATTATCGTAGCCGTAGAGTCGGCCCATTTCTTCGATTAAATCTTCTTCGATTTCGATATCAAAACGCGCTGCAGGTGGAGTGACATCCCAGCCATCGCTGGTCGTTTTAAAATCCATCCCTAAATGAGTAAGGCTAGTTTCGACAAACTCCGCGTCAAATGCTACACCGAGCACCCTTGAGAGCCGCTCAAGGCGCAATTTAACCGGCGTTCTGCTGGGCAGATATGCTGCTGAGCTTAATTCCGTTAACGGCCCTGCTTCGCCGCCTGTAATGGCTAAAAGTAGCTCCGTTGCGCGCTCAATCGCGTCGACCTGTAATTCAAACGACACACCACGCTCAAACCGATGCGATGAATCAGTATGTAAACCATAGCTGCGCGCCTTGCCTGTCACGTTAAGCGGTGTAAAGAAGGCACTTTCGAGGAATATATTGTTTGTGCTGTCCCCAACAGCGGTGCTTGCCCCGCCCATAATACCGGCAACCGCAATCGGGCCAGTGGCATCGGTTATCAACAAGGTGCCTTCGTTAAGTTTAATTTCCTGTTCATCAAGCAGGGTTATTTTTTCATCTTGCTTTGCTTCGCGAATAATGATTTGTTCGTTTAATTTATCCAGATCGAAGGCATGCATGGGTTGACCTAGCTCAAGCAGAACATAATTAGTGACGTCCACTAACGGCCCCAGGCTTCGATGACCACTGCGACGCAGTTTTTCCTGCATCCAAAGCGGTGTTACGGCACCTGGATTAACATTTTTAATCACCCGGCCAACATAATGCGGACACGCCTGCACGGCCTGTACGCTAACCTTAAAAGTATCTGTGATACTGGCTGTCACGGGCTTAATTTCTAGCGCCGTCACTTCCAGATTATTTAAAACACCCACTTCTCGTGCAATACCGGCAATACTCAGGCAGTCGCCACGGTTGGGGGTTAAGTCCAGCTCGATGCTAACATCGTCTAACTTTAAATAGTCTTCTATGGGCGAACCAACAGGCGCATCGACAGGCAATTCCATCAAACCATCGGCTTGCGCTTCTAAACCCAACTCTTTTGTTGAACACAGCATGCCATGCGATGGCTCACCACGTAATTTTGATTTTTTAATTTTAAAGTCGCCGGGTAATTTTGCCCCGACTAATGCGGCAGGCACTTTTAAACCAACCCGTACATTGGCTGCACCACAGACAATTTGCAGCGCATCGGCTTCACCTACATTCACCTGGCAGACATTTAATTTATCTGCATCAGGGTGCTTCGTTACCTCTAGAACCTCAGCCACAACTACTTTTGTAAATGTACCGGCAACGGCTTCACAACCGTCGACTTCCAGCCCGGCCATGGTAAGTTGTTCCTGTAAGGCGGCAGTATCAATATCGGGGTTAACCCATTCACGCAACCATTGTTCACTAAATTTCATTTTTTAAACCTTATATCAAGAAAATGTTTAACCACGAAGGCACTAAAGTATACATTCGAGTTATTAATAAACAACTCTCAATAACACGAAGAAGAAAAGATAAACTTAGATACTCGGTCATTGTGAGGAAGTATTAAAATTTATTTTTAATACTGACACGGCAATCTTGTTGAGCATTCCTCTTCTCTTTAAGATTGCCGCGCTATCGCTCGCAATGACAGCATTATTCTAACTACTTTAAATGACGGCCTTATTTAAACTGTTTCAATAAACATACATCGTTTCCAGAAAACAACCACTACCTACCTTAACCGTCTTTCCTGCACGGATATGACACCATCTAACTTCATTACTTGTCATTGCGAGGAAGTATTAAAATTTATTTTTAATACTGAC
>VAPM010001377.1_pt1 | contig 25502 bp, 26 predicted proteins | sample 3395091 | NCBI WGS metagenome assembly VAPM01 (sample SAMN08290445, study PRJNA428436) | hydrothermal vent metagenome | isolation source: Deep-sea hydrothermal vent chimney 3 | place: Pacific Ocean: Juan De Fuca Ridge
TCCGGCGCTGTTTCCGGCGCTGTTTCCGATTCTTCAAGATTTTCCGACTCTTCTTCCTGTGCAAAATCATCTGTGGAGATATTCATCAGCTTCGCATTGCGCAATTGTCTGCGTACCGCCTTTGCCGCTTTCTCTCTGATAAAGTACAACTTTGCACGGCGCACTTTTGAGCGACGAACTATCTCAATTTTATCAATAAGCGGAGAATAGAGCGGAAAAATCTTTTCAACCCCTATTCCAGAGAGTGTGGTACGCACCGTAAACGTGCCACCAGCCTCTGTTCCGTGCTTCACGGCGATAATGACGCCCTCAAAAACCTGTATGCGTGTCTTGCTCTTTTCAATGACTTTCTGGTGCACGCGAACCGTATCACCGGATCGTACACCGATTTTTACGCGCTCCTCTTTTTTGACCGGGGAAATAACTGTATCCATGCGCAGTACTGTACCATAAAAAAGCCTCCATGCAAACAATTCCACCTGAACGCCTTATATTGTCGCGCCGGGGAAAGACGACACGGCGCTCACAAAGTCTTCCGACGGAGGAGCGGTTACAACAATTTCCTTGCCGTCGGGGAGCACAAACGTGATGCGATAGGCGTGCAACCCAAGATGGGAAAGCCCAAGATCACAAGTGTGCTTCGGGGCATAAAGCTTGTCGCACACAATTGGATGATGGATGGCTTTGAAGTGCACACGTATCTGGTGTGTCCTGCCTGTTTCCGGCATGATACGCACAAAAGTATGCTCATCTGTGCTCGCTATTGCCTCCCAACGAGTAATTGCATCTCGCAACGTTCCCTTCGCTTTTCGTTGTGCTGAGCGCAAACGGAAATCTTTTCGTGACCGCCCGATTGGAAAATCAATAACGCCACTTTTTTCTTTGAGCACTCCGTATACAAACGCAAGATATATCTTTTTAGTTTTGTGTTCCTGAAAAGACCTCTTCAAGAACGCGTGTGCTTCATCTGTTTTTGCCAGAATGAGCACGCCCGTGGTGTCGGTATCAAGGCGGTGCACGATACCGGGACGAATAATAATCTCTCCGGAAACAAGACGCATCGGCTCCCCCACCCGTTTTGATTTTGGATAATGTATGGCAAACCAGTCTGAAATAGTTTCGGATTGTGTGTGCCCATCCGGATGCACCATGACCCCCCGCGGCTTATTGATAACCACCACATATTCATCTTCATATAAAATCGGCATTCCCATATTATTTACACAGTAGCGCGCGTGGGCGTTGAGCGCCAGCGCCGCCGTGGCTATCGGCCACGGCGGCGCTGGCGCTTTCCATACGAAAAAAGAATTTCCTCAAACTCATTTTTAGTAAGCGCCGGCCAAAAAGTTTTTGTAAATGCCAGTTCACTGTATGCAGCTTGAAAAAGCAGAAAATTTGAAAGACGTTGTTCACCACCTGTGCGGATAATGAGATCCGGATCCGGAATAGATGAGCTCCACATCGCCGACTTGATATCCTCCACGGTAACGGAAGTTTTTCCTGAGTGAATAATCGCATTCACCGCACTTACAATCTCCGCTCGAGAACCATATGAAAAAGCAACGACGAGCGTTTGTTTGCTTACGCTCCCGGTTTCCTCCTCAAGACGCCTCGCTTCCTGAAGTAGTTTCCGTGGCATACGCGCTCTCTCCCCCACAAACCGAATACGTATGCCCTGTGCGCGAAGTTCTTCAAGCTCGTGTGTACACGCGGAAACAAAAAGGCGCATCAAATAAGAAACCTCTTTGGGTGGGCGCCGCCAGTTTTCAGTTGAGAATGCGTACACGATGAGTGTTTGAACACCGGCACTAAAAGCCCATTCGGAAACTTTTTTTAATGTGCTCAATCCCTCGCGATGACCTGAAAGAGTTGAAATTCCACGCGCAAGGGCATACCGACGATTCCCATCCATGATGATGCCGACACATTGTGGAATATTATATTTAACACCTAGTTGCGTATCTGAGATATTCACTATTATTTTATAACCTCCGCCTAGGAAATAAGTTACAAAAAGAAATTCACAATTTGCATTTACGACGTGCGCGTGGATGACCGCTGGGGTGGTATGATATAGCCATACATGCCACAAGTACCTTTATTTGAATGGGACGCACATGAATATGAGTTTGATGATAAACCAAGCGAGTGGTATTGGGCACTCGCGATTATTTCCGTTGGGGCAATTATCACAAGCATTCTATTCCAAAACTATTTGTTGGCAGCTGTTTTTATCGCGGCGGCTTTTGCCATCGGAATTCAAGCCGCGAAAGAACCACACAAGCATCATTTCAAACTTACGCACGGAGGGCTTCACATTGATCATCGCTTTTATCCGTTTGAACTGATGCACTCATTTAGTATTATTGAATATCTTGATGAAACCGAGCCACTCGCTCTATCAATAAAAACTCACAACCTGCTTGCGCCACATCTGATGATTCCTTTGGTGGACGTTAATCCGGATGCCGTATATGCACTTTTCTTTGCATACGTTGAAGAGGGCGATCATCCGGAAACATTTGTGGACCGTGTGATTGAGTTCTTTCATCTTTAAAAACTCTTGGCGAAAGAGCCCAAACCGTGTACAGTGCACAGTATGCGGTGTCAAACGGCGCCACTGTATCAAAAATGCCCTCGTCGTTCAATGGATAGGACGCTAGCTTGCGGAGCTGGTAATGTAGGTTCGATTCCTACCGGGGGCACCAAGAGCCCTGCCCGAACGTTTCGCCATGGCGAAACGTTCGGGCAGGGCAGAAAAATAGGCAGTTGGTAGGAACTACGCCACACTCTCGCCTCACGGAAATTCGTGGTTGTAATAAAAAATTAACAGTGATTGAGGAAAACTCAAGCGGTTTCTCTTTCGTTTTGATTGATTTTTTAGGTATTTCATATAGTATGATTTTAGTATTAAGTTCTGTTATTGGACTTAATTTGTACATTCCAAACTAAAAAAGGATGGCGACATGGGCAATCAAAACTTTCGGCAAATGCTGGAAAAACAATGGTCTCGTGGCAGCCTTGTGTGCGTCGGACTTGACAGTGATTTCAGTAAAATCCCCGAGTTCGCGAGCAGGAGCGGGAACGAGTGCGATGTGAGCGTCGCCAACACCATCGTCGCGTTCAACCGCGCGATTGTGGAAGCGACAAAAGACCTCGTGTGTGCCTATAAACCGAACATGGCATTCTACGAGGCATATGGCACGGAAGGCATCGGCGCATTACAGCGAACCATTGAGGACATCCACACAATAGCACCTGACGTTCCGGTGATTCTTGATGCCAAACGCGCTGACATTGGCAATACAAATGAGGGCTATGTGAAAGCTGTGTTTGACTTTCTACGTGCGGACGCCATCACGGTACATCCGTATCTTGGAGCCGAAGCGCTTCGTCCGTTCCTGGCAAGGGAGGATAGAGGAATTATCGTTCTTTGTCGGACTTCCAATCCGGGTGCGGGTGAATTTCAGGATTTGCTCGTGAATGGGGAGCCACTCTACCGCGTCGTCGCACGTCGCGTGGCAAACGAGTGGAACAAAAACGGAAACTGTATGCTCGTGGTAGGAGCAACGTATCCGGACGAGCTCCGCGAAGTTCGCGAGATTGTCGGCGATATGCCGATTCTCGTTCCGGGTATCGGCGCGCAGGGTGGCGACGTGGAGAAGACCGTTTCCGCCGGGAAGGATAGTCGCGGGGAAGGAATGATTATCAACTCCTCGCGTGGCATCATTTTTGCCTCGAAAGGTGAGGATTTTGCCGAAGTCGCTCGTCGCGAGACGGAGAAGCTCCGTAACCTAATCAACCAACACAGACCAACACAGATAGAAAGGAGATGAAATCATGAACGAAAAAGAGGTTTTGCAAATCCTCGGGAAAGTCGGAGCAGTAATCACTAATGGGCACATCGTCTACACGTCCGGCAAACACGGAACTGCGTACATCAACAAGGATGCGCTCTATCCGCACACAGCGGAAACATCTCGTATATGCTACGCCATCGCTGAGCGATTTGCGAATGATGACGTGCGGGTGGTCATCGCTCCGGCAATCGGCGGAGTGATTCTTTCGCAGTGGACGGCTCATCATTTAACCGAAATAAACGGTTACGAGGTGTTCGGTGTCTACGCAGAGAAATCCGAAAGCGGAGCTTTCGTCATCAAACGTGGCTATGACAAGTTCATCGCCAATAAGAACGTTCTAGTGGTGGAAGACGTTCTCACCACCGGTGGCTCCGCCAAGAAAGTGGTTGAGGCAACGCGAGCCCTCGGTGGCAACGTCGTCGGACTCGGCGTTCTGTGTAATCGCGGAGGAATCACACCGCAAGACGTGGACAATGTTCCCAGGATTGACGCGCTCGTGAACGTAAAGCTCGACGCGTGGGACGAAGCAACTTGTCCGCTCTGTAAGCGGAATGCTCCAGTCAATACGGACGTTGGCAAGGGGCGTGAGTTCCTCGCACACAAGTAAGTAAGTACGAATCCGCAACGGATTCTTCGGGTTCGCTATCGTAAGGTAGCGAACCCTTTTTCTTTTCTTTGGTTGCATTTGTTTTGGTAATTATCGGCGCGAATTTTTCCGAACCGGATGTGGTAGAATTTCCTATCGACTTTTTTCCACTACGCCGGAACGAAGCGGAAGAGATAGGTTTCGTAAAAAACTTTTCAGGAGATGGTTTCGCACTGTGTCGTAAAGATACATTCTACGGGTAATGTTTTCTTTGAAGCGCCCTGGTGGCGCTCCATGGAGCGCCACCAGGGCTGAAATACCAATCGTCATACCTAAAACATCGCCACCGCGCGAATTCGTCGAGCGTGATATAATAAGAACGGACCTAAATAAACATGGGAGGTGAGCCGTGTTAGAAGAGGATCTAAAACAAGAGGATGGATGTAGTTTTGGATGGGAGTGTAAAAAATGTGGGTACGAAACGTCAGAAATTATTGGCGCCATTCCGAGATGCCCACGCTGCGGAGAAGAAATGTCCCCCGCAGTACAACTGGAGGATCCTCCGGAGGGGTTTCAACACCCTTTCAAAAAAGGTGGACCTTACAGAACCACTTAAGAAGTATTGAGCCGGTGTCGGCTCTTAAGGGGGGTCATACCCCCCTCTTATGTTTTATATTGGAACGTTTTTGTATGCTACACTTATGGTAAGGTCATTTGGATATGAAAATGGAACTCTTTCAAAAAGGCATTTCTCACAATAACTTGCGTCTATAAATTAACGTGCTATTAATGGACGGGGTCGGTCAGTCTCTATGAAACAGAGGAGGGCGTGTATGTACACAAAGGTCACTCCTGGCGAGTTGCCAGTAGTTATTGTCGGCGGGCACCACTGCGTAAAAGTAGGGTGCTCTGAATATCATCACGTTAGGTACGGAGAGGCGTGCCGTGTTGGAGAGCGTGTTCCTCAAAAAATAAAATGTTCTGTCTGCGGGAGGCTTGTAGCAACCTGGTTTTCCATGTACACAAGAGAATACTGGCTCTCTGTGTACCCAAAAGAATAAGGACGGCCTGACAGGCCTCTTCTTTTTTCTCCCCCGTTCCTCATGGCGCCTTCCTCACAAGGCGCCATCCTTTTAAGACATCACTCTGTGGTAAAATAGACAGTGGGTAAACAAAAAACTTTTATGAAAATGGAACAATTTCAAAAAGAGGTGGACGATGGACCGGGCAGTTCACCACACAGTATTGGAGCCCCCATGAAATACTGGCACAAACAACTGAAGAGGTCGGTGAGTTGGCACGCGAAGTTAACGCTCGCTTTGGACACAAGAAAAAGAAAGCCACTGAGAGCGACAAAGAGCTTGGCGATGAAATGGCAGATATTATTTTTACACTGGCGTGCCTTGCCAATTCGCAACATATAGACCTGTCGATACACCTGCAAAGAGTCATAGACAAGTGCTACAACAGAGACAACGACCGTTTTGAGAAGAAAAAATAAATACTCAAGTTGGCGTGCCCATCCTTATCTACACATCATTTATTTTACTATTTTTTAATGACGAAAACGAAAAAAATAAATAAGAAACTGATAATTATCAAGTATGGGAGTAACACTCTTGTTACAAATGGTGCACATAATGAAACCTCGATTGATTACGAAAACATAGTTGCTCATGGACGGATTATCAATCACATACCTCACCCGACCATAATTGTAAGCTCCGGAGCGGTAGCATTTGGGAAAACCATGGGAAACAAGTTTGAATATATAAAGAACGAGGTTGCCAGAAGGAGAATATTTTCGGCACTTGGAAATCCGCACCTGTCCATCAACTGGGACCGTGCAATTCCAAAAAAACAAGTCTTGCAGGGACTAATTACTCACAGGGACCTAATCCTGGAAACACCAAGAGAAAGCATCGCTGAAATCATTTATTCGCTTTTTAACGATGGGACCGATAACAGTGCGGTGATACAGGTAAATGATAATGACTTTGTAACTGACGAGGAGCTGATTAAAATAAGGGGTGGTGACTTTGGCGATAATGACAAAACCACTGCCTTACTGGCAATATTGTGCGATAAAATTTTTACAGAAGTCGATGTTATATTTAACACAAGCTCAAATGGCGTTTTGGAAAACGGTAGCACCATTCCCTTGGTGCCCGCGGATAATTTGAAGAACTCTTATATTGAAAAGATTTGCGATGTGAGCAAAACCGACACGGGAACAGGCGGTATGAACACTAAATTAAAAATTATCCGCGACATGATACAAAATACCGATAAAACCACTACCTATATTATAAATGGAAAAAATCCTGGGCAATTGCAAGATGTGTTGCGTGGGAAAAGTACCGGAACAAAGATTTATAAGTGAGGCTTAAAATAAGTACCCGCGTGCGAACAAAAACTCAAATTATTAAGATTTTTTAGGTTCTTGTGTACGACGAATAGCGGCGACCAAACGAGATTTTGTGCGCGATGCGGTATTTTTCTTAATTACTCCTCGCTTGGTCGCCTTATCAACGGCTTTGTATGCTCGCGGAAGCAGTTTTTCCGCCTCCGAGGAGTTTCCGGTTGTGATTGCCTTTTTAACTTCTTTTATTGACGAAAGCATTTCTCTTTTGCGACGCAAATTAAATACGTGTTTGCGCAACGAGGCGCGGTGCGCTTTTTTTGCTGATGCTATAATTGGCATAATGAAAACATATTACGCTAAAAACAAAAGAAACGCAAATGCGGGGTGTGTGATAGGATATATACAATGATTCGCAATATTGAAGGAATTATTCAATCTATTGAAAATGGCTCTGTCATTATTACAGTTGCGGGGTTTGGATTGCGCATCCACACAAACGAAAACCTCTCTCTTGTAGTTGGCGAACACACCTTTTTTGCAACGCACATGATTATGAAGCAGGATGGTGTGCGATTATACGGATTTGCAGATGTGACGGATAGAGATTTTTTTGAACAGTTGCTCACTGTTTCCGGATTCGGACCAAAAACCACACTTGCGCTGTTGCACAGGGCGACACGCAAACAGCTTGAGGTGGCGATTGCCAATCGCGACGTGGAATATCTTACGAGAGTCGTCGGGCTTGGTAAAAAATCCGCGGGGAAACTTGTGGTTGAGCTCGCAGAGAAAATAACCATTGGCGATGCACAACGAAAGAATACCGATACCGAGGTGTTTGATATGCTCGTCGCGCTCGGCTACACCGAGCGCGACGCACAAAAAGCACTCAGCACCGTTCCCGTATCTGTCGTAGGAAATGAAAAGCGGTTGAAAGTGGCACTAAATGGCGGAGTGTCCAATTAATAATATGAGTGGCATTACCGCAAAAATTATTTCCATTTTGAAAAAGATACTCCCGCGAACACTGGTGCGGGCTCTGCTTCCTTTCTATCACGCGGGATGGGCGTTTTCTTCAGCACTTTTTTATGGGTTTCCAGCTCGGGGACTCACTGTCATAGGCGTTACCGGAACGAAAGGAAAATCAACGGTAATTGAGATGCTCGCCACAATATATGAAGCAACGGGGGGGAAAGTTGCCATTTCATCAACCATCAGATTTGCCATCGGAGACGATTCAAAACCAAACATGCTTAAAAGAACCACCCCGGGGCGCGGGTTTATACAACAATTTCTCAAACGTGCGAAAGACGCACATTGCACCTACGCTATCGTGGAGCTCACCTCCGAAAGCGCCCTTCAGTATCGTCATAAGTTTCTTTTCTTGGATGGGCTTGTGGTTACCAACATCCAACCCGAGCACATAGAAAGTCACGGTTCATTTGAAAAATATATTGCGGCAAAGCGCCTAATCGTTGCCGAGCTTGAGCAGTCCAAAAAGAAAAACCGTACGCTCGTTATGAATGGCGACATTCCGGAATTGAAACCTTTTTTCAAAGCGACAATACCACACATTATTTCTTTTAAAAAAGAAGAGTTGCAAAATCTCTCACCCAAAGATAACTCCGTTTCGTTTACTTATGAAGAAATACCCGTTACAGTGCCTCTTCCCGGAGACTTTAACGCCCTAAACGCTCTTGCCGCCATGAAGATGGCAAGAGCGTTTAACATCGCAACAAAAGACAGCGCGAGCGCCCTCTTTCACATGAAGCCGGTATTGGGGCGTGTTGAACATATTTCGCTTGGGCAAGATTTCATGGTGATTATTGATTACGCACACACGCCGGATTCACTCCATGCGTTGTACAGCGCATTTCCCGCCCACCGAAAAATATGTGTGCTTGGAAACACAGGAGGAGGGCGCGATACATGGAAGCGCCCGGTTATGGGAAGTATTGCGGACAAAGAATGTGACGAGGTTATCCTTACAACCGAAGACCCTTATGATGAAGACCCCCGTGCCATTTCTGAAGAAATGGCACGGGGTATGAAACAAAAACCACACATTATTATAGACAGGCGCCTGGCAATACGCCACGCACTCTCGCTTGCAAAAGAAGGGGACGTGGTACTGATTTCCGGCAAAGGAAGTGGTCCGTATATTATGAGTGCCAGGGGGCGTAGGATTCCATGGAGTGATGCTAATGTTGCGCGAGAGGAACTTTCCACTCTGCAAACAAAATAGGGTGGTTTTTGATATAATCAAAAAATACATATGGATGACGGCTTTTTTATTATAGGAGTTTTCGCTTTCATGTTTATTCTGTGGCTGGTTACAGGTGGGCCGACTCACCCCCTTTCATTTGCCGGGCCGGTGCTCCACACGACAATCTCATCGGGTGGCAGTGCAAGATACAGCGGTAGCGGGGCTTCCCGGGTAAGTTATTTTTCTTCAACTAAGAGAAAAATAAATACCTCACGCGCGAGTAACAAACAAATTGAACAAAAAATTTCACAAGTAAGCAGACAGGTGCACGAACTTTCCAGGGGCGTGAGCAGTGCGGTTTTGTTTGGAACACCATCACCATATCGCGGGAAAGTTTTTCTTAATCACTCTGTGTGGGGAGCGGGCTCGTCTAATCCGAACATGGAATATATAGTGTTGCATGTCTCTTCAGACGCACCACGCGGGGTGGACATTTCCGGATGGCGTTTGAAAAGTGGCACGACCGGCAAGGAAGCGATTATACCGCGAGGAACAGAAGTGCCACGTTCCGGAATTATCAATGCCGGTACGCACATTATCATTTCTCCGGGTGATGAAGCAATTATTACTTCCGGGCAATCCCCCATAGGGGCATCTTTTCAAGAAAATATCTGCACGGGATACCTTGCACAATATCAATCGTTCTACCCGCCACTTCCTCGCGTGTGCCCGACCCCGAACAGTGAATTAAAAAAATTCTATCGCCCACAGCCATACAGTAAAGACCTTGCCTGTATAAAAAAAGTACAAAATATTCAACGCTGTACGCTTGTGGGAACAATCCCGCAAGGACTCACCACTTCGTGTTCCACCTTCTTGACCACATACATGAATTACAATGGCTGCGTCAGCTCTCATGAAAATGATGCCGGATTCCTCAGTGATACGTGGCGCATATATCTCGGGCGGACAAACAGCATGTGGCGCCCTCGCTACGAAACGGTGGAGCTTCTTGATGCGAAAGGAAAGACTGTGGACATGTTTTCTTATTAAGAACGCGTGATATTTTGAGCAACAAAAACCATATGCCCGTTCTTGATTTGTGCTTGTGTGAAAGAAATACGAGAAATTTTTTGTAAATTATGTTATAACCTATAATAATCACCGCCTATAGCTCAATTGGTAGAGCAGCGGCCTTTTAAGCCGTTGGTTGTAGGTTCAAGTCCTACTGGGCGGACAAGCGAGGAGAAAAAAGAAACGCAGTTTCTATATACATAAAAATATACCGGCGTACTTGTATACAGGTATATTTTTTATGTGTATAGGTGCGAAGCGATTTTTTTCTCCGAGCGCCCCCGCCCAGCAAGAGCGTAGCTCTTGCTGGGCGGATACCTACAATAGATTTTATATTTAAATATCGGACATCGGATGTCCGATATTGTTCCCGCCCGCTTGGGGGCCTAGCCCCCAAGCGGGCGGGTCGGACGGGAGAGCTAATAAAACTGTTTTTGCTTAATCAACCCCACGAACCATTAAGACGAAGTCTTAATGGTTCGTGGGGCGGAAAATCAAAATCCGAAAACGTTTAACTATCGTTCAGTTGGCAACCCTTCTCCTTTCCATGCGATAATCCCTCCCTCAACATTTAAAGAGTTTGTAATTCCTTGCGAGTGCAAAAAATCAACCGCGGTGGCGCTACGAGCTCCGGAACGGCAAATAATATAAATTTCATCGTGTACCTTGAGGGCTTCCGCGTGGGTGGGAAACTCGCTTAATGTTATAAGTTGTGCAAGGACCGGGCGTTCATCTGCAAACTCTTCGGGCGTGCGTACGTCAATAAGCACTCCTTTTTGGGCCGCTACTCGCTCATACGCTTCACGCACGGAAATGGATGGTGATGGTGGTTTACTTTGGAAAAACATATACATTAAATATATCAGATTCCCCCCTTGATGGAAAGAGCGAAGCGCTCAATATCTAAAGAAAGGTCGGACCCGGCTCGCCGAGAATCTCCCAAGACAGCGAGGATGGCAAGCGATAGTGAACGCGCCTGTGTTGGAGTCCATGCACGCGAACCCTTTTTCATAAGCTCCCTTGCCTTCCAATGCAAGAGCCCGTGTATCATTTCCGGGGCATCACCTGCACGAAACGCGTATACGACTTCCAACCACAGTTTTTCCGGACTTCTCTCACCAAGCGCATTAACAAGTGCGCTGTTAAATTTTCGTTCCGATGCGCCCGTGATTTTTTTATCAAAAACATATGCCTTGGTTGCTTTTTCAAGCAGTGTTTTTTGGTTTGTATTCCCGTGGCGCGGAGCGATAATAACAATCGCATTGTTGGTGTGTGCCAGCTCATCAAGACGAGCGTCCAACATCTCACGCGATGAGTTTATCGTTGAGGTGGCATATGGATCATCAATAAGAACCAGGAGCCGGTTTACAAAAAGAGCTCCGGACCCGATGATGAGCTCAAAAGTGGCGTCATCAAGCTCACCGCCGGCAAGGCGGACATATGTTAGGTTTGGTTCTTTTTTTTGCGCAGCGGCAATCCACAAAAAAGCATGGTCTCTTACGCTGTGCTCATCGGTCCCCGTAAATACATACATCATACCGCTTTTGTATGGGGAACAAGACCTCCCCACGTATCGCCTTTTTTTACTTCCGTGCGCATGATAACTCCGCGTGACTGATCTTCGGGAAGCACATTTTCCATGTGGTGAGCGATAAGTGTTATCGCCTCGTTCACCTTATCGGTGGAAACCTCATAGACCAGCTCATCATGTACTTGGAGCAACAGGTGCGCATCTTGTACAAGATGCTTTTCCCGCAGAGCATCGTCTACGCGCGCCATTGCTATTTTGATAATATCAGCACCAGTTCCTTGTATTGGTGCGTTGATTGCCATGCGCTCCGCTTGCGCTCGCACATATGGCAACGTGGATTGCATCCCGGGGAAATAACGACGCCTGCCGAACAATGTTTCCGTATAGCCATCCTTGCGCGCTTTCCCTCTAACACTCTCAAGATATTGCTCCAACTGATGAAATTCCTCAAAGTATCTTTGATAGAAATTGCGCGCCTCGGAAAGAGACGTCCCCGTCTGTTGTCGGAGCGCCTGTACTCCCATACCATATAAAATCCCGAAATTTATCACCTTTGCATGTCGGCGCATGCTCTCATCAACCTCCTCGGGCGGAACACCAAACACATACGAGGCGACTTCCCTATGTGCATCACGATTATTGTGAAAAATGGCGAGTAGTTTTTCGTCACCGGAAAGAATGGCTGCGAGGCGCAATTCCACTTGCGAATAATCCAGACTGACAAATGTGTACCCCGGCGATGCTACAAATACGTTGCGTATCGCAGATGCGCGAGGTCCATGGTTTGGAATATTTTGAAGATTTGGATTGTGGGATGCCATTCGCCCCGTTGAGGTGCCGGTTTGCAAAAAGCGCGCATGCAGACGATGCTCGGAATCAAGCATCGCACTCATATTATCAATATATGTTGAGAGAAGTTTTTGCACCTCTCGGTATTCAAGAACGGTGTCTATAATTTTGTGTTGCCCTCGAAGTTTTTGCAATTCAGATTCTCGTGTTGAGCGCTTCCCGGTGGAAGTATGTTTTTGATTTTTGGGTGCCAAACCCATCTCATCAAACAAAACCGTGGCGAGCTGTTGCGGAGAATTGATATTGAAATCATGCCCTGCCACAGTGTGTATTTGTTTTTCAAGCACAGTAAGTTCCGCGTGATACTTTTTTGACAGCCCCTCAAGCGAAGTGGTATCAATAAGAATACCCCTACGCTCCATGCGCGCGATAATGGTGATAAGTGGTTCCTCTATGTGATGGTACACCTCGGAAAGTTTGCCGGTGCGAGAAATGAGTATCTTCAGCTCTTTATATGCCTTTGCGAAAGTTTGCGCCTTCGTATAGGCAAGGATGTCTTCGTAGGATGGGTTTGTCATCTCCGACGAAAGTAACCAGAGCATAATTTGCGCTCTTGTGAATTCTTCAGGAGAAACCTTTTCCTGCGAGTCATCAGCCGGCAAGGACGGGGCAACCCCGTCCTTGCCGGCATCCGGCATTATATTTTGCAAACGGTTTTGCAGTGACCGGAAACCCAGCTCCTCTAAAAAATGTACCACCGCATCAAGATGCGTTTCAAGGCGCCACGGCGCCTTTGGAATGGCAAACGCGAGCGGCACATCAGTGCGAATAACGGCCAGTGCTTTTGAAAAAAGAGCGTCGTCCTCGTGCTCCTTGAGCAAGGACACAATGCGCGGTTTTATTCCGACAGAAAGAAGTTTCTCTTCGTCTTTTTTTAAGACGGAATATAAATGCTCCATACTTCCAAACTCCTGCACAAGTATGGTCGCTGTTTTTTCACCAATCCCGGGCACTCCGATTATGTTGTCGGAGGGGTCACCACGCAAACCCTTCCAATCCGGAATATATTTCGGAGAGAATCCATACCGTTGCTCCACCGCGTCCTCATCATACAAAATAGTATCGTTAAGTCCTTTTTTAAGGGTGTACACGCGAACTTTTTTATCATCAATAAGTTGCATCGTGTCCATGTCTCCGGAGGCAATGATAATATCTTCTATGGAACGCCCGGCGGATAATTTGTGAACTATCGTACCGATAACATCATCAGCTTCAAACCCGGCGCGGTCATACATAGGGATTGAAAAAGCCTTGAAGATATCACGCGAGCGAACAATTTGGGCAATGAGCGCGTCATCTGATTTTTGCCTGTTTGCTTTGTATTGCTCATACGCTTCGTGCCTGATTGTTGGTCCCGGCAAGTCATAACACGCGATAAGATAGTCCGGCTGTAATTCTTGTATGATGCGAATGAGCATGGACACAATACCATACAGCGCACCGGTTGGAGCGCCGTTTTGGTCCGTAAAATCCGGGAGGGCATGATAGGCGCGGTGAATTATTGCGTGCGCATCAAGCAATACCAAACGTTTTTTCTTTTTAGGAGATGTTGTCATAAATAATATGCCGACGTATGTCAGGGAGCGCCTCAATTAAAATTGTGTGTTCTGCGGAAGGTAGAAATCCTTCCGCGCACTGTGGCCACTCAAGAAAAATAATGTTCCGCGCGTCTGTGAAAATATCCTCCGGTATCACGGTACGTAACATTTGCGGTGTCTCCATACGATACGCGTCAATATGAACAAGTTTCTTAAAAAGATTTTCTTTCTCTGAAAGTGGGTATTCTTTCATAAAAACGAAAGTCGGGCTGGTAACCGTCCGAGTAACTCCACCCGACAATGCCACCCCTTTCACATAGGTCGTCTTCCCCGCACCCAAATCACCAAAAAGAGTGACGAGCGTGGCATGTCCTTCCACAGGGCGGCACGTTTTGAAAAAACGTGCCGCCTCACGCATCGTGTCCTCTTGTGTATCTGCAAACACTTCCATAACACCATTGTACCAGGTACGAGATGTTGGTGATACACACGCGGGAAAATCCAAAGGCGCGCATCCAACGGGAAATAAAATCCTCGCTAATGAGCAGGGTTTGACCGAGCAGTCCGAAGCCCTCACCTTGTATAGTATATTATTCAACATCATCACATATCATAAAATTACAAAACTCTTGTAGCACAAGCACCCTCCGTGCGGTATTATGTATATCATATATGACACTCACATTTGATGATCATTCTCAAGAGGCTGAGGTTGAAAATGCGCGCCTTGCGGAGGAAGAAGATGTGCAGGAAATCCTCTCCCAAAAATACGGGATGCAATATGTTGACCTGCACATGTTGCCAATAAGTGGCGAGGCCCTTCGACTCATTCCGCAAAAAGACGCCGTACTTGCACGAACCGCGGCATTTGATATCGCAGGGAAACACGTTTCCGTTGCGATACACAACCCAAACGATGAACACGTACGAAAGGTTATACAAGACCTGACGGATCGTGGATACATGGTAAAAAAATTCCTCGTATCAGAGAGGAGCATGCGCAAAATTCTAAAACGCTACGACGACCTCTCTTTTTCATCAGGGTCTGCCACCGGTGTGTTTGATATCTCAGCGGAAGAATTGTTGAAACTATCAAAAGAGCTCAAAGACATAGACGCCCTGCGTGAACACATCGCCTCGCTGGAGCAACAAAAAGACCTCACTAAAATATCTCGTTTGCTGGAATACATTCTTGCAGGAGCGTTTTCTACGCGCGCATCAGACATACACCTTGAACCCGGGAATGATGGAATTACGGTTCGCTTCCGCATTGATGGACTGTTGACCAAGGTTGCAACAATCCCGCCACATCTGTACAAGCTTATTGACTCGCGCCTTAAAATTCTTTCTGGACTAAAACTAAATGTGCGCGACCGGGCGCAAGACGGACGCTTTAGTGTGAATTTGCAAAACAAAGACATTGAAATGCGCGTTTCGCTTATCCCAAATGCTTTCGGGGAATCGTTTGTGTTGCGTATTCTTGACCCGAGCTCCATACAGGTTTCGTTTGAACAGCTCGGCATACATCCCAAATTGCTCAAGCGCCTTAAAGATGAAATTACCCGTCCAAATGGCATGTTACTTACCACCGGACCAACAGGCTCCGGCAAAACAACCACCCTATACGCATTTCTAAAAGCGATAACTCATCCTGATATCAAAATCATAACCATTGAGGACCCTATTGAATATCATCTTGACGGTATCGTGCAAACACAAACCAAAGATAAGGTGTACACGTTCTCATCCGGACTCCGCTCCATTGTGCGACAAGACCCGGACGTCATCATGGTTGGTGAAATCAGAGATAATGAAACCGCTGGGATAGCGATGCAGGCGGCACTTACCGGACACTTTGTATTCTCCACGCTTCACACAAACAACGCCGCCGGCACCTTCCCGCGCTTTGCCGACCTTGGCATTGACCCGAAAGAATTTGCCTCTGCGATAACGGTTTCAATGGCACAGCGACTGGTACGCAAACTGAAACCGGACGTAAAAAAAGAAGTACCGTTAACCGACGACCAAAAACGCACGGTTGAAAGAGTGCTTTCCACCGTTGAGGATAAAACTCTTCTCCCAAAAAATTTTGATACTACGTGGGTTCCGGAAACGCGGGACGATGGTGAGACAGGCTATCATGGCAGAGTCGGGCTGTACGAGGCGATATTTATGGATAACGATATGGGAATGTTTTTGCGCGATAACCCAAGTGAAGCTGATATTGTAAAAAAAGCTAGGAGGCAAGGATATCTCACCATGGCGCAAGACGGGGTTTTGAAAGCTCTTTCGGGAGAAACCACCTTGGATGAAGTAAACCGCGTGGTTGATTTGGAGCGCGATTAGTTCCCTACTGTTCCGCACAAAAAACAGGGGCGCCACTTTTTAAAGTGGCGCCCCTGTTTTTACATATTCCGCCCACAACCCTCCAAACATCACTTCTCGTGAAAGAAGGTTGGCGACTCGCCTAAGGGGACCACCAGCGATACAAACAAAGTCTGTACACCAGAGAAAGATCCTCGGGGAACCGCCGATAAGCCGTCAAGCCTTGCTTGGAGGGTTGTATGCAGAATAAAAAAGAAATTCCTCTTTGAGCACATGTCTCAAAAGGACCTTACGAATCATCTATCCGTATGGTAGAATGGTATCACGTAAAAAATATATGTCAAGTACTCCCAAAACATCCTCTCCAGACCAGTCTCTTGACTCAGCCCTTAGGCCAAAACTGTGGGAAGAGTATATCGGGCAAGAGCAAGTAAAATCAAGTATACATATTATTTTGGAGGCTGCAAAAAAGCGCAAAGAGATTCCGGAACACATGTTGTTTTATGGGCCACCGGGCGTTGGGAAGACAACTCTTGCACACCTTATCGCAAAAACAATGGGGGCACCACTTAAAAGCACTTCCGGCGTTGCAATTGAGCGCGCGGGTGATTTGGCGGCAATCATAACCAACCTTGAACCTAATACGGTACTGTTCATAGATGAAATTCATCAGCTCTCACACAAAATAGAAGAGCTCTTGTACCCCGCCCTTGAAAATGGGACGCTTGATATTGTTCTTGGCAAAGGACCTTCGGCGCGAACGGTTGAATTATCGCTCCCACCGTTTATGTTGGTAGGAGCAACTACGCGAGTGGCGAAAGTTTCAGGACCCCTTCGCTCGCGCTTCAGTGGAGGCGTCTATCAGCTTGATTTTTATAATGACACACACATAGAAAACATACTCGCCAATTCCGCAAAGCTTCTGGGGCTCTCGGTTCCAAAAGAGGTCTTGCAACGCATCGCATCACGTAGCAGAGCAACTCCACGTACGGCAAACGCCCTTCTTAAGCGCATTCGTGATTTTGGTGAGGTTTATGAAAAAGATCTTTCGGCCCAAGTGTGCGATGAGGCATGCCGGATGTTCGGCGTAGATGAATATGGACTTACCAAAGATGATAGGCGCTATCTGCAAACAATAGAGCACGGATTCCGTGGTGGACCCGTTGGTGTTCGCTCACTTGCCGCCGCACTACACGAAGACGCGGAAACGCTTGAGCAGGTATATGAACCCTTTTTGCTTCGCCTCGGATTCATTGAACGATTATCTCGCGGGCGAATACTTTCCATAAACGGAAGAGAATATATTTCAAATACAAAGAATACTTTGTTATAATGCTTGCACACCGGTTTTATACATAATAAAAATAAACATGTCAGGACACAGCAAATGGTCACAAATAAAAAGGCAGAAGGCGGTAACTGACGCGGCTAGAAGCAAAACGTTTTCTCGCTTTTCACAACTCATCGCTCTTGAATCAAAACATGCGGGTGGCGATGTTACAATGCCAGCACTCAAAACAGTCATTGACAGGGCAAAGGCGGCAAACATGCCAAAAAATAATATTGACAGGGCGGTCGCAAAAGGAATCTCAAAAGACGCAACGACGCTGGAGCGAATTATATATGAATGCTACGGTCCCGGCGGGGTTGCAATACTTATTGACGCTCTCACTGATAATAAAAATCGTACCACCCAAGAAATAAAACACCTGCTTCTTAAACACGGCGCGGAGCTCGCGTCTCCAGGTGCCGCTACGTGGGCATTTAATAAAACCACAGATGGTTCTTATGAACCAAATGAACAAACAAAATTGACCGCCTCCCCGGAAGATGAAGAAAAGATAAGCGACGCCCTTTCCTTGCTCGATGAGCATGACGATGTACAGTGTGTATACACAAATGCCATCGGATATGAAGATACTCGCGATTGACCCGGGCTTTGACAGACTTGGAATCGCAGTAATAAGCGGGACGGCATCAAGCCCGGAGTTTATATATGGGACATGTGTCATACCAAAAAAAGGAGCCCTGCCACAGCGCCTGGCGGATGTGTTTTACGCCGTCACTGATGCGATACAAAAATACAGCCCCGACATTGTTGCGGTTGAGACGCTTTTTTTCAGCGTAAACAAAAAGACCGCTCTTAACGTTGCTCATGCGCGGGGTGCAATACTTGTTGCGGCGAGTACCAACCATGTTCCGGTAACTGAATACTCCCCGCAAGAAGTAAAGCTTGCCGTAACCGGATATGGAAATGCAAAAAAAGAGGCTGTCGCGCGTATGGTTGAGAAACTGATAACACTCCCCAAACAAAAACGTCTTGACGATGAGATTGACGCCATCGCGCTTGGCATCACGGCACTTGCGGAGGGTTATCCACATTTACGATAATGGGGTATTGAAAAATTTTTATTTTGGATAAGAATAGTGAATATTCGTTACTTAATGTGCTTTTTGTGCGTAACGAATACGTGAGATTTATTCAAGATAACCACATATAATATATGTTTGATTATATTAGCGGGGCTGACGATGAACTTGGTGAAGATAATGAGGTCGGGGAGAGTACCGATAACCCAGTGGGGTTTGGTGAGGACAATGATGACGAATAAAGCCCTGCCGAATTAGATACTAATACTAACACGGGTGACATACGTACGTATGTCACCCGTGTTAGTATTAGTATCATACAAAAAACCCATGAAGAAAAAAATTAAAAAGCCTCCACACAAAATAAACAAACACCAAAAAGCCGGTAAACCGCGCCCTCTTTTTGTCCTTTTTTTAATTCTGGTTAGCTTATTTTTCCTGCTCGCAGGAGCAATTGTATTGTGGGCATCATTTACCCCTGTGCCAGATATCACCTCATTTACAAATCGCCAGGTAGTGCAGTCAACCAAACTTTATGACAGAACCGGAAAAATATTATTATACGATTATGGGCGAGACGTGAAAAGAAGTGTCATTCCACTATCAAGTATTTCTCCGAATATACAGAAAGCTGTTATCGCCATTGAAGACGCCAGTTTTTACAGCCATGGAGGAATCCGCATATCATCAATACTACGCGCCATGTTTGTTGATTTGTTCGGCGGATCGTTCACACAAGGAGGGTCTACCATCACGCAACAAGTTGTTAAAAATACCATCCTCACCGATAAAAAAAGTATTCCGCGCAAAATCCACGAGTGGGTACTTGCAATAAAACTTGAACAAAAATATTCAAAAGACCAAATTTTAAATACATATCTGAACGACATGCCTTTTGGTGGAACACTCTATGGCGTTGGAGCTGCAAGTGAGGCGTTTTTCCACAAAAACGCCGGTGATGTTGATATTGCTCAGGCAGCATATCTTGCCGCCCTATTACAGGCCCCAACATATTATTCTCCTTATGGACAACATGTAAAAGAGTTGGAACAAAGGAAAAATCTCGTGCTGCAGCGCATGAAAGATGTTGGTTCTATAACCCAAGAGCAATATACAAAGGCGCTTAATGAAAAAGTTGTGTTTTACCCGATAAAAAACTCCGGGATTATAGCCCCGCATTTTGTGTTTTATGTTCTTGGTAATTTAAAAAACAAGTACGGGCAACAGGCACTACAAAGTGGATTAAAAGTAATAACAACATTGAATGTCCCTCTCCAGGAAAAAATGCAATCAATAATATCAACATATGCCAAAGAAAATATAAAAAACTTCGGGGCAAAAAATGCGGCGGCGGTTGCAATAGATCCATCAACAGGGCAGATTCTCGCCATGGTGGGCTCGCCTGATTATTTTAATATAAAAAATGATGGGAATTTCAATGACACAACAGCCCTGCGCCAGCCCGGCTCAACATTTAAACCGTTTGTTTATGCGATAGCACTTGAAAAAGGGTTTACCAGAAACACGGTCATCTTTGACCTTCCGACACAGTTCTCAACACTGTGCAAACCGCAAGACAACCACAATAACAAACCTCCGTGTTATGCTCCCGTAAACTTTGACAATAGATACCGAGGACCAATGACCTTCACCACCGCTCTTGCGCAATCAATCAACATACCTGCGGTAAAGGTACTTTATTTAGATGGTATTCAGCCGGTTATAGACCTTGTGCGTGCAGCCGGGCTCACAACCATACAGGCTTCAAAGAAATACGGGCTTTCTTTTGCTCTTGGCGCCGCAGATGTTCGATTGTTGGATATGGTGGATGCGTACGGAACATTCGCAACCGGAGGTATTCATAATAAAACAGCATCCGTACTTTCTGTAACCAAGTCCGGCGGCTCCGTTCTGGAACAATACACGTATAGCCCGGAGAGAATTATGCCCGCCCTTGTTGCAAACGATATCTCTACCATGCTTTCAAATAATTCCGCGCGATATCCGGAGTACCCACCTGTTAATCCGCTTAATTTCCCCGGGTATGATGTTGCGGTAAAAACAGGTACAACTAATAATTTCAGAGATGCGTGGACACTTGGTTATACACCCTCAATTGTAATAGGTGCGTGGGTCGGCAACAACGATAATGCCCCAATGGTAAAGAAAATTGCTGGGTACATAGTTACACCGATGTGGCATAAGATAATGCAGTATGCATTAAGTACCTATCCAAAAAAATATTTTGGTGAGCCAACTCTTATTCCAAAAAATGTTTCTCCTGTGTTGCGAGGGATATATGGGGTCCCGAGTGCCACCGGGCGGGACGAAACACACAGCCTTCTCTATTGGGTAAGCAAGGATAACCCAAGAGGACCACAACCAATTGACCCCTCGCTTGACCCTCAATATAAATATTGGGAGTATTCTGTAACACGGTGGGTAAAAAACAACACTGTGTCCTCTTCAACAAACAGCATCAATTGATTGTTGTTATGGTCATCCCTTTTTGCTGTATTTCATGAAGTATCTCAACCTTGTGTAAATATATTTCCGTTTTTACAATTGGCGGTACGGAAACAATAAGTCCTGAGTTTTTATGTTGAATTTTCGATGGTGATATTTGAAAGCGTATAATTTCTGTAATTATTTTTGCACACGCGGATTGAATTTCCGTTGTTTGTATATACGCCTTTTTATTATTAAGCAGGAGGTCTTTAATCTGCTTCATAGGTAACCCTATTGGTTCATGGGCATAACCAAATAAAGGAATGAGCTGTCACCAACACTGCGTACAATTAATGGTTGTCCTATATTGTTTGCGTTAAGTGACAAATTTTCAGTCTGTACCAAGGAGATAGGCGCCTGCAGATAACGATAGTTAAAAGAAAGCTCGATAGGGTCTCCGGACACCTCCGCCGGAACAGACCCTGCTGATGAGCCGGTATCGTTATTATGAGATGATAATGATACCGTTTGTTTCTGTGGATCAAACACGAGTGTTGTTTTTTGAAAAGAATCGGAGAAAATGCTTATTTGTTTCAAAAGTGTGTCAAAATCCTTACGAAGTACAACTGCTTTTTTTGTTGTTTGTTTTGGTATTATTTGTTTATAGTCAGGATATGTACCGCCTGTTAATCTGGTTGTTATTGTATTTTCACCCCACTTAATTACAAGTTGGTGCTCGTCAATATACATGGTTATTTTAATTGACTGAGGTATGGTTTTTAATATCTCGGATATGTTTTTGGCGGGCACCAAAAAAGAAATATCTTGTTTAACAGACAATGAAACAGGTATTGTTTTTTCAATAAGACGAAACGAATCTGTTGCCACCACCGTCATGGAGTTTTGCGTAAGTGTAAAGAAAATGCTCGCAAGCTCAGGACGAATATTTGATGTGGACGCACAAGAAATCGTTGCCTCGACAGCTGATGTTAGGGTTTTTGAATCTATGGATATGGACTCTTCGTTTTGTGTAAATGGAATATTTGGGAAATCTTCTTGTGATATTGTCTTGATGGTGCTTTTTATATAGTCAGTTGTAACAAGTACAGTGTCTCCCGTTTGCTCAAATGTAATAACACCATTGTTGTTTAGGGTTGCTGTTATTTGTTGTAGAATCCCCGCCGGAATTGCAACAATACCATTGTTGTTTATTTTCCCGGGAATTTTAAAATCAGCGGCTATCTCAAGGTTGTTTGCACGCAGTTTAATCCCGTCATCACCGGCGATAATAAGAACGCAAGATAGAACGGGCAAGCTGGTTGCCCCACGTTGCGTAAAACGAATAATTTTTTGAATACCTTCGATAAAGATTTTCTTTTCAATAGTTATAAACATATTTTATATATTAATTATATTAACACGCTTTATTAGGGGTGTGGATACTGTGTATTTCCCAATAAAAGCCTTTAAATAAGTATTATATTTAGAGGAGACAGTGTGTATAAACACGAGCGTTGATAAAGAATAAGTATTTATAACGGGATATATGATTTTTTTGTTTTTGTTTATTTTCATAAGGGTTCGGGATAAGTGTTTAATTATGCACGCAATATACAGATAGTAATCACCATGTAATACAGAAGTTATACACAATTTATTTAAATAAAGAGCGAATATCTTCCAATTCTTTTACCAGATAAAAATCCTTATCCAAATCCTTTTTGATTTTATCACAAGAATGAATAACTGTTGTGTGGTCTCTTCCTCCAAGCTCAGTACCAATACTTGTGTACGAAACATTAAAATCCTCTCTTAAAAGATACATGATAATTTGTCGTGGGCGAACCACCTCCCTCCTCCTTGTTTTTTTGTATACAGCATCTTTTTCCATATTATAATAATCACACACTTTGGAAATTACTTGTTTTATAGACACGGTTTTATTTGTTCTGGAGAAAGAACGAAGCAGTTGTCGCACCTCTAATAAATCCAAAGAAGACCCCTTTGTTTGTACATAACACACAATAGTGTTAATAACCCCCTCAATTTCTCGTATACTTCCGGGGATTGTTGTAGCAATATACTCAACAATATTGCTATCAAGTGAGGTTGAATTCTGAGAAAGTTTTTTATTGATAATTGCCATGCGGGATTCTATGTCCGGCTCGCCAATATCAATCATCATGCCGGCAGAGAACCTGCTCCGCAGGCGCTCTGCAAGATCTGGAATTGCAGAGGGTGGTTTATCAGATGAAAAAATTATTTGTTTGTTTGTATCATAGAGTGTGTTAAACAGGTGGAATAATTCCTCCTGAGACTTTTCTTTTTTGGATAAAAATTGGATATCGTCCATAATAAGTAGGTCATATTGCCTATATCGCTCTTTAAATCTGTTTGCGGTACCGTTTTGCAATGAATTTATATATTCAACTGTAAATTTTTCAGAAGTAAGATAATACACTTTTCTATTTAGATATATTTTCTTAAACTGATTTCCAACGGCCTGAATCAAATGGGTCTTCCCTCTTCCCGTCTCGCCATAAATAAAAAGAGGATTATATGTTATGCCGAGCCGATTAATAACAGCTTGCGCGGCAGTATACGCCATTTCATTGAATGAACCAACCACAAAAGAGTCAAATGTATACCGTGGGTTTAAGTTGTCATTTTTATCAACATAAAAATCATTAAGTGGGAGAGCGGTGGTGTGTTTTTTGTTCACAACAGGCTGTTGTTTGTGTTTTTCTTTAATAATAACGTACTCAACATTTCTAAATTCGTAAGAAACAGAGCGGACGATTTTCAGTATTGCGGAATGAAACTTTTTTAAATACCATTCCTTAAAAAAAAGGCTCGGCACAGCTACGAAAACAACGTTATTTTCTATTTTTAAGATGAAACTTTTCTTAAACCATGTGTTGAAGTTCGCTTGTGAGATGGAGAGCTCCATTTGTGTGAGCACATATTCCCACAACTCTTTCGGACTGAGTGTTATGTGCACCATTTTCTTCTCCTCAATATACATAATACTTTTTATTATACCCCCTTCTTTTAAAATAGATACTTAACCCGAAAAACAAAGGATTTTTGCTTTTTTGAGGATAACCTGTTAATATGATGTGGATAGTATGCCTAAACGAACATATCAGCCTAAAAAAAGAAAGCGAGCGAAAACACACGGTTTTCTTTCGCGATCAAAAACAAAGTCCGGGAAAAGGGTCGTGCGTAATCGCGCAAGGAAAGGAAGAAAAAGTCTAACAGTGTAGTGCTATGTCGGCGCCGCGTCGAATTGGTCGGCAGGAGGTGTTGGTAGTGTTAAAATCAAGAAAACAAGCAAAGTCTTCACACTTCTCTGTTGTTTGTGGCGCTGGCAACGCCGGGTGTGCGGTTGTTGTTAGTAAAAAAACTGAGAAACTCGCAGTGAACAGAAACAAAACAAAACGGAGGGTCTTTTCAATAGTCGGCGCCGTTGCAGACAGTCATAAAAATTATGTTATTTTTGTAAAGGCAAAAATAAACGATATGCCTTATAAAGATGTACAAAAAGAGCTTGAATCGCTTATAATGGGGATATAACATTTTTTTAAACACTGCTTTTATGATAACAAACCTTTTCCACACCTTTTTTTATAATCCGATTTACAATATATTGGTTTTATTTATACACATAATTCCAACCGGGGATGTTGGTGTGGCAGTTGTTATTATTACTTTGTTAGTTCGTTTTCTTCTTCTCCCCCTTTCTCTTTCGGCTGCGCGAACACAACACATGATGAGCTCTCTGACACCGCATTTAAATAAAATCAAGGAGCAACACAAAGACAACAAAGAGCAACAAGCAAAAGAAACGATGGCGCTTTATAAAGAAATGAATGTAAATCCCTTTTCAAGTTTTATTGTTATGTTTCTTCAAATACCGATACTGCTCGCATTGTATATGGTGTTTTTGTACGGGGCGCTTCCGCATATTGACAGCAAGATACTGTATTCTTTCGTGTCTGCTCCACATGCAATCTCAATGAATTTCCTAGGTATCTTTAATATGACATCAAAAAGCATGATACTCGCCGCACTTGCCGGAATAACACAGTATTTTCAGGCGACGCTCACGCTTACCCGCACAAAAACAACTCAGCAGACCGGAAAAATGAAAGACATAAGTAAAATCATGAACTCACAAATACGTTTTGTATTTCCTATTATTATCGCGGTTGTTGCATACTCAACATCAGGGGCAATTGCTCTATATTTCGTAGCAACAAACCTGTTTGGCATCTTTCAAGAAAAATATCTGCAACATTCACTCGCGAAGATAAAAACAGAACCACCCGATGCACATGCAATTACAGAGAA
>VAPM010798953.1_pt1 | contig 25397 bp, 27 predicted proteins | sample 3395091 | NCBI WGS metagenome assembly VAPM01 (sample SAMN08290445, study PRJNA428436) | hydrothermal vent metagenome | isolation source: Deep-sea hydrothermal vent chimney 3 | place: Pacific Ocean: Juan De Fuca Ridge
GCACAACCTAGCACTGTACAGATATCTGCACCCGCTTTATAAAAAGGCTCAGCTTCATAGAAGCCAGCGTCCATTGTTTTTAAATCAACAAGGATTTGGTTATTTGGGAACTTAGCGCGTAATGTTTTTAACAACTCAATACCGTTATGCTTAATGCATGGGGTACCAATTTCTAAAATGTCTACGTGTGGTGCAACTTTTGTTGCTAGGGCAACTGTTGCGTCAAAGTCTAGTGAATCTAGTGCCATTTGGGTTTGTGCCATGATGATGCTTCCTCCGAACTAACTCAATATTCGATTAAAAATTTAATGCTTTGTTTTTTACTTTAAATCACTTAAATCAACAAAACATTATTTGTACAAAACCGTACATTCCGACATGATAACCGCAATTCAAGCAATATTCCAAGAATTTAGTCACATTTAATCACAAAACCCTACTACGGATTACGCTAACTTTTTATTTGGCCGCTTCTAGAATGTCTCTCAAAGCCACTAAAAGCTGTTCAGATTGTTGTGCCGTACCGATTGTGATACGTAAATAAGGTGCAATACGTTTAGGCTGACTAAAATGCCGAACAATAATGCCATGTTCACGTAACTTCTCAAACAAATAGGTCCCATCATAGGCATTGTGCCTAACAAAAAGAAAATTAGCGCCTGAAGGCAACACGGTGAAGCTTAGTGCTTCCAGTTGCCTCGCTAACGCCTCTCTCGTTGTGATAACTTTTTCGCAAGTCTCTTCAAAATAGTCTGTATCTTGCATGGCTGCAATGGCGCCAGCTTCAGCAAAACGGTCAATAGGATATGAATTGAAACTGTCTTTCACACGAATCAATGCTTCGATTAATGCTGGGTGACCTAATGCATAACCGACCCGTAAACCAGCCAATGACCTTGCTTTAGAAAGTGTTTGCGTAACAAGGAGGTTCGGATAGTCTTTAATCAACTTCACTACAGATTCTGTACCAAAATCAACATAAGCTTCATCTATTACCACGACGGAATGTCTATTTTTTCGCAATAAAGCTTCTATTTTCCCCAGCTCTAGCGGAATACTCGTCGGTGCATTTGGGTTAGGAAAAATAATACCGCCATTTGGCTTGTCGTAATCATGAATATTAATTTCAAAATGTCGGTCAAGCGGCAACCGTTCAAACTCAATGTCATACAAACCACAATAAACAGGATAAAAACTATAAGTAATGTCGGGAAACAATAGTGGTTTATTATGTTGAAACAGACCTTGAAAGATATGTGCCAACACCTCATCCGAGCCATTGCCAACAAAAACTTGATTCACTTGCAATGCGTGATAATCAGCAATGGCCACCTTGAGCTTGCTAGAGTTTGGATCAGGATAAAGACGTAGACTATCAGCTGCTTCAGCTTTAAGCGCTTGAATCACAACAGGACTAGGGCCATAAGGGTTTTCATTGGTATTTAGCTTAATTAAATCATCTTGCACTGGTTGCTCACCTGGTACATAAGGTGTCAATTGATGGACAATGCCACTCCAGAATTTACTCATCGTGATTTTTCTGCCAAAAATTTTGAAATTGAATCATGTCCTCTTTTAGAGCCTTCAAGCCATTGCACTTGCCACTCCGTAATACGCTCTTCCTTAACCTGCTCAAAAATACCTTCTTCAGGTTCATTAATATGCTCCAACTGCCTAAGTAATACTAGCGGTTGCTCGGCCCCTTGCCTACTTTCAGAAAACTTTAATGCTTCTTCGTACGTTTTAAAAACATAGAAGTAATCATCTCCATCAAACTCATCAACAGCACCTTGTTCAGGGTGACACCAAACACGATACTCAAGCACTTCATCGTAAAAGTAGCCACCGCCAGACTTAGCTAATGCTGGGTACTTACCCACCATTTTAGAATCGGTGGCTTTAGGATATTGGCTCACCGTTTATTTTTTCAATCGATACTCTGCTGATCTTGCATGCGCATGCAAGCCCTCACCACGCGCAAGCGTTGACGCGATTTCCCCCAACTTTTGCGCACCTTCTTGAGACACCTTAATTAAGCTTGTGCGTTTTTGAAAATCATACACCCCTAACGGCGAGCTAAAACGCGCAGTACGTGATGTAGGCAGCACATGATTAGGCCCTGCACAATAATCACCTAATGCCTCGCAAGTCTCACGACCCATAAAAATAGCACCCGCATGTTTAATTTTTTTAGACATGGCCAACGGATCTTCTACCGAAAGCTCTAAATGTTCAGGTGCAATAGTGTTGCTAATCTTTACAGCCTCATCTAAATCTTTCACTAAAATAAGTGCACCACGATTGGTCAGTGACGTTTCAATAATATTTTTACGTGGCATTTCTTGCAATAGCGTTTGCATACTTGTCGCTACCTGTTCTAAAAATGTAGCGTCTGGGCACAATAAAATAGCCTGCGCCAACTCATCATGCTCGGCTTGACTGAACAAATCCATCGCAATCCAATCCGGATCAGTCTTGCCATCGCAAATAACTAAAATTTCTGATGGGCCGGCGACCATATCAATACCCACTACACCAAACACACGACGTTTAGCCGCCGCTACGTAAGCATTGCCTGGTCCGGTAATTTTATCTACCTGTGGCACCGTTTCAGTACCATAAGCTAAAGCACCAATAGCTTGTGCACCGCCGACGCAAAAAATACGATCGACACCTGAAATAGCGGCAGCCGCTAACACCAAAGCATTTCGCTCGCCACGAGGTGTTGGCACAACCATAATCAACTCTTCAACACCAGCAACCTTAGCTGGAATTGCGTTCATCAAAACTGAAGAGGGGTAAGCTGCCTTGCCACCTGGCACATACAAACCAACACGATCAAGCGCTGTTATTTGTTGACCGAGCAATGTGCCGTCATCCTCGGTATAGCTCCATGACTGCATGACTTGTTTTTCGTGATAATTTTTAACGCGATCAGCTGCTGTTTGCAACGCCTCACGTTGATTGTCTGGCAAGCTATTCAACGCTGCTTGCAACTCAGCTTGACTAATTTCAAGCTCAGTTAATTTAGTCGCATCGGTTTGATCAAAACGATTGGTATATTCCAACACGGCAGCATCACCACGCGTTTTAACATCTTTTAAAATGTCAGCAACCACTTGATCTACACTGTCATCTTGTGTAGTTTCAAAAGCCAAAAGTGCTTTTAAATCTGCATCAAAATGACGGTCAGCCGTTGATAGGCGTTTAACTTGCATACTTAATGTTAACCCTGTCCAACTGCACTTGAAAAAGCATCTAGAATTGGCTGAAGCCTCGACCTATTGAGCTTTAATGAAGCCTGATTGACGACTAAGCGAGAACTAATATCACCAACATGTTCTACAGCAACTAGGTTATTAGCACGCAAAGTGCCACCTGTACTCACCAAATCAACAATCGCATCCGCCAAACCTACTAACGGGCCCAGCTCCATAGAACCATAGAGTTTAATTAAATCAACGTGCATGCCTTTTGCGGCAAAATGTTCACGTGCCGTTTTTACATATTTTGTTACGACTTTTAAACGCGCACCTTGGCGTATCACTGCCTCATAATCAAAACCTTCACGCACCGCTACCATCATCTTGCATTGTGCAATTTTCAAATCTAAAGGCTGATATAAACCCTCACCGCCGTGTTCATCTAATACATCCTTACCAGCAATACCTAAATCCGCAGCACCATATTGCACATAAGTTGGCACATCAGAAGCACGCACGATAATCAAGCGAACATCTGGACGGTTTGTTTCCAAAATCAACTTTCTTGAAGATTCAGGGTCTTCTGATGCTTGAATGCCTGCCGCCGCTAATAATGGCGTTGTTTCCTTAAATATCCTACCTTTAGATAATGCAATCGTAATCATATCAATTCACTCGTCTTACTTTCGCGCCCAGCGCCGTTAATTTTTCTTCTAAATATTCATAACCGCGATCCAAGTGATAAATACGTTCTATCACTGTTTCACCGCGCGCAACCAAACCGGCCAAGACCAAACTTGCAGAGGCGCGTAAATCAGTGGCCATCACCGTTGCACCATCCAAATACTCAACACCTTTTACCAAAGCCGTATTACCGTCAATACTGATATCGGCGCCTAAGCGCTGCATTTCTTGCACATGCATAAAACGGTTCTCAAAAATTGTTTCTGTGACTTTGGAAACGCCTTCAGCCACCACATTCATCGCCATAAACTGCGCCTGCATATCGGTTGGAAATGCTGGATGTGGTGCTGTGCGAATATTCACAGCTTTTAATTTCCCGCTACTCTTCACCGTGATGCTTGTCGCATCGCTAGTCACTTCAACGCCAGCATCACGTAACTTTTCAACCACTGCATCCAATAAATCGACCCTAGCATTATTAAGTTTTACAGTGCCACCTGTCATTGCAGCAGCCACCATATAAGTCCCTGCCTCAATACGGTCACACACAATATCATGCTCAGCACCACTTAGCTTCTCTACGCCTTCGATAGTCACAGTATCTGTACCGGCACCTGTGATTTTAGCGCCCATTTTATTCAAACATTCTGCCAAATCGACCACTTCTGGTTCTTTAGCTGCATTCTCTAACACGGTTGTACCTTCTGCCAATGCCGCGGCCATCATAAGGTTCTCGGTGCCAGTAACCGTCACCATATCCATGTAATAACGCGCACCCTGTAAGCGCCGATTAGGCAGATGCAACGTGCTAGCTTGTATATAGCCGTGCGTAATATGAATCGCCGCACCCATGGCTTGCAACCCTTTAATATGTAAATCTACGGGTCGCGAACCAATTGCGCAGCCACCAGGCAAGGAAACACGAGCACTACCAAAGCGCGCCAATAGCGGGCCTAGCACTAGAATTGATGCGCGCATGGTTTTCACCATTTCATAAGTAGCCTCAAATGAGGCAACTTCGCTTGCATCTAGTGAAACTTTATCAGCATTTCGCTCAACTTTGACACCCATGGTGTCTAGTAATTTCAGCGTGGTATCGATATCTTTTAGCGCAGCAACACGGCTAAGCCTCAATGGCGTTTCTGCTAATAACGATGCACATAAAATAGGTAACGCAGCATTCTTTGCGCCTGACACCGTAATTTCACCATTTAAAGCAAAACCGCCTTCGATAATGAGCTTGTCCAATTATTTTGCCTCAGCAAGCAGTGTTTTTAATTCGCCACTCTCATACATCGATTTCATAATATCTGACCCACCTAAAAACTCACCCTTTACAAATAGCTGCGGAATGGTTGGCCAGTTAGCAAACTGTTTAATACCTTCTCTGACTTCTTGATCTTGCAGCACATCAACCGCCACATAAGGCACTTCGCAAGCATCTAAGATTTGGGTGGCTAAATTTGAAAACCCACACTGTGGAAATTTTGGGCTACCTTTCATGTATAGCACCACCGGGTTACTCGTCACTGTTTCTTTAATTTTTGCTTGTGTATCCATTATCCATTCCTAAATTGTTAATCTCTAAAATTCCAAATTGTTATACGCGACACTTACTTTTTAGCCGCCCACTTTTCTGGGGTATAAGTTTGCATCGACAGCGCGTGTATTTCTGCACGCATACGATCACCTAATGCAGCATATACGAGCTGATGCTGTTGTATCATCGTTTTACTTTCAAATGCTGAACTCACAATGACCGCTTCAAAGTGTGTCCCATCATCACCTAGCACTTGAATAAAATCACACGCCATTTTTTCTGTAATATAACGCTCTAATTGCTTTGCACTTAACATTTGCACCTATTCATTTATGCTCTTAACTTATAGCCAGATTTTAACATTTTTAAGCTCAGCATGACTAACGCCAGTAAAAACAGAAACACTACGCTGAAGCTAACCCAGGGAGATATATCACCCTTACCAAAAAAACCAAACCTAAAACCATCGATCATGTAAAAGAATGGATTAAGTTTTGATATGGTCTGCCAGAATGGCGGCAGCGAATGTATTGAATAAAACACCCCAGATAAAAATGTCAGCGGCATGATAACAAAACTTTGAAACGCCGCCATTTGATCAAATCTGTCTGACCAAATCCCCGCAATAATGCCAAATGTCCCCAATAATGCACTACCTAACAAAGCGAAAGTAACAACCCATCCTAAGTGCACAATAGGAACATCAATAAACCATGTTGCTACTAAATAAATACTCAAACCTACAACCAGACCACGGATAATAGCTGCCGCAAGAAAGGCCGTAAAAAACTGCAGATAGGTAAGTGGTGTTAACAATAAAAATACAATATTACCCATCACTTTTGATTGCACCAAACTAGATGAACTGTTGGCAAATGCATTTTGCAACAAAGACATCATAATAAGGCCAGGCACTAAGAATGCCGTGTATGGCACATCATCAAATACCCTTACACGTCCCTCTAGTACATGAGAAAAAATAAGCAAATAGAGCAAAGCGGTAAGCACTGGGGAGGCGATCGTTTGAAACGATACCCGCCAAAACCGTAGCACTTCTTTTTTAAAGAGTGTAAAAGTGCCCCGTGTGTTTTCGTTAATAAAACTCATGCGCTACCGACTAACGCTAAAAACACATCTTCTAAATCCGCCTCTAACAATTGTATATCCTCAACCACAATGCCCGCTTTTCGCAATTCGCCAAGGGCAAACTCTACTTGATTTAACGCTGTCAATGCCAAGGTAAAAACACCATTCTCCTCTTGTTTCAACATTGGCAATAAGCTTGCAGGTAAACGATTATCCCTTATGGTTAAACGCAAGTTTTTTCCCGCAAATTTACTTAACAAATTAGCCGTGCTATCTAAAGCAACAATCTCACCCTGCTTCATCATCGCTACGCGGGTACATAAAGCTTCAGCTTCTTCTAAATAATGTGTTGTCAAAATAATAGTATGACCTTCATTATTGAGTTTTTTGATAAAAGACCACATCAATTGTCTCAGCTCTACATCTACACCTGCCGTTGGTTCATCTAAAACAATGACAGGCGGCTTATGTACAATCGCTTGCGCAATAAGGGCACGTCGTTTCATGCCACCCGATAACTGTCGCATATTTGTGTGCGCTTTATCAGTCAAGCCTAGGGACTCAATAATCTCGTCAATCCAAGCATCATTTTCCTTTCCTCTACCAAAATATCCTGCTTGAAAGCGCAACATTTCACGTACATTGAAAAAAGGATCAAACACTAATTCTTGCGGCACTACGCCTAAAGCCAACCGTGCTGCCTGATAGGCATTGATGACATCATTCCCCATAATAGAGACCTTGCCTGCGCTTGGCTTCAGCAACCCTGCCATGATATTAATCAAGGTAGACTTACCTGCGCCATTAGGACCTAGCAGGCCAAAAAATTCACCTTGACTGACAGACAAGTCAACGCCTTTTAATGCGTGCAAATCACCAAAATGTTTATGCACCCGTTCAATTTTAACTGCTGGCTGCGTCAAGATAACCTTATCCAAATATATAAAATCACTTATAAAAAATAAACCCCATCATTTCAAGATGGGGTTTAATGTAATTGATTCAAGCTTTAGCTGTAGTAGTAATATAGATTAACAATCAAATTAATTAATAAAATCCGTTACTTCATATAACTGCAATAAACTAGCCAAACCTTTAGGTATATTCGTAAACTTAAGCGACCGCCCCTCTGTTACAGCCCGTCGCTTCCATTCCAACATCAAACTTACTGCTGCTGTATCAATCTCGCTTACACCCTGCATATCAATAATCGCATCATTCTCGATGGTTAATGTTTTGCTAATTTCCAATAGGCTATTGGCACTATCCACCAAAACATCACCAGTGACTGCCCAATGATTATTCGTTTGATTAATTTCCACCTGAGTCAACTTTCTCTCTTTAAGCTCATTATCTAGCTCTTGCTTTCGCATTTTTTTTCACTAGTTTTTCAATCAAACTATCCAAACCATTTTGGCGTATTTCTTGCGAAAACTGACCGCGATAATTAGTCACCAAACTAACACTTTCAATCACAATATCATACACTTTCCATGCTTCGGCTTCCCTCGCCAATCTATAATTAACCGCTATTGGCTGCCCACCAGATTGCAAAATTTGTGTTTTGACCAAAACAGTTTTTGCGCCTTCCTGCATACGAAAAGGCTTAAACTCAATCTTCTGGTCTTTGTACTTAGACAAGGCTGTTGCATAAGTACGTAAAAGCAACGTTCTAAATTCATTTTGAAATGCGCTTTTTTGCGCTGCTGTTGCTCTAGTCCAATTTTTACCCAAGACTAAACGTGACACACGATCAAAATTAAAATTCGGTAGAATTTTTTCTTCCGCTAATGCAAAAATTTTTTGCTGGTCACCTGCTTGAATATCTACATCGCTTTTAATTACTGCAATCACGTCATCTGCTGTTCTTTTCACCAGCGCATCTGGTGACTCCATAGCAAACACAGAAACACTCATGCAAAGCACGCTTAAAGCAAGTAAAAAGTTTTTTATCATCATATTTTCGCTCCTAAATTATTGGATATTCTACTTTCAGTATTAATTAAGCAGATCGTCCAATGGGTTAGCCATTAACGCATCATCTTCTGTTTTGGTTGATACCGCTTCTGAAGTGGCTGCTGGTGCTGCCGGCTCCTCTGCTTTACTATACAAGAACTGACTAATCATTTTTTCTAGCACGATAGCATCTTGTGTTTGTATGATTTTATCGCCGCTCTTCAAAGCCACTTCATCACCACCAGCATCGAGCCCTATATATTGCTCGCCCAATAAACCTGCAGTATAAATGTTCGCGAACGTATCTGCTGGGAAACTGTAGCGCTTGTCCAGATCAAGACTAACAATCGCCTCATAAGTAACCGTATCAAATGCAATGCTACCCACTCGGCCAACGATGACACCGGCACTTTTTACTGGTGCGCGCGGCTTTAAACCGCCAATGTTCTCAAAAGCGGCTGTCACCGTATAGGTATCGCCAATATTGCCCACCGTTAAGTTGCCTACCTTCATCGCAAGCCCTAACAATGCAGCAATACCTAATGTTACAAAAATTCCCACCCATAAATCTATTGTCGTTCTTTCCATATCGAGACCTATCTCTATAATTATTTTTTCTTAAGCAATCATAAATGAAGTTAATGCAAAATCTAAAGCCAACACTACAAGTGATGATGTCACCACTGTTTTTGTTGTTGCCCTACTAACACCTTCTGCCGTCGGCGGCGCATCATAGCCTTCAAACAGCGCAATCATCGTACAAGCCACACCAAACACGATACTTTTGATAATGCCATTCACAATATCTAATCGCCAATCTACGTTCGCTTGCATTTGCGACCAAAATGCACCCTCATCCACGCCTATTAAGGGTACGGCTACTAAGTAACCGCCTAAAATCCCTATCATAGAAAACAAGGCAGCTAATAGTGGCATTGATATAACACCCGCCCAAAACCTTGGTGCTATCACGCGTGAAATAGGGCTAACTGCCATCATCTCCATCGCAGAAAGCTGTTCAGTCGCCTTCATTAAACCAATCTCAGCAGTAATCGCTGTACCCGCACGCCCTGCAAACAATAATGCAGTCACGACCGGGCCTAGTTCGCGCACCAAAGACAAAGCGACTAACACCCCGATTGCATCTGAAGAGCCATATTTTTGTAAGGTATTATAACCTTGCAAAGCCAGCACCATCCCCACAAAAAAAGCTGAGACAGAAATAATAATAAGCGACATAGCACCCGTAAAATACACTTCACGAATCACTAAGCGAAAACGACGGAAGCTTTCACCCGAAGATATTAGCGTGAGGCCAAATAAATGAGCAAGCCCACCTAGTCGCCATACCTGATCAACAAATCCACCACCGATAGCGCGCAATCGTCGTGTTAGCTTCACTAATATTTTAGAACGTATCATCGCGCCTTATATCCTAGTAGCTCTTGTTTATAATCGCCTACTGGGTAATGAAAAGGCACTGGTCCATCTTTCTCACCATACACAAATTGGTGAACAAATGGTAACGTAGCGTTACGCAATTCTTGCGGTGTACCTTCGGCTGCTACAACACCATCGGCAACAAAATATATATAATCTGCAAACGAAAAAGTTTCTTCTACATCGTGCGTAACGATAATAGAGGTTACGCCAAGTGCGTCGTTAAGCGTGCGAATCAAATCGATAATCACCGCCATCGAAATAGGATCTAAGCCAGCAAATGGCTCATCGTACATAATAATATCTGGATCTAAAGCCACTGCCCTAGCCAAAGCCACGCGGCGTGCCATACCACCAGACAATTCTGTCGGCATTAAATCATGCGCGCCTCTCAAACCAACCGCTTGAAGCTTTAACAATACCAAGTCACGAATCATGCTTTCAGGCAAATCCGTAAGTTCACGCATGGGAAAGGCAACATTTTCAAACACGGACAAATCAGTAAATAAAGCACCGTGTTGAAATAACATGCCCATTTTTCGGCGTAACGCATAAATGCCATCACGACTTTGCTGGTGTACGACCGTGCCGTCGACTCGCACCTCACCTTTTTTAGGTTTAATTTGCCCGCCGATTAAACGTAACAAAGTCGTCTTACCACTACCACTACCACCCATGATGGCCGTCACTTTTCCACGAGCAAAGCCCATAGAAATACCTTTATGAAGCATACTGCCTCTGTAGCCAAATGATAGGTTGTCAATTTCGACAATATTTTTATATTGGGTCATTTATTCTATGGATTTCAATTTCGCACTATTCTAAATCAAAACACACAACAAGCAATACCAAATTTAAGGAGTACGTAACAAAAAGCCCGCAAATGCGGGCTTTGTATTTTTAAATTCAGGTTAATTTCATATTGACATACAAACTGTATGCGGCAAACTAGCAGCGGTAGTAACCGTTGCCGTAGCATGTGCGGCACCACTAGCAGTACCTAAAATTGACCGTAGCGTTCCTGTAGCCGTATCGCCATCATCTAGTGAAATATCTATTTGCACTGCATCTCTACCCAAAATCCCATCAGAACAAATTGCAAACGAACCATTCATCCCTGTAATTTTGCTGAAACTTGCGCCAATACTTTGAATGCCTAGCCGACCACCGTTTGTATTGCGTGGTTCGAACTGTGCATCTGCCAGCGCTGTAGGGCCTGGTGAAAATCCTGCTAAACGCACAGCCTGCCAATACAAATATGATTCATCAGTGGAAGTTGTAGAATCCCACTCACCACTAATTAAGCCATCCCCATTACCATTTGTAGTAACACCCGCATGCGCATTGGCGGCTGCATCATCACCAGGCAACGCATGGAACCTATCTTGGTAGCCATAAGTAAAAACCTGAATGTTTTGAAAGTCACGCGTTAAGTTTTTAACACGAGCGCTATTAATCAGTTCTTGCCCTCTGAGTACGCCGCCGAGTAGCAAGCCAATAATCACTAATACGATAGCAAGCTCAATAAGGGTAAAACCTGTTTGTTTATTCATTGTGGTATCCTTCACCAACCATTTATTAATAGTGATTTAGCCATGTAGCCATGTAGCCATGTAGCCAAATCATTTTTCTTAAAAAGAATGCAATATTTGTACCATGTTTTTAACGCACCATTTTCAATTACTACAAGCTGCATCAGTAAGCAATTAACAGATAATATTGACGAGGTATCGTCATATGTGACAAGATTTTGACACTTTTTTAAATACGCCAACCATTAAGTTATGTTTAACACGAGCAAAATCAATCAATTTTTAATTAGCCAATCTCACCGCGTCCTAGCGCTAATGTTATTAAGCTTGCATGTGTTTTTGGTTCTAGATAATGACATCAGCACCTTTAACCGTGCATTTTTCTTATGTTCATATGGCCTATTTTTAATTTGGCAGCCTTTTTGGCAAGGGTCAGAAAAATTATCAAGAACGAGTGTCTTTATTTTCATCAGCTTTGCCTGGCTGGCCTTTTATTTTGTTAATTGGTGGATAGCGGCACTATGGTTATCAGTGCTGTTAGGCTTACTTGGCGGCCGGATGTTTTCAGACGAACCTAAGTCAAATCGGATTATTAACATACTGGCCGCAAGCTACTTATTGGCCATGCAGCTACTTTGGGTAGTACCAAAACTACTCAATGTATCTGCCGATTTAGAAGCTGCTAATTTTGCTATCACCTACCTCATCCCACTATTACCTATCGCCATATTGTTTCTAAATAATCAAATCACTAAAACCACGCAAGCCCCTATGGTTGATTTTTTCTATACACTCATTATTACGCTAATTTCCATCATTATGGTGCTGGCCAGTTATGCAATCGGCAGTCAACATCAAGTAGACTACCTCCAAGTGTTATTTATAACCATCTTCGGCATTGCATCATCTTTGCTTATGTTTAGTTTTTTATGGAAACCAAAAACTCGATTCTCAGGCATTGAGCTACTCATGTCTCGATATCTATCTAGCGTCGGTATGCCATTTGAAGAATGGGTTAGAAACATCTCCAATTTAGGGGCTATTGAGTCAAATGCAAATGGCTTTGTTGAAGGCGCTATGCAAGAAATGCTTAATCTACCTTGGGTTTCAGGCGTCACATGGTCTGCTGATAACGCTGAAGGGGAAATCGGCACGCATTCTCAGCATACCAATAACTTTAACTCTAACGACTTGCAAATGACATTGTATTCACGCTGGGAAGTTTCACCAGCCCTATATGTTCACATTAAACTATTAACACAAGTGATGGGTGAGTTTTACGACGCTAAGCGTCGAGAAGAAACCATGCGCCAAAATGCTTATATGCAAGCGTTTTATGAAAGTGGCTCGCGCCTAACGCATGACATCAAAAATATTTTGCAATCTGTGGGCACATTGGTATCAGCAGCCGAGGAAAAAGAAAAGAAAGATGACGACGCCTTACTAAAATTAATTCGACGTCAATTACCAATGCTTAATCAGCGTATCGGCGCAACATTAAACAAACTGCTGGCACCTGGAGAAGAGAAAAAAAGAGTTGAAAAAATTTCAGCTTGGTGGAAAGCGCTACAACTACGCCACCATCAAGCACATATTGAATTTATAGCAAACGTCTTACCGCCACTGGATATTAATGCAGAAGTACTTGATAGCGTCATCGATAATTTAATCAGCAATGCCACAGAAAAAGCCAAACACGAACCAAACACACAAATAACAGTTGCACTTTATCAGTCATCAGACAATGGCTTTAGCATTGATGTGACTGATACAGGAAAAGCAATAAACGCTAACGTTGTCCAAGATTTATTTAAAAAGCATATCTCTTCACAAAATGGTATGGGTGTAGGGTTATACCACGCAGCGCATGACGCCAAGCAGGCAGGTTACGCGCTTAGCTTAGCCAGTAACGAAACAGAAGCTGTTTGTTTTAGATTGGCATTAAAGACTAATTAGCAGATTATCTTAGGCCTTGGATGTAATCAGCCACCGCCTGCATTTCTAACTCAGTCATTTTTACCGCAATAGCTTGCATCATCGCTGCATTAGCACGTTCGCCTGTGCGAAACGATTTAAGTTGCTGATAGCTGTAATCTGCATGTTGTCCAGATAAGCGTGGAAAACGCTTAGGAATACCTTCTCCATTTGCGCCGTGACATGCTGCGCAAGCAGGTACTTGTGTCGTCGCAATGCCACCTCTATAGATTTTTTCACCTAATGAACCTACACCATTGGTTTTTGCCTTCGCTAATTGTGGCACTTGCGCAGCATAATAATCCGCAAGATTTTTCATCTCTTCAGTCGTTAAATTTGCAACCATGCCACGCATGACCACATTAGCGCGTGTATCGTCTTTAAAGTTCTTCAACTGCTTTAACAAATAAGCTGCCTGCTGGCCTGCTAATTTAGGGTTCAGTGTAATACTGCTGTTACCATCGCCGCCATGACACGCCGCACAAATAGTTAGCGCAGTCTTCTCAGCGGCACCACCTAATGGTGTGACATCATCTGCCGCAAAGGCTGAAAACGTGAAAAAACAGGATAGTAATAAGAGGGGGAATCTAACAGACATACGCACTCCATTGCACTGAAACGATTTAATTTAGATTGATATTTTATCAAAATTCACTTGTTCGTGATAGCATTTGCGCCTTAACCGACTTAAATACAATCACCTAATGTCATTATTTCAAAACGCCACCTTTTTTATCTCAGCTCATCAGCTGAGTGATTTACCACCCGCCAATGGTGTAGAAATAGCCTTTGCTGGCCGCTCTAATGCGGGAAAATCAAGCGCACTTAATACCTTAGCTAATCACAACCGACTAGCCTATGTGAGTAAACAGCCGGGCCGTACACAACTTATTAATTTTTTTAGTTTAAATCCTGATAAAGGTAACGACCAGTTTTTAGTAGACTTACCAGGCTACGGCTACGCAAAAGTGCCTGAGGCGATACGCAATCACTGGAAAACAGTTTTATCGAGCTACTTAACTGAACGTAGCAGTTTGGCCGGCCTAGTCTTAGTGATGGATAGCCGCCATCCATTAACACCGCTTGATAAACAAATGTTAGATTGGTTTTGTTTTAGCGGCAAACCTGTCCATATTTTACTGACCAAGTCAGACAAGTTATCACGTAACACAGCTATTCAGACACTATCTAAAGTACGTAAAGAAGTGAATGCAACATGGCAAAACTGTACCATTCAATTGTTTTCTAGCTCAAAAAAGCAAGGCGTACAAGAAGTTGAAAAAACAATTGGTCACTGGCTAGATAACAAGCCACTAGATACGGGTAAAGACCAAATCCCAGACGCCGTGACCTAATTTAATACCGCGATCTTCAAATTTAGTGAGTGGACGATACGCTGGCTTTTCTGCATAGCCCTCAACCGTGTTATTAAGTTGAGGCTCCGCCTTAAGCACTTCCAAAATCCACTGGGCATAGTCCTCCCAATCGGTTGCCACATGCAAATAGGCACCAGGTTTCAATTTCCCGCATAGCAATTTAACAAATGCTGATTGTATTAAACGTCGTTTATTATGTCGTTTTTTGTGCCAAGGGTCAGGGAAAAAAATATGCACTCCATCCAAACTAGCCTCTGGCAACATATGCTGTAGCACTTCTACTGCATCATGTTGAACAATGCGGATATTTTCAAGTGCTTGCTCCTGCATGCGAATAAGTAACGCACCTACGCCAGGTGTGTGCACTTCCACAGCAAGAAAATCTTTATCCGGTAATGTTGTGGCTATTTTTGCCGTGGTTTCACCCATACCAAAACCGATTTCTAAAATTTTATCTGAATCATCACGACCAAATGCCTGCTCTAAATCAAGCTTGTTTTTACTGTAATCAATACCGAATGTTGGCCAATCATTTTCTAATGCCCGTTCTTGGCCTCGTGTTAGCCGGCCTTGGCGTAAGACAAAACTGCGAATACGACGATGTAAATGGTTGGCTTGTTTTTCTGTCTCTGTCATGGGCGAGATTATACTAGAGTGTATGTGCCTTATCTCCGTTAGAAAAACCAATTAAAGCTGTATCCATATTTTTACTCAAAGCAATCACTTTAAACAGTTCGCCCATTTCAGCAGGTGACAGCAATTTTTGTACTGCAGCAGCTAGTGGCGCATAGGCAACAATATCTTCTGTCGACGTTTCTGCCAACAGATCCAACATGCCACAATTGATTAAAAAATGCGCTTGATTACAATAACCATCTAAAGTTAAACCACAATCAAGACCGGCTTCGGCAATCGCCGTAAAATTGACATGTGCAGTGATATCTTGCAAACCAATATTAAGTAAAGGATTGCTATGGGCATAGTGTTGAAAATGGCACATCAAGGTGCCGCGGTCGCGCTGTGGATGATAGTACTCTTGTACAGAAAAACCATAATCCAACATGATGATGGCACCGTGCTCCAGTATATCAGCCAGGCTATTGATAAAACCTGTTGCTGCAGGGCAGACTTCTGTTAAATAATCATTGGGTAAGTTAAGCGCCTGTACAAATCGATGTATGCCCTCATCTTGCAGCGGTTTATCCTGCCACACAAAATCATCTTCAAACGCAATGCCGCGCTCGTACAATACGTCATCATTTTTGACAACCAAACTAACAGGCATGGCATCCAACACTTCATTACCTAGTATTAGTCCTGTAAAACTTTCAGGCAAAGCATCCAACCACACCACGCGTGAAAATAATGCGGATGGAAGCTTCTTCTGTAAGGTTTTTTGCTGCTTCTCACGCAAGTAAGCACTAACTTCCAAGATGAAATACTGTGTTGGCAATTGGTTTAATTGTGAAAGTGCCAATAACAAATCAATCGCCATCTGACCTGTACCCGCACCTAACTCTAGTAAATTTCCTTGTGTGGCTTCTAGTACTTGAGCCGACTGTCTTGCCATTGTTTTTGAAAAAAGAGAAGTCATTTCAGGCGCCGTAATAAAATCACCACCCGTAACCACCTCGCTGGCCAGTTGTGTCGCGAACTTTTGTGCCCCACCGCTATAATAGCCCAAGCTCGGGGTATACAGCGCCATCTGCATAAAATCGGCAAAACTGATCCAACCATGACGCTGCATAATTTTTTGTCTTATGGCATTGCACAGTTGCTGGCTAAGCGCTAGGGACTGCGCTGAAGGAATAGGTAAAGCAGACATAAGCCATTATAATATTTTCAAACATAAGCGAGTATGTAATTGACTTCCGATTTGCAAAATAAAGTAATTTTAATCACGGGTGGCGCCAAACGAGTCGGTGCTGCAATTTGCCGTGAGCTACATGCACATGGTGCGCAGCTACTCGTTCATTACAACACCTCTAAACAAGAAGCAGAAACGCTACAGGCCAAACTTAATTCACAGCGTGCGAATAGTGTTGCCATCATTCAAGCCAACTTATTAGAGATTGATACACTAGGCGCATTAGTCGACTCTGCTATCGAGCACTTTGGCAAGCTTGATGGTTTAATCAATAACGCCTCATCTTATGCCCCCACTAAAATAGGTGAAATTAATGAAGAAAATTGGCACAATTTAGTTGGTAGCAACCTAAAAGCACCGATGTTTCTTGCGCAAGCTGCTGCAGACCAGCTCATCAAAAATCGCGGCTGCATTATTAACATTACCGATACGCATATCGAACGACCCAAAAAAGACTATATTGTTTATAGCGTAGCAAAAGCTGGCTTAGTGACACTGACTAAATCATTGGCACAAGAACTTAGCCCTGAGGTGCGCGTAAATGCCGTAGCACCTGGTCCTGTCATGTGGCCAGAGAATAATCCGCAGTTTAATGAAACCTACCGTAAACATGTTATTTCCCAAACTTTACTCAAACGCATCGGTAATGCTACAGACGTAGCTAAAGCCGTTAAATTTCTGATTGCTGATGCACCTTTTATTACTGGCCATGTACTCGCCGTTGATGGTGGCCGATCAATCAATCTATGAAACAAACGTCATCCATCAAACATTTACCCAGTAACGCCTCTGCCAACTTTATTCGCTTACGTAACAGCCTCATCTCATCTACAGGCAAAGCCATCAGCAATTACAAGATGATAGAAGAAGGTGACACTGTGTTAGTTTGCATGAGCGGCGGCAAAGACAGCCACGCCATGTTGATGGTTCTGCTAGCTTTACAAGAACGCGCACCGATTAATTTCAAGTTAATCGCCATGAACCTAGATCAAAAACAGCCAGGCTTTCCAGCAGATGTGCTACCTAACTATTTTGAAAAACTAGGTATTGATTATCGTATCGTTAATGCAGATACGTATTCTGTTGTAAAAGAAAAAATACCCGAAGGTAAAACCACTTGCTCACTTTGCTCACGCCTACGCCGTGGCATTATTTATACTACTGCAAAAAAATTAGGGGCAAATAAAATCGCGCTAGGTCACCACCGAGATGATATTGTTGAAACGCTATTTTTAAACATGTTTTTTGGGGCGAAAATGAAAGCAATGCCACCCAAACTGGCCACCAATGATAAAGAAAATATCGTCATTAGACCATTAGCCTATTGCAGTGAAAAAGATATTGCGAGTTACGCTCGTCAAATGAATTTTCCAATTATTCCTTGCAACTTATGTGGCAGCCAAGAGAACTTACAAAGACAAAAAATAAAAGACATGCTACAACATTGGGAACATGAACAACCTGGACGCATTAATAATATTTTTCGCGCTATTTGCAATGTCGAGCCATCTCATTTAGCTGATTTCAATTTATATGATTTTAAAAGCTTATCGCAAGCCAAAATTTCGGATGACGACCCATTATTTGACGACATCAGCAATGAAAGCCAAGCTCTCAGCATCAGTGATGATGATGGAAAACACATCGCATTTATGCGAAATTAACATTTATTATCAATCTTTTACAGATGCTATGTTGTGCAATTGCACAATTGCTTGCTATTATCTAGCCAAATTAATCATTAACGCATCTTAAATTTTCTACTAAAACATGTCTAAACTACTGATTGTTGAATCACCATCTAAAGCCAAAACACTCAAAAAATATCTTGGGAGTGATTTTGAAGTATTAGCCACTTATGGGCATGTGCGAGATTTGATTCCCAAAAATGGCGCAGTTGATCCTGAAAATGCATTTGCAATGAAGTACGATATCATTGCACGCAACTCAAAACATGTGGATGCTATTGCTAAAGCAGTCAAAACCGCTGACGCTATCTATCTCGCAACCGATCCGGACCGCGAAGGCGAAGCTATCTCTTGGCATATTGCAGAAATCCTAAATAGCAAAAAACTGTTAAAAAATAAACTACTTAAACGTGTTGAATTTAACGAAATCACACAAACAGCAGTTCAACATGCCATTGATAATCCACGTGATATTGCCATGAATTTAGTCTATGCACAGCAAGCGCGTCGTGCATTGGACTATTTAGTCGGCTTTAACCTATCACCGCTTTTATGGAAGAAAATTAGACGTGGTCTTTCAGCAGGCCGTGTACAAAGCCCTGCTTTACGTTTAATTGTAGAACGCGAATTGGCGATTGAAGCATTTAATAGTCAAGAATACTGGAGTATTCACTTAGATGCCTTAAAAACAAACCATCGCTTCAATGCGAAACTGATTTTATTAAACGGCAAAAAAATTGAACAATTTACGGTAGTCAACCATGACCAGCAAGCAGAAATCGTGGGCCAACTCTTATTAGCTAGCGCTGGTAAAACAACGATTTCACGTGTCGAAAAGAAACAACGTAAACGTAGTCCCGCGGCGCCATTTACCACATCAACGCTGCAACAGGAAGCCGTGCGTAAACTAGGCTTTACAACCAACCGTGCCATGCGTGTTGCACAACAGCTTTACGAAGGTATTGATGTTGGGAAGGGTACTGTTGGCTTGATTACTTATATGCGAACTGACTCATTTAGCTTAGCCGCTGATGCAATCAGACAAATACGTAATTATGTTAAAACTAATTTTGATGCGGATTACTTACCAAAATCCCCTATCACGTACAAAACCAAAGCTAAAAATGCACAAGAAGCGCACGAAGCTATTCGCCCGACAGATGTTTCTCTGGTTCCAACTAAACTTCGTCAATATTTAAATGACGAGCAATTCAAACTCTATGAAATCATTTGGAAACGTACCGTAGCATGCCAAATGTCGCCAGCAAAATTCGATGCTGTTAGTGTTGATTTAAGCGTAGGCTCGGATGCCAATTTATTCCGCGCAAGTGGCCAGACACTGGTTTTCCCTGGCTTTATTGCTGTGTATAAAGAAGGTACTGATGGCACGGATGATGACAAAGAGGCTAAATTGCCGCACTTAGAAACAGGCGAGATACTCAGCGTAGAAAAGATTTACGGTGAACAACACTTTACTGAACCACCACCACGCTACAGTGAAGCCAGCTTAGTTAAAACACTAGAGGAATATGGTATTGGCCGTCCTTCTACTTACGCTAACATTATCAGTACATTACAAGATCGAGAATATGTACTGTTAGAAAAAAAACGGTTCACCCCTACTGATGTAGGCCGCGTCGTCAATAAATTTTTGACTGAGCACTTTACACGCTATGTTGATTATGACTTTACCGCTAAATTAGAAGATGCATTAGATAATGTAGCAAGCGGCGAGCGCGACTGGATACCGCTCATGGAAGAGTTTTGGCAAGACTTTAACCAACAAGTCATTAGCAAAGCCGATGTTGACCGCCCAGGCAATGAACTGATTGATGAGAAGTGCCCTAAATGTGGTGAGCAATTACAAAAACAATTGAGTCGCTACGGTACATTTATTGGTTGCACTGGCTACAATAACGAGCCCAAATGCGACTATAAACGTAGTGTAGATGGCACTGCCAACGCAGGTGCAGACCCAGTATTAATCGGCACACACCAAGAAACCGAAAAAGAAATGTATCTAATGAACGGCCCTTATGGTCCTTATGTACAGCTAGGAATGCCCGTTGAAGGTGACAAGAAAAAACCAAAGCGTGTCAGCATTCCAAAAGATATATCACCTAACGATATAAATAGTGAAACGGCTCATATGTTACTTTCACTCCCTCGTGATTTAGGACAGCACCCAGAAACCGGTAAAAAAGTGATTGCCAATATCGGGCGTTTTGGCCCCTATGTAAACCACGACGGTAAGTTCAAATCTATCCCTAAAACCGATAGCGTATTTACCATTGATTTAGAAGCGGCGGCTGTCTTAATTGCACAAGCCAACAAAGGCCCCGCACCAATAGCAGACTTAGGCGAGCACCCCTCTGGTGAAGGCCGCGTTGAAGTCTATGATGGCCGTTACGGACCATACGTACAACATGCTAAGATTCGTGCCACACTACCCAAAAGCATTACACCAGAGGAATTAACATTTGATGAAGCTATTATATTATTAGAAGAAAAAGCAGCGAAAGGCGCTCCCGCTAAAAAAACGGCAGCAAGAAAGAAAACGCCTAGTAAGAAAGCTGCAGCCAAGAAAGTCTCTGCAAAAAAGACCTCGCGCAAAAAGGCAACTGCAAAGAAAGCAGCTAAATAATATTTTAACCATTCAAATTGATTAAGAAACGGTTCCGCTAGCTACCTTTGCAGGCTCCTCCACTACCTCAATAGTTTCAATCTTGCCATTGGCAGTTTCTATCGCACTATTGTATTCCATCCATTTTCTGACACGGTTTGCGTCTCCTATTCTGTTATATCGTCCACTTGAGTCTAAAAAAACCAAAATCATCGGTTGCCCCGATATAATCGTTTGCATCACCAAACAGCGACCTGCCTCAGATATAAACCCTGTTTTTGATAAGCCTATTTCCCACTCATCTTCGCGCACTAATGAGTTTGTATTTTTAAAATTAATGCTGGCTTGTTGCCCCTCTACATAGACTTCATAAGAAGGACTCGTCGTTGCCCATCGGATTTCAGGATACTGATAGGCCGTTTGCACTAATATTGCCAAATCTGCTGCTGTAGAAATATTACCGCTATCCAAACCTGTCGGCCCTGAAAATTTAGTGCTATTCAACCCCAATAAACTCGCTTTCTCATTCATTGCCTGTATAAATGCAACTTGACCTCCTGGAAAATTACTCGCTAGGGCATATGCAGCGCGATTTTCAGATGCCATTAATGCCAACTGCAACATGTCACCACGGCTAAGGTTAGCACCTACTTGCAATCTTGAGCGTGTACCTTTAATCGTATCTACATCTTGTTCTGAAATAATAATTTCTTCATCTAATGGTTGTTGTGCATCTAGCACAATCATTGCTGTCATTAATTTTGTGATTGAGGCAATTGGGCTGCGTCTAGTAATGTTTTTTGAATAAACGACATCTCCCGAATCTTGGTTAATAATCAGTGCTACGTTAGATGCCAATTGCAGATCACCACTACCATCATAGTTTTCACCCAATTCTATTGATTTTTGCTTAGCTGCTCGTTGACGACGTAACTTAATTCTTGCTGCACGCGAACTTCTACGTTTTTTTACACGACTCGACTTTTTAGCTAAGTAAGTTTTTTGATTTGAAAAATCAGATTGCTGTGCGACAACATTGTTAGCAAACTCATCATTTTCTGCTATTTGCTGACCAGCCAACAGTTGTACTGGCATGAGCCCAAACACTATAGCTGCAAAAAATAGTACGTATTTTTTTACAAAACTTTCCATAAACAGACAATATTTCCACTTGTATTTGAAATAATATTATATAGATAATATTTATTAGTCAATAACTTAGCGCTCACTTATAAAATAATTATTAACAATGTGTTGTTTTCAACACAGCTAGCTATTGTTTATGAGAGAATAATAATACTAATTTTTATACAATTTTAATACTGATGATGAAAATACCACCTGCATTACATTACACTGCTGAACACTTATGGGTAAAACAGGCAGATGATGGGAACTGGCTTGCAGGTATTACAGATTATGCACAAGATTTACTAGGTGATATCGTTTATATAGAACCGCCCAAAGTTAATAACACATTAACGAATGGTAAACCATGCGGCATCGTAGAATCAGTAAAGACGGGCTCAGACTTACATGCACCAATGGATGGCGTTGTTACAGAAATTAATGAGGTATTATTAGGCGCACCTGAGGATATTAATGACAAGCCTTACGATGCCTGGATATTTAAATTTAAACCTACTAATACAAATGAAACCAGCCACTTTTTAAGTGCAGAGGCTTATAAGAAGTTAGTAGATGACGCTTGATATTTAAGGAAGTACAAATTTAACCTTAAGCAGCAACGCTTGTATATCTGCCGTTAGCTTTTGGCGCAAGGCCTCCTCTACAATCGGAATGGTACTTTCCAATACTTTTTCTACATTTTCACTGAGTATCTGCTGTACTTGAGGCAAGTCACCATTGAGTTCGGCTAAAAAGCTATCTTTAATCTGCTGCGTTTGTTCTAACATTTCGTCATTAAATTTAACTTTTATCCCATCCATCATCGTTTCAAAAATTCTTGGCATGGCCTCGTCCAAATCTTTATTAATTTGCGCTACTGCTGCGATTTGCGCATTTTTCTGGATACCAAGCATCGTTTCTTGCATCGTCATTTCAGTATTATTAATCAGCTCATCTAAAGTAGCCGTAAGTGAATTGTTAACTTCAGTTTTAAGTTCAGAAAGTGCCTTATCTTGCAGTGATTGTACATATTCTTCAAGTGTATTTTCTACATGCTCTTTATGAATTGCTAATTGAGAATCAAGGATTTGTGTGTGCTCTTCGACCGCATCCTTAGTACGCTGCTGATACGACCCCACCTCAGCATCAAGTAACTGTGCTAACTGCTCTTGTTGCTCCGCTAACAGCTTAGCCTGCGTTGCTTGCAAGCTAGACTCCAACGCTTTTTCACCATCCTCGCTCGCAGTCGTTAATTGCGCTTGCAATGACTCACTAAGCTGGGCTTGATGTTCAGCAATCGCACCAGTCTTATAAGCCATCATTTCTTCTTTTAGCTCTTGTAAAACATGTACGCTGAGTTCACCTTGTACCTCACCAACCTTGACATTTATATCATCGACTGTTTTCGAAACCACGTCCTTAGAAAGGTCAGACAAAGATGCATCAAACTTTGTTATTGCCTCATTTCCGGCCAATAATAATTTTTCGGATAAATCAATTTCTGCTAAATTAACACTTTGCTGATACATCGCTGGTAGCTCAGTTTTAAAATCAGCTTTTGTTTTATCGATAAAGTCTTTAGTGGCACCTACAATTGAATGTTGCGAATTTTCCATTTCGGCTCGCATAGATTCCAACACATCATTTTTAATTTCTTCACGCAAACTTTCTGATACCGACTGCCTAACATCTTCTTCTATTTTTGGGTATAGCTGCCCAATTACTTTGGCGATTAACTCAGGCGTTATATCGGCATCGCTAGTATTTTGCGTAGGTATTTTAACCTTATTTTTTGTTGGCTGATAAACTTCAGTCAGTACTGGGATTTTGTTTTCTGCCAAAATATTCTCTACTTAATTTAATTTAAACAACTGCTCGGCTTGTCACGCTTAATGCATCAATATGTTTAATTTCATAACCTCTATCTCGGTAAAATTGATAACGTACTCTTGCAGCAACTTTATCGTCCTCATTATTACCAACTATTTCTATTAGTTGTCTAAAACGACTAAATGCTGTTGGCTGCTGTTGTATAAGGTTAATCAAAATATCATCTTGAGACAACTCTTTTTGCCGCCAATCAATGACTACCGGCGTTTCTGCTGCATGCTGATGCGATGCAATAACATTTGGAATAAAGCTTCTTTTATCGGCTTCCCATAAAGCTGAACAAATCTTACTAGCAGTCACTTCATTTTCAGATAAAACCGTAATCAAATGTCGCTTTTGAAGCGCTTCTTGCATCAAATTGAATAAAATCTGCTGCTTGTTAACAACATTTGAATAAAAAGTTACACGCGTCATTTAGTGGTTAATTAATTTCTGCGCGTTTAATTAAAAACTTTGTTAACAAGGGCACAGGCCGGCCAGTACTGCCTTTATCTTTACCTGATTTCCAAGCGGTACCGGCAATATCCACGTGCGCCCAATCATATTTTTTGGCAAAACGGGACAAGAAACAAGCCGCCGTAATGCTCCCTGCTGGACGTCCTCCAATATTGGCCATGTCAGCAAAATTACTATCAAGCTGATGTTGATAATCTTCATGCATCGGCATATGCCAAGCACGGTCATGTGCATCTTCACCTGCTGCTACCAGCTCTTTTGCTAGTGCATCTTGGTTACTAAACACAGCACTAATATGATGCCCTAACGCAATGACACAGGCGCCTGTCAAGGTTGCCACATCAATAACAGCGCTTGGATTAAAACGTTCTGCATAAGTCAGTGCATCACACAAAATTAAACGACCTTCAGCATCTGTATTTAAAACTTCTATGGTCTGACCAGACATACTGGTCAATATATCCCCTGGCTTAATCGCTTTGCCACTTGGCATATTGTCGCAGGTTGGCACAATTGCTACTACATTGATCGGTAAATTAAGTTCTCCTATTGTTTTAAAAGTACCTAATACGCTTGCAGCACCACACATATCGTATTTCATTTCATCCATGGCAGCCCCTGGCTTAAGAGAAATGCCACCAGTATCAAATGTAATGCCCTTGCCGACTAACACGACAGGTTTTTGACCTTTCTTACCCTTGTTGTGTTGCAACACAATAAAACGTAACGGCTCATCGCTACCTTGCGCAACGCCTAAGAAAGAACCCATACCTAACTTTTCGACATCTGTACGATTGAGTACATCCACCTTGAAGCCATAATCTTTAGCAAGTTGTTTTGCTTGTTTACCCAAATAAGTTGGCGTACAAATATTTGGCGGCGCATCGCCTAAATCTTTTGCTAAAGCCACGCCACTAGCAATGGCTAAACCCTGTTTCAGGCCAGATTTAGCCA
>VAPM010548913.1_pt1 | contig 25373 bp, 22 predicted proteins | sample 3395091 | NCBI WGS metagenome assembly VAPM01 (sample SAMN08290445, study PRJNA428436) | hydrothermal vent metagenome | isolation source: Deep-sea hydrothermal vent chimney 3 | place: Pacific Ocean: Juan De Fuca Ridge
CAATGATGAAAATCTTCAGTTGCTATTATTCGGAGCGGCTCAACTGCACGAAATGGGGCTTGCCATTGCACATTCTGGTTATCATAAACACAGTGCGTATCTAGCTCGCCACTCAGATATGCCTGGTTTCTCCATTCAGGAGCAACAAATACTATCGCTAATAGTTAGATACCATCGACAGAAATTCGTGTTGGATGATTTTGAATCGTATTCGCCAAAATACAAAAATAAAATATTTCACCTGATTGCTATACTACGTATTGCTGTTATTCTTAATCGCAGCATTCCTGATTATCATAAACCCGACTTTAAAATTAAAGCGACCGACAATACAATAACATTTAAATTTCCAGAATATTGGTTCGAAGATAATCCATTAACAATGGCTGATTTACAGAGTGAGGTAGGCTATCTTGCTGAGATAGATTTTAAATTAAAAATAAAACATTTAAAATCATTATAATTCAGCGGCTATATTTTCCAGCAAACTATTCTGTACTGAATATTTCTTTTGCTTTGCAGTTGTGGATGATTTTTTATAACTCGAATCTGACTGTAATAACCAGCTATCTGTATTGTCAGATAAATAGGCTAGTAAACCTTCATTGATAACACGTTGTTTAAGGTCGTGGTCGAGAATAGGAAAGCAAGCTTCAACTCGACGAAATAAATTACGCTCCATCCAGTCGGCACTGGAACAGAATACTTTTGGTTCGTTATCGTTGTAAAAATAATAAATACGGGAATGCTCAAGAAAACGTCCAACAATTGAACGCACCGTAATATTATCTGAAACACCTTTAATTCCTGGCCTGAGCCTGCATACACCACGAATAATTAAATCAATTTTAACCCCTGCTTGTGAGGCCAGATAAAGTTCCTGAATAATACTGTTGTCAACTAGCGAGTTTACTTTAGCAATGATTCGGGCTGGGTTACCTCTTTTAGCCGATTTGGTTTCATTTTGGATCATTTCAATGAGTGATTGAAACAAAGTGAAGGGTGATTGCAATATTTTCTTTAGCTTAGTTGCCTTACCCAAACCGGTTAGCTGTAAAAATAATTTGTGAACGTCTTCACTTAACGCCTTATCTTGAGTCATAAGACTATAGTCTGTATATACACGTGCATTTTTGGGGTGGTAATTTCCTGTTCCAAGATGAATGTAACGTTTAAGGTTTTTACCTTCGCGTCGAACGATTAATAACATTTTTGCATGGGTTTTATACCCAAGCACGCCATAAACAACATGTGCGCCAGCGTCCTGTAAACGAGAAGCAAGCTCTATATTCGCAGCTTCATCAAAACGGGCTCGTAATTCAACGACCACTGTCACTTCTTTGCCAGATTTTGCGGCATCAACTAATGAGTCAACCAATGGAGATGCTGATCCTGTTCGGTATAAGGTCATCTTAATGGCAAGTACCTTAGGATCTTGAGCTGCCTGGGTTAAAAAATTAATAACAGGTATAAAGGATTGATAAGGGTGGAACAAGAGAATGTCACCTTGCTGAATAACCTTGAATATATCTTCCTCGTTACGAATACGCTTTGTTAAGCTGGGTGTGAAAGGCGGATACTTTAATTCTGGTCGGTCAACATTATCAATCACTTCAAGTAAACGGTTTAAATTGACCGGTCCGTTAACCGTATATAAATCATTTGCCTGTAGTTTGAATTTCTTTAACAGAAAACGAGACATCGCGCTGGTGCAATTATCGGCTACTTCCAAACGTACGGCATCCGTTAATCGACGTGAGGACAATTCACCTTTAATGGAACCCATTAAATCATCGCTTTCTTCGGCGTCGAAAAATAAATCACTATCACGGGTCACTCTGAACTGATAACAACCTGTTACATTCATGCCTGGAAATAGCGCGCTGATATGCGTGTGGATTATCGAAGTTAAGAATACGTAGGTGTGGCCTGTTGCATATTTTTCTGGTACACGTATCAAACGGGGTAAACTTCGCGGTGCCTGCACAATAGCGATACGGCTATCACGCCCAAAAGCATCTTTTCCTTCAAGTGAAATAATAAAGTTAAGACTTTTATTAAAAACACGGGGGAAGGGGTGAGCAAGGTCAAGTCCTAAAGGACTTAAAACAGGGAGGATTTGGCTAGTAAAATGCCGTCGAATCCAACCTGCCATATTTTCATTCCATTCTGTGCGTTTTAAAAAATATATATTTTGGCTAGCAAGCTCAGGTATAAGTACGTCGTTTAAAACACGGTATTGTTCTTCTACAAGTGAATGAGTTTCATCTCGGATCGAGTCAAGAATTTGTTCTGGTGGAGTATTTTCTGATGAACTATTAGCGGATTCTAGTGCCGCTCGGTGCATTAATCCGGCAACTCTTATCTCAAAAAATTCATCCAGATTAGTACTACTAATACATAAAAAACGTAAGCGCTCCAGTAAGGGGACATTTTCATCGGAGGCCTGAGAAAGCACTCGTCGCTGAAATTGCAACAGGCTTAATTCTCTATTGATATAATATTCAGATTGTTTTAAATCTACTTCTCCCACTTGGCCTACTTTACTTTATATTCATGACACATTTATGACAAATTAAGGTTTAGAGCATAGACTGTAATTTTATCTTTTTAAGTTAATAGGTTAATTAAATAAGTTATCTTATGGATTAAATTGGTAGCTGGATAATTAAGAATACATATTCTCGATAATTTTCCCTTATTATTTTTAGAGAAGTGCGATAATTTTATCCGCATCGTTTAACAGTTGGGATATTTGTTTTTTTAGCGTATTGAATGTGCTATCGATAGCATCGCCTGGATAGGCTTTTTTTATTTCGTCTTCAAGCGCTTTGCAGGCTGATTTTAGATTAGGGACGCCACAATAAGCCGTGCCGCCATGAATTTTGTGCACGGCATTCCAAAAGGCTTCTTTATCCTGATTGGCATGAGCTTGAACAGCTACCTGCAGCGATATCGGTAGATCCTTAATTAATATTTCAAACAGTTCTTTTGCCAGTTCGGCGTTACCGCCAGCTTGTTTTAATGCCAAATCTTTGTCAAATAAACTCATTATAACCACATCATTTTTTGTTCAAATTAGTGTAAGATTATCATATAAAATTCATGCATTTCAGCATAAATCACAGGTTTAAAGACTATGTTTCCAACCATTGAATCCTTTGTCGGCAATACGCCGTTAGTACGTTTACAGCGATTAAATATGAATAACAGCAATCAAATTCTGGTTAAACTCGAAGGTAATAACCCGGCGGGCTCAGTAAAAGACAGGCCGGCTCTGAGCATGATTAAAAATGCCGAGCAGCGAGGCGATATTAAGCCTGGCGACACCTTGATTGAAGCCACCAGTGGCAATACCGGGATTGCGCTAGCGATGGTGGCGGCTATTCGCGGTTATAAAATGATACTGATTATGCCTGATAACATGAGCATTGAACGAATCGCCTCGATGAAAGCTTACGGTGCCGAAATTATTCTGGTAACTAAAGAGCAAAGCATGGAAGGCGCGCGTGATTTGGCCTTGCAAATGCAGAAAGACGGCAAGGGCATCGTGCTGGACCAGTTTGCCAACATGGATAACCCCTTAGCCCATTACGAAACCACCGGTCCTGAAATATGGCGTGATACTCAGGGCAAAATCACCCATTTTGTCAGTGCCATGGGTACAACCGGCACCATTATGGGCAATTCGCGTTATTTAAAAGAGCAGAATGCGGCTATTCAGATTGTTGGGGTTCAGCCCGAAGAAGGTTCCAGAATACCAGGTATTCGTCGCTGGCCAAAAGAGTATCTACCGACTATTTTCGAGGCGGCTCGGGTTGATATGACGATTGATATTGGCCAACAACTGGCTGAAGATACGACCCGCGACCTCGCTGCAAAAGAGGGGATTTTTTGCGGTATTTCTTCTGGTGGCGCGGTGGCGGCTGCACTGAAATTATCCCGACAGGTGAATGAAGCCGTTATTGTGACGATTATCTGTGACCGGGGGGATCGTTATCTTTCGACAGATGTGTTTTCGTTATAAATTGAGCTTAAAAAATTTAACCACGACTATGACGACCACGAAGGACACATCGAAAAGAAATCCTGTTTGTTATCTGAGCTTCAACACTTTTGTGTTAAAGCTAAATTCGAACAATGACTATTGAAAGAAATAAATTTAGAAAAAAGAATATATAATTTAAGATACAGCTATCTTGTTAACTTTTGAAATGAGCACACAAAGCAGGATATGGGGTTGGTGAGGCTAACTAAAGACCGTCTGCGCAAGGATGCGGCCGAAGAAATCTATTAGGCGAGCGGCCAAGGATGGCAAATAGCGAGTCTGTTAGTTAGCTTCACCAATTCCATATTCTGTGGCAATAGTTTTACCATAAGCGTAGACACTGCTTCGCAATTCAGAACATTAGGTTCAAGTTAACGAGACAGCAATAAATTTAAGAGTACAATTTTAATGCAACAGCGTCATTTTAAAACAAAAGATATTTATCCCGATCCGATTAAAATAGAAAGCCTTTCGCATGATGGGCGAGGGGTTACCCATATAGACGGCAAAGCTATTTTTGTCGAAGGTGCTTTACCCAATGAACTGGTTAAAATGAGTGCCTTAAAGCAAACGCGACAATATGACGATGCCATTGTGGATGAAATTATTGAGTCATCGCCGGAACGGGTTGAACCTAAGTGCGCGGCCTTTGGGGTTTGTGGTGGCTGTTCACTGCAACATCTGGCGCACGAAAAACAAATTTCCTATAAACAGCAATCATTACTCGACAACTTTTCTAAAATGGCAAAGACCACACCACAGGAAATTTTAGAGCCTATTCAAAGCCAGGCCTGGGGATATCGTTTTAAAGCACGTTTGGGTGTTAAATATGTTAAGGCAAAAAAGCGGGTGTATATTGGTTTTCGTGAAAAGCACAGTCGCTATCTTGCCAATATGGATGCCTGTGAAGTATTAGATGCACGTATTGGTAAAAATCTCGATGTGATTGCCGATGCCATTGGCAAGTTAAGCTGTTTTAATAAAATCGCACAAATTGAAGTGGCTTTTTCAGAAACAGCTTGTGCCTTGGTGTTTCGTAACCTGGTTGAATTAACCGATGAAGACAACGCTATATTAATGCAGCTGGGTAAAGAAAAAAATTATCATATTTATATGCAGCCCAAAGGGCCTAAGACTGTTTTTTTACTTTACCCGGAAAAATCAGAGTTAAGTTACAGTTTATCCGACTATGATTTAAAGCTTGTACATCTTGCGACAGACTTTACCCAGGTTAATCCTTACATTAATCCTTTAATGATTAAACAGGCACTGGATTTATTAGGCCTTAATAAAAACGATAACGTATTGGAACTGTACAGCGGCATCGGTAATTTTACCTTACCTATTGCACGTAGTGCTCAATCGGTTGTTGCTGTTGAAGGCGAAAAATCACTGGTTGAACGAGCAAATGAAAATGCCGAGCGAAATGCTATTTCAAATATCGAATATCATATTGCTAATTTAATGGAAGACACGCAGGGCTTACCCTGGCTTCGAGAAAAACAGTATAACAAAGTCTTACTCGACCCACCTCGAAGTGGTGCAAAAGAAATGATCGACACGATTGCAGCACTTAAACCAGAGCGAATTGTGTATGTGTCCTGCAACCCGGCCACGCTAGCACGTGATACCGACGCATTGGTGAACACTCATGGCTATACGTTAGTAAAAGCAGGTGTTATCGATATGTTTCCACATACTGCTCATGTTGAGTCAATGGCGTTATTTACACGCTAACTACTAAAAAAGATAATCGAGTATGGCAACTGAAATCGAAAGAAAATTTTTACTCAAAAACAATATCTGGCGTGAGCACGTTGTTTCCAGTACGTCATTCAAGCAAGGTTATTTAAATGAAACAGAAAATAAAGATAGTATAAAATCATCAGTCAGAATACGCATTGAAGGTGAGCAAGCTAACATAAATATTAAAAGCATGACGCTGTCCATTACTCGACAGGAATATGAGTACAGTATTCCTCTCGCCGATGCAGAAAAAATATTAAAAGAACTGTGTATCCGACCGCTAATTGAAAAAACACGACATATTGTTCAACATCAGGGGCATAAATGGGAAATAGATGTGTTTGAAGGTGACAACAAAGGCTTGATTGTGGCAGAAATTGAATTAAAAAATGAAACCGAAGAGTTTGAGATGCCGGTGTGGCTTGGCAAAGAAGTATCCGAGCAAGAGAAGTATTATAATGTTTGTTTAGTTAAAAACCCGTATTGCTTATGGGATAAATCATAGAGAATAGAGACGCCATCTTGAATATTATCGTTAACGCCAAAAAACAATTATTACAACTGTACATTGATAACAATGTAGAAAGTGAATATCGCATTGCAACTGCAAAAAATGGTTTGGGCGAGAAATTTGCAAGTGAATGTACGCCGCGCGGTAAACACATCATTCGCGCTAAAATAGGGAGTGGAGCAATAGAGAACAGTGTATTTGTTGGCAGGCGAGCCACAGGTGAGGTTTTTAGCGAATCATTACGAAAGGAATACCCCGAGCGTGACTGGATTTTAACGAGAATACTCTGGTTAAGCGGCTTGGAGCCAGGAGTTAATCGATTAGGTGATGTTGATACAATGCGTCGTTATATCTATATACATGGTTGCCCGGATAGTGATGTGATGGGCGAGCCTTCATCACATGGTTGCATTAAAATGCACAACAGCGATATTATTGAAATTTTTGACCTTGTTGGCATTGGTTCGTCCGTCATAATAGAAGCATAAAAATTGACTTTATATATGTATATTAAAGAAGATATAAAATGACAAAACTTGGCCCAGTGATGATTGATATTGATGGCATAGAACTCACTCCTGACGATCGCACGCTTCTTAAAAATCCACTAACAGGTGGTGTTATTCTTTTTACCCGCAATTTTGAATCGCCCGCGCAAGTGAGCCATCTTATTAACGAAATTAAAAGTCTGCGTGAGCCGTCATTATTAATTGCAATTGATCATGAAGGTGGGCGGGTGCAACGATTTAAAGAACCGTTTACGCATATTCCCGCGCTTAACATATTAGGCCAGCGTTATGATGTTGAGCCAGAAACTGCATTACAGCATGCAAGAACATTCGGTTGGTTAACTGCAATTGAACTACTAACATTTAATATTGATTTTAGTTTTACGCCGGTTCTAGATGTTGATTATGGTATTAGTAATGTGATTGGTAACCGCGCGTTTCATCAACAACCTGGAATTATTGCTAAACTGGCTGCGGCCTATATCGATGGCTTGCATGATGCCGGTATGGCATCAACAGGCAAACATTTTCCGGGGCATGGGGGGGTGAGTGCTGATTCGCACACAGATATCCCGGTTGATAAACGACCATTAAATATTCTGCTTGAAAATGATATTGTTCCTTTTGAACAACTTATTCCACAGCACCTCGATGCGATTATGCCGGCGCATGTCATCTACGAGGCTATTACAAAAGAACCTGCTGGCTTCTCATCGTTTTGGTTAAAAGAAATATTGCGTGAAAAGCTGAAATTTGAAGGTGTGATTTTTAGTGATGATCTTGATATGAAGGGTGCCAGCAGTATTAGTGACAGTTATACTGTTCGAGCTGAAACAGCCCTGAATGCAGGCTGTGATATGGTGCTTGTTTGCAATAATCGTAAAGCTGCGATTGAAGTATTAGAGAATCTTGATTTTACTATTAGTGAGCAGTCATATCATCGATTGTTGAAAATGCGTGGTAGAACGATATTGAATACTGAATATACTGTCAGTGAACAATGGGATAAACTGGTAGAAACAGATGCCTGGCAACAGGCAGTTAAAATTATTTCTGAATATATGTGATATATAGAGTAGAGAGTATTAAATGGAAATTTTAGATAAAATAAATAATTATATAGCACAAGATGAATTGTGGATGTTGCATGTTTTTTTAATCGTTTTTATATCTTTAGTCGTCGATTTTTTTCAAAAAAGAATTTTAACACGGCTACAGAAAAAACTGGAATGCACAAAAACGGCCTGGGATGACGCGCTGATTCATTCCATTCGTAAACCATTATCTTTGTTGATCTGGATGTTTGGTTTAAGTTTTTCTCTTGATGTTATAAATATTGAGTTCACCTCAGCTATTCGTGAACTTGCCATTATTATTTCCGTTGCCTGGTGTGCGGTCAGGTTTATCCGCTTTGTTGAAAAAAACATTGTTCATCAGCAGAAAATAAAAGGTAAACCAATCGACCGTTCAACCGCAGATGCTATTAGTCAATTACTGCGGGTTTCAGTTATTCTTACCTCCTTCCTTGTTGGTCTGCAAACCATGGGTTTTAATATCTCGGCTATTCTTGCGTTTGGTGGTATTGGTGGTATTGCTATAGGTTTTGCGGCAAAAGATTTACTCTCCAATTTTTTTGGTGGCTTGATGATATATCTGGATCGTCCTTTTGCTATTGGTGACTGGATTCGTTCACCCGACAAAGAAATTGAAGGTACGGTTGAAAAAATCGGCTGGCGCTTAACAATTATCAGAACATTTGATAAACGTCCTTTATATATACCCAATTCTATTTTCGCGAGTATTGCTGTCGAAAATCCATCTCGTATGACCAATAGAAGAATTTATGAAACGATTGGGGTACGCTATGATGATGCGAGTGTGTTACCCTTAATAGTCAATGATGTGAGAGAAATGTTGTTAACACATGATGAGATTGATACGCAACAAACACTCATGGTTAATTTCAATAAATTTTCCGAATCGTCACTGGACTTTTTTATTTACACTTTTACGAAAACAACTGATTGGCAGCATTACCATCATGTTAAACAGGATGTATTATTTAAAGTTAATGAAATAGTCGCTAAACATAATGCAGAAATGGCCTTTCCAACTTCAACGATACATTTGCAAAATGGCATACCGGCCTTTGAAGGATAAACCATGATACCTGTTGATGATATCAATAAAGTATTCAACGAAGCTGACTGTTTATATACATCTGCTCAGGTGCAGCAAGCAATAGAAAAGATGGCTGCAGACATCACCTCGGACTTAAAAGTAATGAACCCTGTTTTTCTTGCAATTGTGTCAGGAGCAATGATTCCAATTGGACATTTATTAACGAAGCTAGATTTTCCGTTGGAGCTAGATTATATCCATGCAACACGTTATGACGGCGACATTCGAGGAACTGAACTAAAATGGTTAGTTGAGCCGCGCTGTTCATTAATGGGGAGAACCGTGGTTATTGTTGACGATATTCTTGATGAAGGCTACACCCTCGAAGCCATTATTAAATATTGTCATTCGAAAGGGGCTGCTGTTGTTAAGTCAGCTGTTTTAGTTGAAAAAGATCATCAGCGCGGGGTAAGCGTTAATGTTGATTATGTTGGTATAAAAGTACCTGATCGTTATGTGTTTGGTTACGGAATGGATTATAAAGGGTATTTAAGAAACGCAAATGGTATTTATGCTGTGAAGGATTTATAAACGGCAAGGATTATATGATGTCAAAATTAGCAATTATTGGTGGTACAGGTTTAACATCAATTAAAGATTTAAAAATAACTAACAAAGAAGTAGCACAGAGTCCATTCGGATCGCCTTCCGGTATTTTACAAATGGGTGAATTATTTGGTCATGAAGTTCTTTTTTTACCTCGACATGGCCCTTCACATACAATACCGCCACATAAAATAAACTATCGAGCTAATTTATGGGTGTTAAAACAAGCGGGTGTTGATACGATTATTGCTGTTAATGCAGTGGGTGGTATTCATTCAAGCTATAAAGCAGGGCAATTAGTTATTCCTGACCAAATTATAGATTACACCACTTCGCGAACAAATACTTTTTTTGAAGAAGGCTTAAAAGAAGTTGTACATATTGATTTCACCCAGCCTTATTGTGAATCACTAAGAAGTAAAATAATTACAAGTTGTGAATCCCTATCCATCAATAGTGTAAACAGCGGAACCTATGCTGCCACGGAAGGGCCTCGTTTAGAAACAGCACAGGAAGTGAATCGCCTTGAACGCGATGGTAATGATATTATTGGCATGACCGGTATGCCCGAAGCAGCACTCGCTCGTGAGCTGGATATTTGTTATGCCTGTATTGCGGTTGTGGCTAATCAGGCAGCAGGACGTTCTGAAGAAGAAATTACAATGGAAATGATAACTAAAAATTTAAATACGGGAATAGAGACTGTTCGTCAGGTATTGGCAAATGTTATCCCCTCTATTTAAAAATAATATTTTTTATTGTTGCGGAGCCGGCACTTTAACAGGTGTAATGTAAACTAGTAAGCCTAAGCGTGGGTTATCTAGATAGTGTAATTCTTTACTGCGCATTTTACGTGTTTGTTTCAATTGATAAACTTGAGGTTTGATTTCTACAAAAGAAGGATCGGGTGTGCCCAGTACATCATCCTGATCCTTTTGCACAATATGGCGTGTGTATTGTATATCGGTTTGAATATGTAAATAGCGCGACAAGCTTATTTTAACGACTCCCTTAAGAACGTTTTGTCTGGGCATACGTTGGTCAATGATTTTATTGTACTCAAGAACCTCGGCATCAAGCATTTCATCTGGTTTAGGTACATAATCAAGGCGGGCTACTTCTCGTTCAATCTTGACGCTAATAGCATTATCTCTTTTCATTCCCGGTTGACGCCATGAACGATGGTATAAAATACGATAATCTTTATGTTCGTCTAATGCTTTTGCTTCATCCTGTAATTGGTAGGTTGATGCCTTTATGGGTTTAAAGGTAAAACGTGGATTGTAGTTGGCTGGAATAGGGCCAGGAAAGGGCGAGCCGATAAATAAAGAGTTTTCAGGCACTTCAAATTCAAGGCTAGTCTGCCAGGTTTCGGTATTATTGGGGTTTTGTTTTAGATTTTCAAAAAGTAATATTTCAACATCATAGTATTTGACTTCTTCCTGATATATGGCTGCATTCGAATTTGTTAACAGGCTAAATATAAATGTGAAGCTGAGGATAAAATAACGCATAATACTGTATAAGTCCTGAAATTGAGAAACGAGTATTCAACTAAAAGCAATTTATTTCTGTTAAGGCTATCAAACTATAGCGATTAACAAATTTGTGAGTTAAAAATATGCCGGTCAAAGACGTTCTAAAAATGGGTCATCCTATTCTACAACAAGTTGCCGAGCCCGTCATAGCGTTTAATTCGCCGGAATTAGACCTTATTATTCAAGATATGTACGATACTATGGTGGCTTTGGATGGAGCCGGTTTAGCCGCAACTCAGATTGGAATTTTACAACGTATTGTTATTTTTTGGGTCGAAGATAATCCACGTTATCCCGATATCGAGCCCGTACCGAATACCGTTTTGATTAACCCACAAATCACTTTCCTGGATGATAATATTGAGCATGGCTGGGAGGGTTGCTTGAGTGTTCCGGATTTACGTGGACTGGTGCCCAGAAATACAAAAATCAGCTATTCAGGCTATGACCCATTTGGAAATGTTATTGAACGAGTCGCTGATGATTTTCATGCCCGTGTGGTACAGCATGAAGTGGATCATCTAGACGGTATTCTGTATCCACAACGAATGACTGATATGACTCAATTTGGCTTTGAGCAGGAACTCTTTCCTGCTGACTCTTAATTAACCTCAGCTGCGCATAAGAAATTATGTGCTTATTCACCGGCCAGGAAGCAGGGGGCATTCACTAAAGACACGCAAAAACTGCCATCCCTGGCCGCTCGCTGCCGCGTCCATGCGGCAGACGGTCTTTAGTGAATGCCCCCTGCTTCCTGGCCTCGCCTTTGTGGAATTTAAGTACTATTTTACTTATGTGCAGCTGAGATTAATTAAGTACGGCGACACGGCGGAAAGAATAAAACAATGTATTATCGTGCTATCTCTTGACGCGACAATTCTTTATTTGGAGAGGTAGTGGTATAAGTCATCTAAAAATTTAAAGCGTTTTTCTACATCTTCTAAATCTTTTGTTATGCGTAATTTGTCGTTGCCGTCGATTTTATAAATTTTAGATTCAGTTTGAATAAGCTGGATAATTTTCATTGGGTCAACATTGGGTTTTTCATTAAAGAGTATCCTGCCACCATTGTCGTTGATATCAATGCGTTTAACATCAAGCTTTGTATATTTTAGTTTAAGCGCAGTAATAGCAAACAAGTTTTTAATGGGTTGCACTAACAAACCAAAGCGGTCGATCATTTCAATTTGTAATTCTTTGAGTTCATCTTTTGATTTTGCACTGGAAATACGTTTGTACAACATTAACCGTTCATGGATATTATTGAGGTAGTCATCTGGAATAAGGGCTGGAATATGCAGGTCTATTTCAGCGCCTTGATGCAGTGGTTTATCGAGATCTGGTTCAATACCTTGTTTTAACGACTCAACAGCACGTTCTAATAATTCGGTATACATAGTGTAACCAATTTCACTCATTTGTCCGCTTTGTTCGTCACCGAGTAATTCACCTGCACCGCGTATTTCGAGGTCATGTGTGGCGAGTGTAAAACCTGTTCCTAAAGTTTGAATTGACTCGATTGCCTCGAGTCGTTTTTTTGCATCGGCACTGAGTAATTTTTCAGGTGGGGTAATTAAGTAGGCATAGGCACCATGATGCGAGCGCCCAACACGGCCACGTAATTGATAAAGTTGTGCAAGACCGAGTCTTTCGGCTCGGTTAATAATAATGGTATTGGCGGTTGGTATATCGATACCGGTTTCAATAATCGTAGTGCAAACCAGAATATTAAAACGTTGATGGTAGAAATCACCCATGGTTGTTTCGAGTTGTCTTTCACGCATCTGGCCATGTGCAAATTCAACGCTTGCTTCAGGAATAAGTTCGGCAATTTTTTTCGTTTGATTGGCGATAGTGTCTACGTCATTATGTAAAAAGAAAACTTGCCCGCCACGTTTTATTTCTCTTAGACAAGCTTCTTTAATTAAATTATCGTCCCACTGGCTAACAAATGTTTTAATGGCTAACCGTTTTGCAGGTGGGCTGGCAATAATCGATAAGTCACGTATGCCCGACATTGCCATATTTAAAGTACGTGGGATAGGCGTGGCAGTCAGCGTTAGAATATCTACTTCTGAACGCAGCGACTTAAACTGATCTTTCTGCCGTACACCAAAGCGATGTTCTTCATCTATAATCACTAAACCCAGTTGTTTATATTTGATATCTTTTTGTATCAGCTTATGGGTGCCGATAATAATATCTATTTTACCTTCTTCCAGCTCTTTAAGCGTTTGTTTTATTTGTTTTGCTGTTTTAAAGCGCGACAGTGACTCGATTTTTACCGGCCAGTCTGCAAAACGATCCCGAAAGTTTTCTAAATGTTGTTGAGTTAACAGGGTTGTTGGGCAGAGTACAGCAACTTGCTTGCCGTTTTGCACGGCGATAAAGGCGGCGCGCATGGCCACTTCTGTTTTACCAAAACCGACATCGCCACAGACAAGATGATCCATTGGGTTATGGCTACGCATGCTTGCAATAACATGATCAATCGCGGTTTGTTGGTCGGGGGTTTCTTCAAAAGGGAAACTGGCTGAGAATGCTAAATACTGTGATTCATCTATATGGTAAGCGTAACCCTGTTTAGCTTCGCGTTTGGCATAAATATCCAGAAGCTCAGCAGCAACATCTCGAACCCGTTCAGCTGCTTTGCGTTTTGCTTTTGCCCATTGTTGTGAACCGAGTTTGTGTAATGGTGCAGAGTCGGGCGCGGCACCGGTATATCGGCCAATTAAGTGTAATGAATTAACAGGAACATAGAGTTTGTCGCCACCGGCATATTCAAGCATTAAAAATTCTGCTTCGACATCGCCAACTTCGATATTAGTTAAACCCTGATATCGTCCGACACCGTGTTGCTCGTGTACCACGGGTGCATTGAGCGTTAGCTCGGCAAGGTTGCGAATAATAATATCGCTATCACGTTTTTCTCTTGAGCGTCGGCGTCGTTGTAAAACTTGTTTACCATAAAGTTGCGATTCGGTGATAACTGCAATATCAGGGTCACTGATTTGCAAGCCTTCCACGAGAGGGTAAACGGTAATGCCATATTTTGTATTTGATTGCCTAAAGGCCTGCCAGTTTTCGAATTTTTCAGGGTAAATATCGATACCTTGTAATAATTCAAGCAGAGACTCACGCCGACCAGTCGATTCTGATGCGAATAATGTACGGCCATTATAGGTCGTTATAAATTTTTCTAAATATGCCGAGGGTGATTCGAGTTTAATATCAATAATTAAACCTGGCGGTACCTGGGTATTGTAATTAGTTGCGGCAGGATTTTCGTATTCAAAATGCTGGAACTGAATATGCTGGTGTGATTTGATGCGTGCGTTAATTTCATTTATGGGCAAATATAATTCAACCGGCGATAAAATAGGTCGTTCTATATCATGTCGCCTGGCTTCGTAGCGCTCAGTGACATCTTGCCAAAACACTGTACTTTGATCCTGCATGGTTCTATCGGTAACAATAATGCTATTTTCCGGGATGTAATCAAACAAGGTTTCTGTTTGCTCAAAGAACAGCGGTAGATAATATTCAATACCGGGCGAGGCAAGGCCGTTGGTAATATCACGGTAGATATTACAGTTTTGTGAATCGCCTTCAAAATGCGCGCGGAAGGCCTGACGAAATTGTTTAATGCCATTTTTATCAAGTGGGAATTCGCGTGCCGGTAGCAAGTGAATTTTTTCGAGTTTTTCAATTGTACGTTGTGACTCCGGATCAAAGCTTCTTATGTTTTCAATTTCATCATCAAACAATTCTATTCGATACGGCACTTGGCTGCCCATAGGGAAGACATCAAGAATACTGCCGCGTACAGCAAACTCGCCATGTTCCATAACCGAAGAAACGCATTGATAGCCGGTTTGCTCAAAGCGGACGCGAATATCATCCAGTGATAACGTGTCGCCAATATCAAGCATTAAGCTATGCGCATTAATATAAGATTGAGGTGAAATACGTTGCGCCAGAGTCTGGATAGGTAAGACAATAATACCGGCCGATAAAGTGGGTAGTTGTGCCAGGCTGCTTAATCTGTCAGAAATAATATCCTGATGAGGTGAAAAAATATCGTAGCTTAACGTTTCCCAATCGGGGAAATGTAATAGTGGGATAGTATCTGGGGTGAAAAATTCAATGGCACTTTCAAGTAAAAGTGCTTCACTGGTTGAGCCTGTTATAACGACAACAGGTTGATTTGCCGTCTTAGCCATTTCAACCAGCGCCAGGGCGAGGGCATTGCCATAGAGCTTACCCCAATATTGAGTTTGTTGCTTCGTTGCAGGAATGCTAGGCGAAAAAATAGTTTGCAGTGAGTCTGCGGTTAGGGAATTTGGCATGGGGTTAAATGTTGTAGCGGCTCTAAATCCAGATTATTTTGTGCTTATTTTATATTGAATTTGAGTATGGTCATAGCATATTTTATTCGATTAATTGCTTAATTTCACTGTTGCTAGGTTAACTTATTTGCGAGCTCAAATGTAAGGATGTGGAATCGTCACCGGACATGGAATTGGTGAGGCTGACTAATGGACTCGTTTTTCGCCGTCCCTGGCCGCTCGACTGCTTTTTCCATGAAGCAGATGGCCCATTAGTCAGCCTCACCAATCCCATATCCTATTTTGTATGCTCGTATCAAAAGTTAACGGGACAGCAATAAAATAGGGTATAAAAAAACCAGTCACTATAAAATAGTCGCTGGTTTTAAATAAAACACCTTAAAGCGAGGTGTTCTAGGTAGTGTTATTTAAAACGCAAGATGAACACCAATAAATGTACCACTAATATCAATGTTTACATATTCATTTGCGCTGGTGTCTTGATAGTCAATGATAAAATTACGGTAGCCTATTTCAACACCGAGAAGATAGTCTGATGTATAGCGTAGCCGAACAATTGTATCGGTAAAGCTGCTGCCATCAAAGGATAAATAGCTGAAGTCACCGGCAAGCTGAAAGCCATAGGGTAGCTCAATTTGTAAACCGGCATATAACATGGGAACGGTTGCATCAAATACATCGCTTGCGGTTGTGGTGCCATCAGTAATGCTGACTCTGCCGTCAAAGAATTTGACATTTAGCCCCAGATCCAGCCCGACCACATTATCTAAAACGTTCCAGTACAATCCTATTTCAGTATGATCGAGATTTAACTTGGTCGTTGCGGCGACATTAGCATTAATTGTTGTGCCATTGTAGTTCAGTGCGACAGTTGCGGTACCTGAACCATTGATATCGAGCGAGGATGTGCCTAATCGTATGTTGGGTAAAATTGGAACAGGATGTTCGATATATGCCAATAGGAATGTTTCAGTGTCATCTTTTAAAAAGAGGTCGCTATCGAGATCGATTTCATCTGTAATAGTACCACTATCCCGAATTTTCCCGGAAACCTCATAGTCCCAGGAGTTGCCATTTACAATAACCAGTTCGGCTGATGCCATACCAGGAATGATAAAAAGTAAAAAGAGAAAGGGGGTGATAAATAATTTTTTCATGTTTTAGGCCTTAATGTTGTGTTGACTTCCAGATTATCGGTTAAGTATTGATCTTTTTTGATGAATAACAAGGTGTTAATTATATTTGTGGTAACTATGCCACTGTTTTAGCTTGAAATTGCTAATCTGTGGTACATGCGATATTTGTGCCAGTTATTGTTAATAACGTAATGTCATGGTTTTATTTTTTTGCACTAACTCAAGATGTTTTAAAAAACTCATGCCAAGAAGTATCTCATTGAAACGCACGTTCGGGTTAATAGATGCACTGATATTTGTTAATTCAATATCACCTATTTTTATTCTATCAATTTTTGTTCTGTAACCAACCGCTATCCCATTCGCTGTTTCAAACTGAATCTTATAACCTTTTTTCAAACCAATTTTTTTAGCAATATGCCCGGGAATTGAAACATCATTTGCACCTGTATCAAGAAGGAAAGTGACCGGGGTATTATTAATATAGCCATTTACAATGTACTGTCCCTGTTTGTTTGCTTTTAATATCAACTCGGTCTGTCCGCGTGTGTTAAGCATTGAAGAAACCGAAGTGTTAGGATTCATTTCGTTTTGTTGCCAGTTGTAAAAAAACCAGGTGAGCAAGCCAAGTAGACCAATCCACATTGCAAACATCATATAACGTCCAATTAAACTTACTTGATCATCATTTGTTATTTTGTCTTTTGACATATTTTTGCCTTGTAATAAATACATTTGAAAATACACGATTTGCTCACAGTTTACGTCCTATCAGGCAAAAATTGGACACTATTTAAAGTGTTAATTTACGTCAATATATTGTCACCTTAGTCTTTAGAGGGATTAAGTTACAAGCCTGCAAAGAGTCATTTTTTTGACGAAAATATATTTAAGTCATTGATTTTATAGCCGATATTCTAAATTAAGCATTTGTTATGAGTCTTAATTTAGGTGGTCGTTATTATGTTTAAATGGTGGGTGGCGGTTATTTTTACAGTGTGTTCTTTTCCTCTAAGTGCGGACGAGTTATCGCTTGTTATCAATGGTAAAGCGATTCATGACAAAGGTCCGATAAAGTATAATGAAAAAAACTGGGGTGTTGGTTTTGAATATGATTTTAAACCGACTAGTCGCTGGATACCCTTTGTTGCCGGTAGCACATTTAAAGACAGTAATAAGCAAACATCAAACTACCTTGGCGGTGGTTATAAATATCGTATACCGCTTGAAGATGCAAAAGATGGTTGGCGAGTAGATTTAAGTTTTATTGCTTTTTTTATGACTCGCCGCGATTACAATAATAACCAGCCTTTTTTCGGTGCGCTGCCTTTTATTTCGATTGGTACTAGCCGGGTTATGCTGAACATGACCTATATTCCCAGAGTAACACCTAAAACCGTTGGGCTTTTTTACTTTCAATTAAAAATCAAGATAATGGAATTTGATTAGAAGTTATTGAGCACTTTTTGTTAAAGCAAAGAATTTGTGTCCCATTGCTATTATTGCTGTTGAGTATTCGAATAATAAAATTTATGCAATAACTTAAAAGGTTTGTTATATTAAATAGAATTCAATGTGAACTTACAAAGCAATTCTATGCGTAAAATAAATTCCCTCTTTTTATCTCTGCTTTTATCGTCTGTTGTATTGACGGGCGTATCTTGTGCCTACTCGCCTAAGGCATTTGAATCGCTAGATAAAACACTTAAGGCCTATGAGCGGGCTATACGTTGGCGGGACTTTGACTTTGCTCGTGCTCTGCAAAAAAATCCTCAGAAGGTCTCCGATTTTAAACGTCTACGCTTAAAGAATATTCGCGTTACTAGCTATAAAGTGATTAACAAGATTATATCGCCCGATTTATCGAAGACAGAGGTGGTTGTAGATATACGGTATTATTCCGAAAATTCAGCCGTTGAACGGGTTATTACAGACCGACAAACCTGGTTATATGATGATGTTAAGGACCGCTGGCAACTTGACACGGCATTTCCTGATTTTCAATTTCACTAAGACTCAAATTGAATTGAGCTGAATTCAATTATGTATACCGGCTAGTGGTCAGAATGTCCTGAGTGGCCATTCATTTTTTGTGTATCGGGCTTTGCTTTATTATGGTTCTGACTTTCGTCATTGGGCTCCTGATGTCCTGAGGCATTATGGGGTGTGTCTGAGTGGCTCGCAGATTCATCATGATCGGTTGCTTGAGTCTGTTCGGGTAGTTTTAAACCTATAGGCTTATTTGTAGAAAGCGCATGAATAACATACTGGTATTCGAATACCACACTGTAATTTTTATAGTTCCAGCGTGTTATTGGCGGTTCACCCACTTCTGGATCTTTTGTTTGTGGTTCCCCAAACTTGTCTAAAACTTCGGTCATTGACATGCCACGGCCAGGTAGCGTAACGGAGTAGGCTTTAGCCGTTTCAGGAATTTGTAATGTCTCAGCCTGGGATACTGACGGCATGAGCGAGAAAACGGGTAAAAAGCTCAGGCTTAAACCAAGCAGAAAATTCGAGAGTACTTGTCTTTGTTTCATTTGTACTTTGTGTTTCGCCATTTTGCATATTGCGGGCATATTATACTCCAAAAAGATTTTATTCCGAGCCTCTGCTATCTTGTAAGAAGCAAGATGAATATTTATGAATCTTAAAATGACAGATATAAATAATAATGAGACTTCAATAGCTTATGTTACCTATTGAAGTTTGATTATTGCCTGATCTGCTTTGAAAATCCAGTTTTAAGCCTATATTTTGATACGATATTTAATCAAACATCAGTTTTAAATCGAGCCCCCTGGTTCGAACGAGAAAACCATGGTTTATGTTGAGTCACAACTAATAACTGAACAACTGGCAACGGTTGAAGGAGTGCATCAGTGGCTTGCCGATATAGGTGCCGATTCAAACCCTGCCGATGCGGAAGTTATTCGCCAGGCGTTTGTTGTTGCCGAAAAGGCACATCAAAATCAAACGCGTGCATCGGGTGAACCCTATATTAATCATGTTGTTGCCGTAGCGGATATTCTTGTCAATTTACATCTCGACGTTGAGTCCGTCGCTGCGGCTATTCTACACGATGTTGTCGAAGACTCAGATGTCAGCATCAATCAAATACGCTCACAATTTGGTGACTCCATTGCTGAACTGGTTGACGGTGTGACTAAAATGCACGCCATCGACGTGCAGGTCGACCAATTCCGTCATGAGCATGACAATGTGCAGGCAGAAAGCCTGAGAAAATTACTGTTGGCAATGGCTAACGATGTGCGTGTTGTTTTAATTAAACTCGCAGATCGTTTGCATAATATGCGCACTTTAAAGTTTCTTTCTGCCCAAAAACAACAACGTATTGCACAGGAAACCATCGATATCTATGCACCGTTAGCGAATCGTTTAGGAATATGGCAAATAAAATGGGAGCTTGAAGATTTATCGCTACGCTATTTAGAACCATTCGATTATAAGCAAATAGCATCTTATCTTGATGAGCGACGTGTCGATAGAGAGTTGTATATCGATAATATTGTCAAAGTGGTGAGTAGTGAACTTAAGAATGTTGGTATTCATGCATTGGTAACCGGCCGGCCGAAACATATCTACAGCATCTGGAAAAAAATGAAAAAGAAGGGCATTGGTTTTCACAGTCTCTATGATGTTCGAGCCATTCGGGTAATTGTTGACAATGTGCAGCAATGCTATGCCGCACTGGGTGTAGTGCATACTCTATGGCGACATATTCCCAATGAATTTGATGACTATATTGCTACCCCCAAAGAGAATATGTACCAGTCCATTCATACGGCGGTTATTGGCCCACGGGGTAAAAGTATCGAGATCCAAATTCGTTCAGAAGCCATGCATGACCACGCAGAATGGGGAGTGGCAGCGCACTGGCGTTATAAAGAACAGTCTAAAAATAATTCTGATTATGATCAAAAAATTGCCTGGTTGCGTCAGCTTTTGGACTGGAAAGAAGAATCAAGTGGCGCAGATGATTTTATCGACCGTTTCAAATCCGAAGTTTTTCAGGACAGGGTTTATGTATTAACACCAAACGGTGACGTAATGGATTTACCTCAATCATCAACGCCATTGGATTTTGCCTATCATGTACATACCGAAGTCGGTAACCATTGTCGTGGTGCAAAAGTCGATGGCCATATGGTGCCGTTAACCTATGAATTAAAGAGCGGCGAACAGGTTGAAATTTTAACAACTAAAAATGGCCATCCAAGTCGTGACTGGCTAAATCCACAATTGGGTTATATTAATTCATCGCGTGCACGTGCCAAAGCACGTCACTGGTTTCAGCAACAGGACTTTGATGAAAATATTACGCACGGTCATGCTGTTCTGGAAAAAGAACTTAACCGCCTAGGAGTACGAAACATTAACAACCAGGCAATTGCAGATAATTTTCACTACAAAAAAATTGATGATTTTTTAGCGGCGATTGGGCGCGGCGATGTTAATTCGATTCAAATTGCTAATACGGTTAATCGTCTAACGCACAACGAGCAACAAAACAAAAAATTAACGCCGGTTACACGGATACGAAAAAAAGAATCCCATGGTGATGTAACGATACAGGGCGTGGGCAATTTGTTGACGCATATTGGACAGTGTTGCAAACCTGTTTTGGGTGATTCTATTGTTGGTTACATCACTTTGGGACGGGGTGTGACTATTCATAAAAAAGATTGCCGTAACATTTTGAAAATGGATGATGTGCGACGCATGCGTTTAATATCCGTTGAATGGGAAACACACAAAGAAAGACTTTTTACCGTTGATATCAGTATAGATGCAATTGACAGGGTCAACTTATTACGTGATATTTTTGCAATATTAACCCATGAACGGATTAATGTATCGGGTACACATACGAGCTCAAATAAAAAAAGAAATACCGCAAAAATGTTGTTTAGCTTAGAAATTGCCGATATCAATCAACTCAGCCGAGTGTTGAATCGTTTGCTGCAACTTGAAAATGTGATGGATGTACGGCGAGTGACAACATAGTCATCTATATTTTTATGCTATAGTTTTACAGTTTTCTAAAGCTTTCTAGGTATTTGTCGATAAACCCCCTGGGTTATACACGAGCGTGAGTAGGTTGATATTGGTATAACATCTGTAATATGTTGTTAAAATATAAGTTAAAAATGGGTAGTGGTTAGAAAAACAATGAGACTAAACTTTTTTTTGAATACAGTTCTTTTCCTTTTTACTGTTTCGACCGCTCAGGCAAATGATACAGGTGGTAACAATAGTAGTGCTTTTTCTCTTGGTATTATTCCTCAGCAATCCGTTAAAGAGATTCGTTCTTTATGGGAACCTTTTACGAAGTACATAGAACAGCAAACAACGTATCCTCTTCATACCTATGGCTCACCCGATATTCCTACCTTTGAAAACAGACTTTTTTCCGGTAAGTTTGATTTTGCCTATGTGAACCCACGTTTATTTCTAGAGGCTAACAAACATGTTGGCTACCTACCCATCGTACGAGAAGGCAACAAAAAACTACAGGGGATTATTGTTGTTGCAAAAGACAGCCGCTATCAGTCGATAAAAGATTTAAATGGGATACATTTGGTGACACCAAAAGGTGCTTTTGCGGCAAGCGCTTTACCGAGGATAGGTTTATATAACCTGGAATTAAATGTTAAAAATAGTTTTGTTGAAACACATACTCAGGGCTATTCTCTTGTTGTAACAGGAGCAGTGGATGCGGCCGGTGGCGTAATGAGAACGTTTAATAGCCTAAAACCAAAAATCAGGAATAAATTAAGAATACTCTGGACGTCTAAAGGTGTGACGCCACATGCTTTTATTATCCATCCGCGTGTCAATGGAAAAGTAAGACAGCGTATTATAGATGCCATTATTAGTTTTAAGGATTCTTCCGAAGGTCAGGCCTTTTATAAGTCATTACACTTAAAACCGTTTGTTGCCGCAAAAAATGCCGACTGGGATGATATTCGACGATTAATGGATATGTAATTATAGTCTGATTAATTGTTAATTTATTCACGCTTGAACTCAAGGCAATAAAGTTCCATTATTTTTATTGCTTAGGGTTAAATTTTTGTGAATATTTTTTCGGGTTTATATCTTCTATAAAATTTCATAGCAAAGCACCTGTTATTTGTGGTTTAATGCGCGAATGTATAAACCTTTTGAATTATTTGTTGGCCTGCGATATACGCGGGCAAAAAGACGTAATCACTTCATTTCTTTTATTACCTTTTTCTCTGTCGCCGGGATTGCTTTGGGCGTCATGGCGCTTATTACCGTTATGTCGGTAATGAATGGTTTTCATCAGGAAGTCAGTAATCGAATATTAGATATGGTGGCGCATATTACGGTAACTAATTTTGATGGTAAATTGTATACTCCTGACGTTGTTATCAAACAAGCAAAGCGAAATAATCATGTAAAGGCTGCGGCTCCCTATATCGATGGTCAGGGCATGTTAATTTATGGCAGTAATGTCAATGGCATCATCATTCGGGGTATCGATCCAGAACAGGAAAAAGGTGTTTCCAAGGTTGCCGGTAAAATGGAGCAAGGTAAACTTAGTAGTTTAGTTGCCGGTAAATTCGGGATTGTTTTAGGTCGTGATTTAGCGCGAAACCTGGGAGTTACCATTGGCGATAAAGTTACTATGGTAACGCCAAGTGTTAATGTTACACCCGCCGGAGTTCTGCCACGCTTAAAGCGTTTTAGGGTTGTCGGCACATTTAATGTTGATATGCATCCGTACGACTCAACCATGGCCATTATTCATATTAAAGATGCGGCGCGTTTGTTTAAAAAGAGAAACAACGTTACCGGGGTACGTCTTAAAATTGATGATGTTTTAAATTCTCAAAATGTGCGGGATGAATTACAGGAAGGCGTGCTTGCTGGTTATTGGGTTCGTGACTGGACCTATTCACATCGCAACTGGTTTAGAGCCGTTGAGATTGAAAAACGTATGATCTTTATTCTGCTGGTTTTAATTATTGCTGTTGCGGCTTTTAATATTATTTCAACACTCATTATGCTGGTGACTGATAAGCAAAGTGATATTGCGATACTGCGTACGTTTGGTGCATCCCCCTTTAGCATTATGAAAATATTTTTTGTACAGGGTTGTGTTATTGGTGTTTTTGGTACGATTTTAGGTGTTGTTAGTGGGGTGTTGTTGTCTTTAAATATTGGAAGTATTATCGCCTTTTTTGAAAACTTATTAGGCGTGAGAGTGCTTGACCCCACTGTTTATGTTATTAGCGAGTTCCCATCTGATTTACATTGGAATGATGTGACGGTTATTTCTATCGTATCGCTTGGTATTTCACTGCTAGCTACCCTGTACCCAGCATATCGTGCCAGTAAAACACAACCGGTAGAGGCATTACGTTATGAGTAGTAGTATGTCAACATCGAAGGTTGTTGAATGTATTAATTTACAAAAAACATTTACCGAAGGCCCTTCGCATGTGAAGGTGTTAAAGGATATTAACTTTTCAGTTAAGCACGGCGAACAAATTGCCATTTTAGGAGCATCAGGTTCGGGTAAAAGCACCTTGTTACAATTACTCGGCGGTTTAGATTTGCCAAGCAGTGGCGATGTTATCCTCGACGGTGAACTGCTTGTTGGTATGACAGAAACGGAGCGTGGCCAGCTAAGAAATAATGCGATTGGTTTTATTTACCAGTTCCATCATTTGCTGCCAGAGTTTACTGCGCTTGAAAATGTAGCCATGCCGTTGTTAATTGGTGGTGTCAGTGTAGCCGATGCTTCAGCCAGAGCGGATAACATGTTACAGAGAATGGGCTTGGGGCAACGCCAGTTGCATAAACCGGGCGAATTATCAGGTGGTGAACGACAGCGTGTTGCTATTGCCCGTGCACTGGTGACGTCGCCTAAATGTGTCCTCGCAGATGAGCCAACCGGTAATCTGGATTCAAAAACAGCCGAGGCAGTTTATGCTCAAATGCTGGAGTTAAATAAAGAATTGAATACCAGCTTTATTATTGTTACCCATGATGAACGATTGGCTAAAAAAATGGACCGAACTTTCCAGCTAGACAGCGGTGTGTTGGTTTCCTAAGGCTGTACGCATTACTTGTTTGGTATAAAATTCAACAACGTCATTCCCGCGCAGAGCCGGCTCCCAGCAAAGGCGGGAGTGGGAATTCATATTGAGTATTAAGTTTTAATTAGTTGTTCACTGCTGTCTCGTTAACTTAAACTTAATGCTGCCGAAATGTAAGTAATGCCTACGTTTTTACTAATACTAACGCCGCCGAACATGGAATGGGTGAGGCTGATTAACGGACTCGCTATTTACCATCCATGGCCGCTAGACTGCCGCGTCCGTGCGGCAGACGATCCATTAGTCAGCCTCACCCATCCCATATCCTACCTTGTATGCTCGTTTCAAAAGTTAACGAGACAGCAGTGTTAGTTGTTAAAAGAAAATATTTTCATTGTTAAGTGAAGATGTTTTCTCGGTCTTTTCTTATATGTTAGTTTAGAACAAATAGATTCCCGCTCTTACCTTTGCTTGGGGCCAGCTACTGCGCGGTAAGGTGTGCACTTTAATTAAGCAAGGTGCTTACGTCGGTCCTTGCGTTTTTGCCAACGTCGTACCACATGAAAGCGCCATAATAGCCTGACCAGGAGCATCCCCAGTGTTGCTGTCGTTATGCCTGCAATAAAACTGCCGAGCAGGAATGGTTGCCAGATCTCGCCCAGTACGGTTTGTAGCCATTCAAGTGATAATTCAAAATGAACTTCTTCAAGTGTGCC
>VAPM010086403.1_pt1 | contig 25279 bp, 14 predicted proteins | sample 3395091 | NCBI WGS metagenome assembly VAPM01 (sample SAMN08290445, study PRJNA428436) | hydrothermal vent metagenome | isolation source: Deep-sea hydrothermal vent chimney 3 | place: Pacific Ocean: Juan De Fuca Ridge
AATCTTACAAATCTTACAAATCTTACAAATCTTACAAATCTTACAAATCTTACAAATCTTACAAATCTTACAACAAAAAAATTGTGTTCCAAGAGATTACATCATAACTTTAATTCATAAATTATTGTTTCGCGCGCCATGAACTTAAAGCGCATAACGATTACTGATATGGATTTGATAATCATTAATAAATCAATTTCAAACTGATGGGATAAAGGTATTGAAATGTTGCTTAAACTAAAACGTCTAGTCTTCACCGCCAATGGTTCATTGCATGACAGCAAAGTGTTGTTCATGTTTATGCTGTTATTATTGATATTATTTTCACCAGTATCAGCTGCACCACCAACGCCCGATGGCGCAACTAATACATCGGTTAGCGCTGCTGATAACGGTGTCCCAATAGTGAATATTGCACCGCAAAATGCTGATGGTGTGTCTCGAAATAGTTTTAGTGATTTTAGTGTTGATGCCCAAGGTGTGATTTTAAATAATGCCGACAATATTGGTGTATCACAACTTGGTGGAGCGATTAAAGGTAATCGTAATTTTGCAGCTGGTGATGGTGCGAGTATTATTTTAAATGAAGTGACCAGTAATCAAATATCAAACCTTAATGGCTATGTTGAAACTTTTGGTAAAAAAGCCGAATTTATTTTAGCCAATCCCAACGGCATCACTTGTGATGGTTGTGGTTTCATCAATACTTCGCGGGCAACACTCATTAGTGGTAGTGAACAAAATCCTACTGGTGCGGTTGGTATATTTGGCTTGGGCAGTGGCACCATTGATGTTAGCGGTGCCGGGCTTAATGGCAGCAACCTTGGTTTTCTCGATATCATCACCCGCGCAGCCAGTATCCAAGCTGAACTTAGCACTAAAAATGGCATTGCGATAAAAACCGCGAATAAGAATTATAATTTTGCTACAAAAACGGCTAGTTCGGATACAACAACAGGTAATGGTTTTGCCATTGATGCCAGTTTGCTTGGCTCAATGTATGCGGGCCAAATTGAATTAATAACAACGCAGGCTGGTGTGGGCGTGCGTAGTCTTGGCATACTGGAGGCGCAACAAGCTTTGTTGATTGACTCGGCTGGCAATATTGCAACTGCGGCGTTAAGTGCGGGTTCTACAATCACACTCAATGCAGCAACGGATATAACCCAAACCGGCGATTATCTCGCCAAAAATTTAATAAACCTTAATGCCGCGACGTTAACATTAAATGCCAATGTGGAATCCGATCAAGCCTTAAAAATAATAGCGCGCGATGGTAACTTAATCAGCAATGGTAATCTTAAAGCGGGCACTGGCAATAGCCTATTATCAGCAGCCAATGGCGACATGACACTAGCGGGTGCATTTTATTCAGCGGGCACGATTAGCTTAACTGCAGTTAATATAGTAAACCAAAATCAACTAGCCGCACGTGGTTCATTAACGATTAATAGTAGCGGTAATGTAAACAATGAAGCGGCTAACTTAATTTATTCTGCGCGTGATTTACTATTGAATATCGATGGCACGTTTAATAACAATGGCGATTTGTATGCCGGTGCTAAGTTAATTGCACAAAATCAAAATGGCACACAGATGCTCGCGTTTATTAATAAAGGTGGGCGAGTGGAGTCAGGTTCTGATTTAACGATCAAAGCCACTAAAATTATCAATAGCCATAATTTTGCCGACAATAGCGGTGCAACCAGCTCAGCCGACACAGGTAAAATCACCGTGTTAATGGATACGCCTGCGGTACAAGGTATTGCAACGTGGACAGAACAAATAAACCCGAATCTCAAACGCGGTTTAATCCAATCTGGTGCAAACATGTTACTGGATACTGGTGTGACGGGTAGTGTTGATAATACCTTGTCGGATATTTATGCCTCGGGAAATCTTAGCATTAACGCCGCTACTATTAATAATAATGCGATATTGCTGCGTGAAGCAGTGATGAAAATAACGTCACAGTGGGTTGTGGTTGATAAAAAATGCCGGTTTGCCGGAACGGGGTGCTATGATGTTTATGGTTGGGCTGATCGCCCTGCACAAGTTATTCAAAATACCAGTAATAGCATTCCGGCAAGTATTCAATCTGCTGGAACACTAACATTAAAAACACCTGCAGCCGGTGTGATTAATAATAGTGTTGCTATCCAAGGTAATATCCGTGATGCCAGTATTACTGGTAGCATTGCTGATCCATTAGCGAATCTAACATTACCCGGTGAGGGTGGTTTTTTTAAACCGAACCCGGTATCAACAAAAGAGCAACCGTATTTAATCGAAACTGATCCTGCATTAATTGATCTTAGTAAATATTATGGCAGCGACTATTTTTTAAAACAAACTGGCATTGGTTCAACCGGTGATGGCGTTTTATTTTTAGGTGATGCTTATTACGATCAACGTTTAGTCGCAAAACAAATCCGATTATTAACTGGGCAGCGTTATTTGTTAAACGCAACTGATGATAACCAACAATACCAACAACTCGCCGATGCTGCTGCCACTGAACGAGAGCGCTTAGGATTGGAAATAGGCGTTGCGTTAAGTTTAGAACAACAACAGCAATTACAAAACAATATCTTATGGTATGTTGAAACAATGGTTGGCGATAAAACGGTATTAGTGCCTCGCCTGTATTTAAGCAAAGCAACTCGAACCCAAGTTGCCAAAAATAAAGCTGCATTCATTCAAGGACAGAAAGTTGCACTTGATACCGGTAATTTAATGAACGAAGGCGCCATTATTTCTAAAACAGCACTTGATATTAAGACCGATGATCAAGTGAATAATCGTGGCGGTTCGTTAATCGCAGGCACAACGTTAACAATTAAAAGCGGCGGTGATTTAATTAGTGAATCACGCTGGTGGCAAACTTTATTAGGTGCTGACGTTCGTGAGACTATCACTCAATCTGCCCTGATTAAATCAGGTACGAATATGAGTTTAGACGCGCAAGGTGATATTCAATTAATTTCCGGTGTGATTGATAGTAATGGCGATACTAATATAAGCAGTGCTGAAGATCTAGATTTAGTGGCACTGCAACTTGCTAGTAAAAGAAACTGGCGCGATAGTAACGGTAACTGGAATTACACCAACAACAAATTAGAATTAGCGACAACAAAATTAAAGAGTAAAGGCAATTTAGTTTTATCATCATTGGGTAATATGTTACTGCAGTCAAGTGACATCGAAACCGAAGCGAATGCTACGATTGATGTGGCGGGTAGTTTTAATATGGTCGCGCTGCAAACTATTGATAGCACTAGCGGTATAAAGAAAACCAAAAAAATGTGGTCGACGACGACAAATCGTTCACAAAAAACAACAAAATATTTTCTACAAGCTAACTTAACCGCAAATGGTAATATCAATATTACGAGTGAAACTGGTACAACGGTGTTTGGCAGTAGTATTAAATCCGATGTAGATATTAATTTACATTCTAATTCTGGCAATATAAATCTAATTGCAGCAGTTGATACGGACTTTGAACAACAGCAATTTAATAAAAAAGGATTCTCATATCAGAAAAAAACGGATAACGGTATAGTAAAACAATCACTAAATAGCTCTGTAGTCAATAGTGGTGGTGATTTGAGCTTAACCACTGGAACCAAAAACCAAGGTGGCGATAAGGATAAGCAATTCGGTAATATTATTGTCTCGGGCTCAGTACTGAGCAGTGTTGGTAATATGACATTTGGGAATACTATTTTAGAAAAAACTACTAATGCTCGTCAAACGTTAACAGCCGATACTAGTTATCGAATTAATAATTTATTATTTGATACTGTTGCAGTTAAAAATAAAACCTGGAATTTTAGCCAAAAAAATGCACGAGGGCTTGGAGTTGTTGGAAAATTATTTACCGGTGGCGAGTTGTTACGCGTTGATGCATTAACAAAACAACAATTAGAGCAACGTGGTAGTGATGCTAAAGCCGGTGGTAGTTTACTGGTTAAAACCACAGGAAAAATTCAATTACGTGGTGCGACATTAGAAGCCAAAGGTTTTGGGAAATTTGATGCGCTAGACGATATTGAAGTCATCTCAGCAATAAATCGTAGCACAGAAGATAAAGTTAACGTGCTTGCCACAGCCAACGGTATTTCGTTTGACTGGGATGGTAGCCGTGTCTCGGTTGGTATCAATGCGGATTATAAGAAAAGTGTAATCAACCAAGAAAAATATACGAATAAATCCAGCGTGTTAAATTTTGACGGTGATTTATCGTTATTATCAGAAAAAAATATTTTGCTATCGGCATCAACACTTAAAACATCGGGTTCATTAACCGTTGCCGCTAAAAAAGCATTATCGGTAATGAGTGCCGATGATATTTTAAAGCGTGCTGATAGTCTCACAAAGGCACAAGCTCGCGCATCCGTTGGGGTGGGTAATGTGTATTTAGATTTTGCGCAATCACTAGCACGCCTCAATGCCGCCAAAAAGAAAGTACGGCAAGCAAAGCGTGATTTGGCGGCGTTTAATAAAGAAATAGCTCAAATGCAAGCCGATCTGAAAAAAGGCTTAGTCACTAACGATGACATTCGTTTAAGGAAACGTGATAAGAAATATTATATTGCCAATGTGGCACTGGCTGCCGCTAATTTAGTGAATTCAGCCGTGCAAGTTACCGCAGCTGGATCGGCGACAGGTATTGGTGCATCAACCAGTGTCGGTACGGGTTTTTATGTTGATGTTAAATTTGAAGTCAATGGTAGTAAAACTAAAAAAATTACCGACAGAACCCAAAGCATAGCATCGAATTTAATTGCAGAAAATAACATGAGTTTAACTGCAACAGATGATATTACCATCCGTGGCTCTAATATACGGGCTCAAAATAATATCAGTATCAATTCGGGTAACACTGTATTAATTGAAGCTGCTTTAAATGAAAACAATTCAACGACAAAACGCAATGCATTTAATGCATCGATGAGCTTTGGTACTAACGGTGTAAAAGGTGGGCCAAAAAATATAGCGAAAATATTCAGTGTTGGTAAACAAAGTTTTGGGCTTGGGGCTAGTAACGGCTTTGATCGACGTACTAGCACAACGTGGAACAATAGTACTATTGTGGCTGGCAAAAAGTTCAAAATTAACAGTAATCAAGACACCGATATTGTCGGTGCCACAGTACAAGCTGAAGATATTGCATTAAGTATTGGTGGTAATTTTGTGGTACAAAGTAGACAAAGTAAAATTAATTCAAGAGGTAATGATTTCGGTATTAAAGTTGGTTCTACCAGTAGTGGTTTGAATATTGCCCGTCGAAATCAAGATAAACGCTGGGTAGATAATATTACTCGTTTAATTGGCAGTAAATTGATTTCGATTGAAACAAAAGGTAAAACCAGTTTAGTTGGTGCAGTTATTGCGCAAATTGACAAAAATGGTGTTGACGGGGGTAACTTAACTCTTAAAACAACATCATTTGAGTCTAAAGATTTAATTGATTTTGATCGTTCGAGTAATTTTAAATTGAATATTAGTTCTTCACTATTTGGCGTCAATAAGTTGTTTCCAAAAAATAAAAATAAAACGGAAAGCGCTAAGATTTCAAAAGAAGTTTCTACTAAAAGCCAATCTAAACCTAAAATTAGTAAATTTTATAAAGACAAATCATCTCTAAAACTATCAAATTCAGGGTATGTTCGCGGACAAAATATCTTGGCTACATTGGGTAAAGGCAAGCTTAGTTCTTGGGATAATAAACCTATCTTATTGGCTAGTTTGAATCGTGATATTAACTCATTACAAATTGTTACCGCGAACCGGAAAACCGGTGGCCTGAATGTTGATGTATCGATTGATCATCGTATGTTAAGTAAAAAAGGTTGGAAGGATATTGCTAAAGATACAAAGGCAACCATCAAAAACATTCGAGATATATCAAAATCAATTTCAACCGTTAGTAAAGACAAAAGATATGGTATACAAAATTTAGGTCAAGTCATTAAGACAAATATAATAAATACCAAACTGGATGATATTTTAAGTCGAAAAAATAATAAATTACTAAAAGCGATTAAGTCAAAAAATCCAGAGCAATCGTTAAAATCCCTTCGACAATTCGCTAGAATTGTTCAAAATGAATTGGGTATAAGTCTAAATAAAATCTTATTCTACGATTCTAACAAAACCAGTAGTAGTTCATTAAAAAAATTGACAATTCTTGGCGCCTATATAACAGGAAAATCGAAGCAAAAAGGTAATATCTTTATTAACACTGGTGGCATATTAAGTAAAAAAATAATGATTAAAACCTTGTTGCATGAAATCTATGAGCAAGAATATGCCGCAGGCCGTTCCTATTTACTCTTTAAAACAAAATATAAGAAAAAAGAAGATTTAGCTGATTTCTCTGGAGACAATTTTATCTCGCGCTTAAACAAGAAAACAGTTATGGCGCTAGAAAATACATCACAACAAGAACGTTCTGATATTCGTAATAGTAAAGAAGTATCTTATGGCACATTAATGGCCAATCAAGTTGGTGATGCTGAAATCGAATATAGAAGGCTTCATATTAAAGAAATTAAGTTAATTGATAAAAGAGCTGTTGATTTTGCAAAAATATTAAATAGATTACCTCGATATAGATTAAGTACTGGTAGGCATGATGGTAGACCACGTCTAAGGCCGACCAAAAATCATCCAGTACTACCGCCAACTAAAGTAGAAATTATTGAAGCCAAAAGACGACTATATAAAGCGGCATTAAGAGCTGTTAGCGGTGATTATCAATATCAATATAAGCAATTTTATATAGATTTGCAGGCTAATAAATTTCTAAATGCTTTATCTAGAGAGAAAATACGCAGTGGCAGACCAACTGTAAATGGTAAGCTGTATCCATTGTATGCTAGAAGTGGGCAAATTACTCTTGCAGAACAAATAAATCAAAAAGCGACTGAAGGTGTTGTTTGGTTCCAATCTACACCTTGGCAACGATTTAATAGTTCATATAAGAATACATTTGGCGATGATTATTTTAGTGTCGTCAAAGGTATAGGTTTGAACATAGAGAATCTTCTTACTGGTAAGGGCTTTGAATTTGAGTTCCCAGAATACCAATTAAAACCGGTTGTAAAACAAGCTTATGATCTAATTAATTCAGGTAAAAACTATGGTGTTTATCAGCTAGATTTAACACAAGAGAACCGTGCCGGTAAAAAACGGGTAATGCAAAGTAATGCGGCAAAAGATAGTATAATATTAGCGGCCACAGCATACTTTGCTGGACCATTTATTGCTGCTGTCATTCGAAGTTCATTTGGTGCTAGTGTACGGTATGCTGCTCGATATCCAATTACAGCGTGTAGAGTAAACACCGCTGGGTGTAGGGAATTATTTGAATTTGGGATTGGTTTCATCCCCGATGTAGTATATTTTGGATTACCGTCATCTGGTTTAAATATTAAAGCTTCTAAGAATAAAATCCCCAAGAGTGAGGTTAGTACAGGAAAAGCTAGAAATTATACAAGTGAACAATCTGTACTTAGAGGCACAGGCGCATTATCGCAATTATTTAAGGTGTTTAATAATAAAATACTTACTGCAAAGATAATAAAGGTAAGTGATAAAATTTTTAATGAATTAAATAATTCTAATGATGAAAAAAAATATAATGAACTTGATATTAATAATAAACGATTAGATTTTAGTTTTAAAAACACAATACCGAAAAAAACTAACAGATTTAAAATTGATACTGATTTTAAAATTAAAAAGTTATTATTAACACCTAAATTAAATAAGAAAAAAAATACAACCTTAAATACTCGGTTAAATAATAATAGTTTTGGTAGCATCAACAAAAAGAATATTTTTAATTTAAATGATGAAAGTCAAGGTATAGATTCTATTATGCCTGCTATCTCAATACATGTGAGTGATAGCAGTAAAAAATTCAGTTTTACAACAAAGCCTAAGTTATTGAATAGATTTATTTATAGTGATGATTATGGTAATCGAATAATCCAAGTCGATAAAGCAGTTAAATTGATGATGAACCAGTTAAAATGAATAAAGTACTAATAAAAATATCACGGGGGAATGATTTTTAAGTATCAAAGAGTATCAAAGGGTCAGACTCCTCGATATTTGGTTAAATATATTTAAAAAAGTAAGTGCCAATAAATAATTTAGAGGATTATAGGACATTCTTGTGGAAGAGATGAAGATAATCATTACAATTATAGTCTTAATCAGACTATACAATGATTTCAAATCTCTATATCATCTTGTTGATATTAAATTTCACACTAAAATATTTAAAAAATTAATGCTCTGGTAGAAAAAATTAGATTGATTTTATTTGTATAAGTAGTGTGAAATGACTAAATGGAGTTGTCTAATGATACTTAACATTCAAAATATTACGCTCATCAGTTTTATTGCATTAACGCTAAGTGCTTGTGGCGGAGCAAAGTCTTCTACAACGACAGTATCTGATATTTCCGGTCCGATTGTTATCGATACTCAGCCTGCATCAGAAGCGTTAATTTTAACGACAGATACAATTTCAATTCGTTTTAATGAAGCAATTGAACCCAATTCAATAGCAACCGATAGAATTGGCATTTTTCCCTACGATGCCAATGGTATATTCAATAGTAGTAAACAATTTTTTTTACGAGATTCCGATTTAGTTTTATCAGACGATAATACCGTGCTTAATATCAGCGTAGGGAACGGAACACTACAAGACAATACTATTTATAAAATTAGAATAGCGAATGTAACTGACGTCACTGGAAACACTATGTTAGGTGTTTGTGAATGGCTATTTTCAATTGGTGTTGTTCTTGATAATAATCGATCCGGTGTGTGTAGTGCTGAAATTGGCGGTGGGCCTCCAGCTCCATTAGAAAATGTTACCGCGAGTCCAGGAGGTGGTTTTAAAGTTGGTGTTGCTTGGGATGTACCTGTATCTGGATTACCAAATTATTATATTATTGAAAAGTCTGTAGGAAATAATACTAATTTTAAGATTGTTAATGATAATTATATCGGAAATAGAAGTAGGAATAATGTAGGGGGCCGTGTTGGTGTCGAGCGCGGTGATCGAGATGGTATTAATTTTGATAATGTTGTCTTTGGTGAACAACATTTTTATCGTATAACCGCAGTTAATTCATACGGTAAAAGTATTCCGGTTATTTCAAATTCAGTTACAACCCGTGAAGGCTTAAAAAACGGTATTAGCGCAAGATATGAGATATTGTCGCCTAGTGAGAAGTCTGTTCTCGGAAGCCAATCAAAACCTGCTATTACTCTAAGTCCAGATGGCACGACGTTGGCAATTGCGGATGATAAAGAAAAGCCACTTGGTAGCACGCTCGAAACAGGGACGGTATTAATATATACCCGAACGCTATTTGGGTGGGATTTTCAATATGAGTTAGTGCCGTCACAATTAGTTGATCGAATACAATTTGGAAGTGCAATTGCATTCAGCCCTGATGGGAAAACATTGGCAGTTGGGATATCACGACCTAATAATACGCTTGATATGGTTCAGTTGTTTAATCGGGTAGACCCTGACTGGAATACAGCACCAACGTATGGTTTTATGCTGCAAGCAAACCGTAGTCGTAGAGCATCCGAAAATAGCGCGGAAGAATTACTATTTAGTCCCGATGGCTTGACATTAGCAGTGTCAACTATGCCAACGCAACTATCCGATGTATCACCCGATCCAGGTGTGGTTCAATTATTTCAACGAAGCGGTGCTGATTGGAATGTACAAGCACCAATACGCGGTTTAATGTTAACACCAACATTAGTTAACATCGGAAATCCTAATTATTTTGGCGACATGTTGGCGTTTAGTCCTGATAGTCAAACAATTGCAGTTGCCGAACGATGGGGAGATATTGAATCAACAGGGGATACTGATGTTGGATTAGTCCATTTATTTCAACGAAACGGAGCTGACTGGATTACTGTAGCACCTCAGCGTGGCCCTATATTACAATCCAAATCCCCAATACGTCTAAGAAAGTTTGGCTCTAATGGACTTGCTTTTAGTCCTGACGGTCAATCCATTGCAATTGCTGCAAATAATAATGTTCAATTATTTTCAAAAGTCAATGATAGTTGGCTTAATCAACCTACGCAGGGCCCAACATTAGTATCACAGCGTCCTATTTTATCCGAAAGCTTTGGAGCATCCTTAGCATTTAGTAATGATAATAATTTTATCGCAGTTGGAGTATCTAAAGGCGATTTATTTTCAATTCCGATGGAGGATGGTCTTAGCAGTGGTTACGTTCAGTTATTTATTCGCTCTGGTGCAGACTGGACGCAGTTACCTCGATTAGGTTCGATATTAGTAGCTCAAAAACCTCGCACAGGGGACAAGTTTGGTAAAAATGTATTATTCAGTTCTGAGCCAGCAGATAACACACTGGTTGTTGGCGGTAGAAATAATTTACTGGATTTAAGAACCGGTAGAGTTAGTGTGTTTGAAAGCTTTTTGATTAAATAAGTATCATACGTAGATTATTTAATTAACCAAATACAATTCTTACAAATAGATTGTTGTCAGTAACACTCTTATATCTGTAGTTGGAAAATTATTATATCCAGTTAAAGCTACTCCTAAAAAATATACCTCGTACAAATCTTACAAAACTATTATTGCTTATAACACTCGAAGACAGGTAGTGTTGATATTGATTATATTAGGTTTGTTATGAAAAAAAATCCGCTAATAATATTTATTTTAAATGAAAAATCAAGATTAAAAGGAATTTTTATTTTGTTTTCTGGAATATTATTATTCGTTATAAATTTTTATTTTGATTTTATTTCTTTAAAATTAATTTCTCTTATTAGTATGGTTATTGGATTTATAAGTTATGTATTATTTTCTAATAATTTTATTAGTATCTTTGAGAATTATATTGAATATAAATTTGGGTTGTTATGGCCTTGTAAAATTATTCATATGTCGAGTATTGAAAGTGTTATTAAAGGAAAAAATACTTTTGTCATTAATCTAAAGTACTCTGATAAGCCTTTAATAGTGATATTACATAAGCTTGATTATAGCGATATTTTTTTATTTAAAGCTATTATGGATAATTTTCAACGAGATATTCATCTTCTGCGTCACAAGTAATTTTATTACCATTTCACTCTTATACAAATCTTACAATAATAAGATTGAATCAAATGGCTTAGCAGCCTAAATTTAATCATAGATTAATTAAATTATTTATATATTTAACTGTGAGGTGGTGTGATGAACGCTAGAATATTCTTAATGTCGGTGATGGCTTCAATGATATCGATTGAAACTTGTTGGTCGTCTAATATTGATGAAGTTGATTTATATGATTTTAAATCTGGACAACGTGCAATTGCCGCTGAAATTAATAGTAATTTTTTAATAATCCGAAAAGCCGTTTCAAATAATTTTAATGAGCTATTAAAATTAAAAAATAATCGTGAAAGTGATGCTGAAAATTTTAATAACGATAATGCTGAGTATCTAGTTGCAGGTGATTGGATTACTACACCACAATTGCAAACTAATTTTTCAACTTGTGAATTAACGGGCTTGTTGATAGTTCCTACTGGGACCACGATTCGTTGTCAATCAGGTTTTACACTTGCTGCAGGGGCTGAGATTGTTGTTTCTGAAGGTTTTGGTTTGGGTGTTGCTCGAACGCAAGCGACAAATCGGATTGGCGGTTTAGCACTGTATCAGACTACTGCGGCTTCTTCATTTGATGCTTTTCCTTTAGGTGGTGCCGGAGATAATGGTGGTGGTTATCTTAGGATAATTGCTGATGGTGATATTGTTATTAACGGAGTCATTCGCGCCAGCGGTAACACGGGTAATAGTCTTTCTTTTGATGGCGGTGGTGCTGGTGGTTTGATTGTACTTGAGTCTAATCATGAAATCGATATTAGTGCAGGATTGATATATGCCAATGGTGGTTCTGGAGCATATCGATGGTTAAGTTTAAACAAAACTAATCCTGACAATTCTTTAGTCTACATCAGCCCAGATGCCGATCCCGCAACAATACCTAATTATATTCCCCAACCTCAATTTTCTGGAGGAGGCGGTGGTGGTGGTATTGTTGTATTAGTTGCTGAATCTATAACAGCGCCTGAAGATTCGATCCGTGTTCAGGGTGGCGCTGCAGGTATTAATTATGAAAATTATAATCAAGAAAATTCTACTGTCATTTTAGGTGGTGCAGCAAGCGGTGGTAATGGTGGGGAAACTGGTTCAGCCGGTAATGTCGGATACGTTATTAAAATTAATCGCACCTCAACCAAATAAAATAAAGGGGTTAGTATGAAAAATATATTATGTTTATTAAAAAAACTGAGCTTTTTATTACTGGTGTCATTTTGTTGTGCTGCGATTGTGGTGTTACTGGTGCAACCAATACCGGCTCTTATTCATAAAGTTTCACAAATGTAGTTACATTTAGCTACCAAAATAACAATCGATTCAGGGAGAACGATAATGAAGTACATAGTTTTAGTTTTATCATTAATAATTTTTGTGTCTTGTAAAAATAATAACCAAGCATCATTGGATGTGCAGCAAGTTGCTGTTGACAATGTCGCACCACAAAATAGTGGTGTGATACAAGTTTTTAAAGCTAGTGGTGACAAGCAATGTCAATCGTCAAATATCGCACTGGATATTATGTCGAATGAATTAATTACAGCTGGTATTGATGTGCTTTGCTCTAAAAAAATCCGTGATACTAGTAATGTTTTAAATAGTTGTGGTTCACCAACGGGGGAACTTAATCTCTTTGAAATTAATAATGCGAATTTAACGGATGCGTTATTGATTGGGTTTAAAAAAGCAGTCAATTTTAATAATGTCCTTATTGCTTTAGAGAAATGTCAGTCTGAAATTATACCGCAAGCAGTGGAATACCAAAAAGTGTATAAGCGTGACATTGTGGCTCAATGTCAAGGCTCGGTTACTACACCTGAAGTGATGGCTCAAGCGTTAATGGCGCAAGATATTATTGTTCGTTGTGCTCAAAAAAATACCGATGGGTTGGTTCACGTGGCAGTGTGTGGCGGTTTATCTGGAAATATTAATGTCTTTAAAATTAAAAAAAGTGACGTAACTAAAGCGTTGCTTGGTGGTTTTAAACCCGTGTCTGAGTTAACAAATTATACTGATATTGCATGTAAACCAACATTAGAAAAAGTCTATAAAGATTATCAATACAGCCAATGTAGCGGTTCGCCTATAACAGCACAAGATATGGCTCAGGAATTAATCGATTTGGGTATCGCTGTTAATTGTTCCCAACGAGGAAGTACTGGTACTTTATCTGCTGCAGTTTGTGGTGGTATAGCAAGTGGTCGTCATATATTTGAAATTAATTCAAATGATGTTGCACAAGCACTATTGAATGGTTTTCGAGCTGTGACCGAATTAGCAAATTACAGTGATGTTGTTTGCCAAGCTAACTAACAGGCTGCATTATTTTCGTTGTTAGGTTAAATCAAAAAGGAGCGTTATAAAAATGAAAAAAATAATTTTATTGACAGTGTGTGCAATGTTAACGGCACCATTAAGTTACGCGAGCAGCGTTGGGCCTATTATTCCATTTGAAGCGAAAACGCGAGCGCTTGCGAATGAAGTTAATGCTAATTTTACATCTTTAAAAAATGCAGTGGATGATAATTTTTTGTTAATTGATGCACACAAGAAAAATTTAGCGATTCATGGTGGCAACGGAACAACGGGTGGTGTTGGTGGCGACGGTACGGCTGGGGTGCTGGATGTTGCGTCTAATAATTGGGTGACTGGCACGAATCTACCCAGCAACTTTAATTTCACTAGTTGTGTTATTGGCAAAAATGCAACTGCAACAGCCCCCGAGACTGTGACGCTACCTTCGGGCACGACTATCCGCTGTCAGGATGGTTTTACGCTTAACGCGAATACCACTTTAGTTGTTGCTGGTGGTTTTGGTGCGGGTGTCGCGCGTTTGCCTTTTTCTGGGCAACTTGGTGCTAAAGGCATGCAAAAAATGGTGGTTATGTCATCTTTGGACTTGATGCCATTAGGTGGAGCTGGATTTAATAGCGGCGGATTTTTACGGATACTTTCAAATGGTCCTATTAAGATTAATGGCATAATAAAAGCAAATGGTAATTCTGGTGCTGCGACAATCCCTGCGGTTGGTACTGGTGGTGGCGCTGGAGGAATTATCGTGTTGCAGTCTGAGCAGGACATTAATGTTGCAGGTTCTATTCAGGCAAATGGTGCAACGGGTCAAGCTGGCACCACTCAAAGTTATGGATCTGGCGGTGGTGGTGGAGGAATTGTTGTTTTAGTTTCTCCTGTTATAACAAGTGCAAATAATGTGTCAGTCAGCGCTGGTTCTGCGGGAGCCGAGGGGGGTGGTTTTGAGCCGCGCTTTGGTAATGGTGGGAGTGCTTGTGGTGGTAATGGTGGTGATGGTTATCCAAGACCGGTTGGCGCAATTAACCCGATAGCAGCAACAGCAGGTTATGTTGTTGAGCTAGTTGGTCAACCTTCATCTTTAATCCCGTAATTAACATTATTTTAAAGGATAATATTTGCTATGAACAAATTTAAATTAATATCAAAAAATAATTTTCTTATTATTGTCGTATCGTTGTTTTTAATGTCCTGTGGTGGTGCTAAAGGAGGCTCATCAACTGATGCGTTACAGGTGAATCCTGATGCACGAGTCTGGCAGGATATGATTTGGGACACGGATGACTGGGGATAACATTATTTAAACGGTGCATTATTGTTATGAATAAGTTTTATCTTACTATTTTTGTAACAGTGCTGCTGCTAGTGTCTGCTTGCAGCAGTAATGTAGCTTTGATTGAATCAATTTCAAATAAGCCTTATTTATTTAAGGTGTCTGAACAGGCACCTATTGAAACTCGTGATGCTATTAAGGCTTATCAGGATATAACAAAGTCTGCCGAGGCTGGTGCATTGCAGATTTTTGCTGAAAAACGCATAGCCGATTTAACGCTGGATAGTGCCCAGGAGCCTGATGTGTTAAAAATTCAAGATGCTCAGTCACGTTATACAAAGTATCTTGCTAAATATCCTGATCGAACTGGCAATGATTCTATTTGGTATCAGCTTGCGCGGGTGTATTCGCTTATCGGGGATGAGGGTAAAACGTTTTCAGCATTATCTGAAATCGTTAAAAACTATCCTGTTAGCCAATATTATATGGAGAGCGTGTTTAGGCTGGGTGAAATGTCATTCGAAAAAAATCAGTTTGTTATAGCACAAAAATGGTATCAAATTGTTGTTAATGATGGCAATCGTTCGCCTTTTTTTGAACAGGCATTGCACCAATATAGTTGGAGTGTCTTTAAACAAAAAAAGTATTCAAGTGCGATTACTCATGCGCTTAGGTTAATGAATATTAAATATCAACAAGGAAAGTTAACAGTTGATGGTGTTAGTAGTACGATAACGTTAACCGATCAAAATGTCAGCTCGGATATTATTCAGTTAGTTGTGTTGGGTTTATCACACATAAAATCAGATGTTGCCATTGAACGGTTTTTTTTAAGTGCCTCGAATAAAAAATTTGAAGCATTATTGTATCGAAAATTGGCTGAGTTTTTTTATCGAAAAAATCGCTTGCTGGATGCTGCAAATAGTTATTTGTTGTATAGCAAAAACAACCAAACTAAATATAAGGCCATAGAATATCATTTAGCTGCTTTGGATATCTATAGAAAAAATAATTTTGAACAGTTAGCGATTAAAAATATCACTGTGTTTATCAAGCGTTATGATTTTAATAGTGAGTTTTGGAAAAAGTTAAATAGATGGCAACGTGTTGACTTAAAAACCATTTTAAAACAACATATATCATCCCTTGCAAAACATTACCATTCAGTAGCTCGAAAAACTAATTTACAAAAAAGTTTCAATTTGGCAGAAAAATGGTATCGCATTTATTTGACTGATTTTCCTAATAGTGATGACTCGGCATACTTAAATTTTTTATTAGCTGAACTGTTGTACGATGGTAAACGGTTTTCAAAAGCCAGTGTTGAATATATTAAAACCGCATATGAATACCCAAATCATGATCAAGCTGCTGATGCGGCCTATAGTGCTGTTTTGTGTTACGAAAAATTGCAACAGCAATTATCGAAAAAAAACTGGAACTTAATTAAAGTTGCGGCGGTTAATAATGCGTTGCGTTATATCAATCAGTTTAAACATGATCGGCGTGTTGTTGGTGTTAAACTTAAAACCAGTGAATCGTTATTTTTGTTAGAAGATTATTTTCGTGCCGCGGCATTGGTATCCAATATTCTGGATAGTGATAAGATTGATAATCAAAAGCAACGAACATCACTTAGGATTATTTTAGGTCATTCGCAATTTTATTTAAAACGCTATGCTAAAGCCGAGCAATCGTATCGAATAGTATTGAATCAATTGAATAAAAATGAAATAAATCATGCGGTTATTGCTAATCGTCTAGCGGCTAGTTTGTTTAAGCAAGCTGAACAGTTTAGAGATGAGGCGTTATTTCAAAAAGCGGCAATTTATTTTAACAAAGCCTCTGAACAAGCAATAACACCCGATGTTAAATTAAAAAGCTTATATGATGCGGCGACTATGTTTATTAAAGTACATGATTGGAATAGGGCTGCAGTTATTTTGGAAGATATCAGATTGGGGGATCTCAGCCATACTGAATTTAAAAAATCGCTGATTGAAAAACTGGCCTTGGTTTACAGTAAAACTGGCCAAGGAAAAAAAGCGGCTATTGAATTATTGGCCTTGGCAAAAACTGGGGATAAGGACTATCGACAGTTAATGTTATGGCAAGCGGCAACAATGTATCAATTGGCCAACATGGACAAATCTGCAATGGCTATCTACCGGCGTTATATACAAAAATTTCCTTATCCGCTGTCAAAGTCGATGCAAGCGAGGAATATTATTGCCAATTATTATGCTGATAACAGCAATATTAAAAAAACAAATTATTGGTTACGTGAAATCATCAAAGCGGATAAATCGGGTGGTCGCTATCGTAGCGTGGCTAGTAATTATTTAGCAGCAAAAGCGACATTGCAATTAGCAAAGCCGAATCAAAAAAAATACTATAAAGTAAAGTTAAATATTCCGCTTAAAAGCAGTTTAATAAAAAAGAAGAATTTAATGAAACGTTCCATTAAATCCTATGAAAAAGCCATTTCGTATAAAATATCTGATGTTTATACTCAAGCAACGTATGAAATTGCAGAAATTTATCATGAACTAGCTCGTTCAATTATGTCATCACAACGTCCCGCCAGTTTGGATGAGCAGCAGTTAGAAGAATATAACTTGTTGATGGAAGAGCAGGCATTTCCATTTGAAGAAAAAGCCATTGAGATACATCTGGCTAATATCGAGCGTACTCAAAGTGGTTTATATGATGATGGCATTAAGAATAGTTTTAAAGCCTTGGAAAAATTGCATCCGCTACGCTATGTTAAACCTGAAAAAGTAAAAGCTTATGTTGAGTCGATTAATTAATGTATTGTATATTGTTGTATTGATTACCCTGACGGCTTGTAGTGCAGTGGTAATTAAAAAAACAGGCTATTCTCAAATGCAGGATATACCCGATATGGCTCGTGCTCAATTTACTCGGGCGGTGTGGACAGCAAAAGCGGGTCATTATGATGAGGCTATTGCGTTGTTTAGTGAGCTGAGTAAAGCTTATCCGTTGCTTGCACGTAGTTATACCAATCTGGGTATGTTGCATTTAAGGCAACGAGAATTCACTTCGGCGGAACAAGCGCTATTACATGCTGTTAGTGTTTATCCCTATGATGCGATTGCTCAAAATCATCTGGGTGTGGTGTTGCGTGAATTGGGTAAGTTTAAGCAAGCGGAACAGGCTTATTTATTGGCGATAAAATACCATGATGAATACAGTGAGGCGGTGTTAAATTTGGGGGTTTTATATGATTTGTATTTGCATGATAGGGTTAAAGCGTTATTGTATTATACTCAATATCAAATATTGCTGGATAAGCCTGATGCGTTAGTGGCTAAATGGATAGTTGATGTTCAGCGTAGAATTAAGGCGGTTAATAATAAACAGCTTTCTAGTCTGCAAAAATAAAGCAATAGACGCACGTTGCTGAATTTGGTTTGTAAATGAAATTGGTGTTTATTAGTCGTATTAGAATAACAGTTAGTTTTAAAATGTTGATTATTAAAATTAACTGTTATTCGCATGTTCGGTTTTGGTTAACTGGTCGGCACTTATCTAATCCGTTGTGATTTTGCGCTTACCTTTGTTCTTGGGTTTTGGTTTTTTCTTCTTTTTATCTTTTTTGTCTTTCTTATCTTTATTCTTTGTGCTTTTATCAAAAGGTTTTGATTTTTTTTCTTTTGTTATTGCAACAATATTGAGTTTTTGGCCTGATACCCATATTTTTTTCAAATCGCTCAATATTTCGCGCGGCATACCTTCGGGAAGGTCGATAGTGCTGTGGTCGTCATTGATTTGTATGCGGCCGATGTATTGGCTGTCGATATCGGCTTCGTTTGCGATGGCGCCAACAATGTTACCGGGTTTGACACCGTGGTCGTGACCGACATCAATGCGATAGCTTTGCATGCCTTTTGCAGGGCCAGAATCTCGATTGGCATCTCGATTACCATCGCGTCTGCTAGGGCGTTCTTTGCGATCGCGTTCACGGCGTGGTCTTCTACTACCACTGCTATCATCATTATCCCAACTTTTTGAATCTCGGCGAGTTGGTTTGTTTGATAATAAGAATGGGGTATCGCCTTGTGACAATTGTGCTAATGCAGCGGCGATTTCTAATGCCGGAACATTATGTTCTTGTTGGTATTGTTCTAATAATTGAAAATAAAAACCAAATTCTTCTGTTGCCAAGGTATCTGTAATGCGTTGTTTAAATTTGGCAACGCGATTGTCATTAATGTCTTCAGTTGACGGCAATTCCATTCGATCGATGGGTTTGCGGGTGGCTTTTTCAATTGAATGTAATAAACGTTTTTCTCGTGGCGCAACAAATAAAATCGCATCACCTTTGCGTCCGGCACGACCGGTTCGGCCGATGCGATGGATATAGGCTTCGGCATCATAGGGAATGTCGTAATTAATAACGTGACTAATACGCGTCACATCAAGACCTCGGGCAGCAACATCAGTGGCAACGAGAATATCGAGTTTGCCTTTCTTTAAGTTGTCGATAGTGCGTTCACGCAAGTTTTGTGCAATGTCGCCATTAAGTGCGGTTGCGGCATAACCACGCGCGGCGAGTTTATCGGATAATTCTACAGTGGCGGTTTTGGTGCGAACAAAAATAATAACGGCATCAAAATCTTCGGCTTCTAAAATTCGTGTTAGTGCATCGAGTTTATGCAAACCACTAACTGGCCAAAAGCGCTGCCGAATTGTGTCGGCGGTGGCGGTTTTTACTTTAATGGTTACTTCTACTGGGTTGGATAAGTATTTAGTTGCGATGCGGCGAATCTGCGTGGGCATGGTGGCAGAAAAAAGTACAATTTGGCGTTCTGTTGGGAGTTGTTCTAATACCCACTCAACATCGTCGATGAATCCCATGCGTAACATTTCGTCGGCTTCGTCTAAAACTAAGGTTTTTAAATTTTGAAGTTTAAGGGTTTTACGACGAATATGGTCCATCACTCGGCCCGGTGTACCAACAACAACATGCACGCCACGTTGTAGCGCGCGTATTTGACCGCGATAATCCTGACCACCGTAAACTGGTAAAACGTGAAAGCCATCGAGTTTTTTTGCGTATTGCTGGAATGCTTCTGCCACTTGAATGGCGAGCTCTCGGGTTGGTGCCAACACTAAAACTTGCGGATCTTTTTGCTTTAAATCGAGGTTGGATAACACCGGCAATGCAAATGCAGCGGTTTTACCGGTGCCGGTTTGTGCTTGCCCAATAATATCTTTTCTTTCTAATAACAGCGGTATCGTCTGCGCTTGAATGGGCGATGGAGTTTCATAGCCGATTTCATCCAATACTTTAAGTATGGATTTATTAAGCGCTAATTGCTCAAACGCAGTTATTGGTTCAGAAGTCATATGTAGGTACCTATGTATTGCTTGGGATAGAATGTGTGAAACGCCAAGGGGCAAGGGCTGCGTAGTTTACAGTGTTGTGCTTGCGCTTGCATTGTTTATTTACCGGTAATGACATAAATATAATTACGGTAATAAGCGTAGTTGCGTTAAAAATGTATAACTTATTGATATAGATGATATATTCATATGATTTAAGACGTTTACCAGAAAACTAAGACTAACTATTTACGTATGCCTTATAATTGTCATTTTGTAAAATTGATTAAGATGTATGGCGATATAAGATATGAGTATTGAAAAAGAATTGCAGCAGCGTAGTGACTCGAAATGCGAGTTGTGCGCCGCAACAGAAAATTTAACTGTGTATCAAGTTGCACCGGATTCAGATGGTAGTGTTGATACGTGTTTGTATGCTTGTGAAACCTGTTGTGAACAAATTGATGATTTAGACAAAGTGCAAGTGAATCACTGGCGGTGTTTGAATGACAGCATGTGGAGCCAAATCCCGGTGGTTCAGGTTATTGCGTGGCGCATGTTGACGCGGCTCAGTGCGGAAGGTTGGCCACAAGACTTGTTGGAAATGTTGTTTTTGGATGATGAAACTTTATCGTGGGCAAAAGCGACTGGCGAAGGTGATAGTGATGAAGACCTCGTTCGGCATCTTGATAGTAATGGCAATATTCTTGAAGCTGGTGATACCGTGACATTGATAAAAGATTTAGTGGTTAAAGGTGCTGGTTTTACTGCTAAGCGTGGTACTGCTGTTCGAGGTATTTCGTTGGTTGCTGATAATGCACAGCATATTGAAGGCAAGGTGAATGGCCAACAGATAGTTATATTAACTAAATTTGTTAAAAAATAAATTTACAGGGCTGTTAATTTTTAAATAGTGCCGGCTTAAATAGCGTAGGTTGGGGTGACGGCAGGAACCCCAACGCGAAAGTTTAAACAGCATGGGCTGTTGGGGTTCGAAAAGATCTCACCCCAACCTACGTTGGTTTTTGTGAGATTTATATTTAAAACGGCAATAGGTTTAATAATAGTTTTGGGGTGTCTTTAATTTCAAACCATTCCGCTGGTTTAACTAATCCGGAAGACATTTTTCGGTGGGCACTGGCGAATGAAATAAAAATTAAACGGGTTTCACGTATCTCGGCGTCATGTTCTCGAACTAAGTGAGCCAGTTCTTTTAGTGCTAATACATAGTGATTAAAGCTAGGTTCGATTTGTTTATAGAAGCTGGTATTTTCAGTTAGCCGGTGTAATAAATGTTTTTTAAGTAAAGCTATTTGTTTTTTGGTTAAACTTTGTTTTGTTTTAATTAATGATTCGCCAAGCAAGGCTTTGGATTTTTTTAATTCTGCGAGAGCCGTTTTATCGCCGTTATCATATTTATTTAATAATACAATAGTATTTGAAAACATAACTTCATTTTTCTTTAAGGACAGAATTAAGGATTTTAAATGATTATTATCGCGCTCTATTTTATTTTCGATATAAACCGCTAATTTATTTTCTGCTTTTTTTAATTGATCTAATAATCGGTTGGCGTAACGTGCCAATTCATCAATAAAGGGCTGTGCGGCTCTGAGTGCGGGTAAAAATTTTTCTTGTTGTTTTATATTAGCAATTATTTTTTGTTGTTGTTTTTTGGATATGGCTAAGCTTTTAGAATTGGAATAACGTGAGTACATGTCATTAATAAAGCGTGATAATTTTTTGGTTTTTTCAGTTATCGGGGCATTCGATTCAGATAAAAAAACGATTTGCGATGAGTAGTTAACAATAAAATGAATTTCATTAGAAACTAATTTTTCTAAATTAAGCAGTCTTTTTAATTCATCTGAATTATCTTGAAAATACCATTTGGTATGTAAGGATCGAATTTGTTCAAAGCCATAATCTAATTTACTGGCCATTGCGGTTACATTTTCAGAAAACGGCGCTAAATTGATGTAATGAGTTTTTTGTATTTTGCCATCAAGGCTGCATGCTGAGAGTAGTGCTAGAGGCAATAAAATTAAGCTAAGTCGTTTTATAATGCGCATACTGTAATATAGGTTATTTTAATCATCTTTTCAGGAATACTTGCATTGTTTGTTGGGGGGATGGTAGGAACCATAGCATTTTAATTTCTCCAAAATGAAGGCATTAATAATACCAGTAAGGTGAAAATTTCGAGTCGTCCTAGCAGCATGGCAAAGCTGAGTACCAGTTTTGCGGTGTCGGGAATTGTGGCGTAGTTTTGTGCTACGCTGCCAAGGCCCGGGCCAAGATTGTTGATGCTGGCGGCGACGGCTGAAAAAGCAGTTACTTGATCCAAACCGGTAAACATGAGTATTAACATCATAATCACAAAGGCTGCAATGTAGGCGGAAAAAAATCCCCATACGGCATCAATAACGGTAAACGATACGGGTTTTCCGCCAACTTTAATTGCAATAACGGCATTTGGGTGGATGACTTTTAATAACTCACGAAAACCTTGTTTGATTAATAGTAAAAACCGTATGACTTTCATGCCGCCACCGGTTGAACCGGCACAGGCTCCAATGAAACTTAAAAATAATAAAATCACTGGCACAAAACCTGGCCAATTATAATAGTCTGTTGTGGTATAACCGGTGGTGGTGGCAATTGAGACGGTTTGAAAAATACCGTGAATAATGTCATCAGATGATTTTTCAAATACACGTTGTTGGATTAAATAGGCACAAATGATAGTGGCGCTGACTAATAGAATTATTATATAAACTTTAAATTCGGTATCCAAAAAATATTTTCGTAAGCTTTTGGTGCGCCAGGCGGAGAAGTGTAGCGCAAAATTAATACCGGCTAATAACATAAAAATAATGGCGACCACTTCAACCATGGGTTGGTCGTTATAAAAACCCATGCTTTGGTCGTGTGTAGAAAAACCGCCTATGGCAATGGTGCTAAAACTGTGTGCGATAGCATCAAACCCGGTCATACCGGCTAACCAGAAACTAAGCGCGCAGGCTATTGTTAAAAATAAATAAATATACCAAAGTGCTTTTGCGGTTTCGGTGATGCGTGGTGTTAATTTGTTGTCTTTCATTGGCCCGGGTGTTTCTGCGCGATAGAGCTGCATGCCGCCAATGCCGAGCATGGGCATAATCGCGACGGCTAAAACAATAATACCCATGCCGCCGAGCCATTGCATTTGTTGTCGATAATAAAGTATCGATTTTGGCAGGGTGTCGATATGGGTTATGACGGTTGCGCCGGTGGTGGTGAGTCCGGAAATGGATTCGAAAAATGCGTCCACCACACTTAGATTTAGTTCATCAAACAAATATAACGGGATAGCGCCAAACACCGATAGCACCACCCAAAATAATACCACAATGAGGAAACCGTCTCGTTTGCGTAATTCTTGTTTGTAATTTTTAACCGGTAACCACATCACTAGGCCGGTTATCATAGTGACTGCGGCGGCATGAAAAAAGTGCACAAACGCGCCATCGAGATAAATAAACGCAACAATCATTGGTGGTAGGTGAGTAAAACTGAATATAACCAGAAATAATCCGAGGATGCGTTGTATAACGAATATTTGCATTTTATTTTATATGAATGTTAAGCCGACAGCGAATAAACGTTCTATAGCCGAAATGTGTTTTTTATCAATCAAAAACAAGATGACATGATCTTCAGATTCGATCACCGTATCATGGTGTGCGATGATCACTTTATTACCGCGAACAATTGCACCAATGGTTGCACCCGTTGGTAATTTTAATTGGCTAATCGATTTGCCGACAACTTTGGAAGTTTTTGGATCGCCATGGGCAATCGCTTCAATGGCTTCAGCAGCACCGCGTCGCAGTGAATGCACGTTAACGACATCGCCACGCCTTATGTGTTTTAACAGGCTACCAATGGTGGATTGTTGTGGCGATATTGCAATATCGATATCGCCACTTTGAATCAGATCCACATAGGCGGTACGGTTGATTAGCGTCATGACTTTTCGGGCACCAAGGCGTTTGGCTAACATTGATGATAATATATTCGCTTCATCATCATTGGTGAGTGCGCAAAATATATCGGTATTACTGATATTTTCTTCTATTAGTAAATCTTCGTCGGCGGCATCACCTAATAAAACGATGGTGCGTTCGAGTATGTTGGAAATTTCTCGTGCCCGAGCCGGATTATGTTCAATTAATTTTACCTGGTAGTGTTTTTCTAATACTTTTGCTGTTCGTGTGCCGATGTTGCCACCACCGGTAATGATGATGCGTTTATAGGGTTTGTCTAATTTACGAAGCTCACTAATAACCGCGCGAATATGATTTTTTGCGGCAATAAAGAAAACTTCATCATCGGGTTCAATAATGGTTTCAGCAACTGGGATGATGGCATGACCTCGGCGGTAAATTGCAGCAACACGAGTATCAATGCCGGGCATGTGGTCACGTAGCTCACGTAGCTCATGGCCAACTAGCGGACCATCGAAATAGGCTTTAACGGCCACGAGTTGTACTTTTTTGTCGGCAAAGTCGAGCACTTGCAAAGTGCCGGGGTGTTCGATGAGTCGTTGAATATAGTCGGTAATGATTTGTTCGGGGCTAATTAATACATCGATTGGCAGGGCATCTTGAGTGAATATTTTTTGGTGTTCTAAATATTCAACGGCACGAATTCGGGCGATTTTTGTTGGGGTATGAAACAGGGTGTAGGCTATTTGACATGCAACCATATTAGTTTCATCGTTATCAGTGACGGCAATGATCATATCGGCATCATCGGCACCGGCACGTTCCAATACTTCCGGGTAGGAGGCTACGCCAGTTACGGTTCGTAGATCGAGTCGGTCTTGTAATGAGCGTAATACGATATCGTCAGTATCAACTATTGTGATGTCATTTGATTCGCTCACTAAATTTTCAGCGAGTGATGCGCCAACCTGACCTGCTCCGAGTATAATAATTTTCATAATGTTATTTTACATGTAATTGCGTGATTTTAATATTTATAATCATCCGCGTAATTTATTTTTTCTTTTTGGTGATACTTTTTGCATCAATGCCGAGCGAGCGTAATTTACGATATAAGTGTGTTCGTTCAAGTTCTGCAATTTTTGCGAGTTCGCCAACACTGCCATTCACAATACG
>VAPM010008982.1_pt1 | contig 25175 bp, 19 predicted proteins | sample 3395091 | NCBI WGS metagenome assembly VAPM01 (sample SAMN08290445, study PRJNA428436) | hydrothermal vent metagenome | isolation source: Deep-sea hydrothermal vent chimney 3 | place: Pacific Ocean: Juan De Fuca Ridge
CATGTTGCCAAGTTTCGGGTTGATGTTAACACGGCCGCGCAAACAGAAGGCATTACTCACTCCTATGCACTATCCGGCCCGGGCCGGCCTCGGGGATTTTGTCATGCTTCTGGCCGAACACGCTGTACAGGCCGCCGATACGTTCGCCTTTCAGGGTTCCGCCATCCTTCAGGCCGGCGCCGAAAAGCCGCACCAGCGAAAGTTTGCCGGCGTGCCCGGCGTACAGCGACTTGAATACCAGGGCGCGGACGCCGGCCCCGTCGATACCCAGCCGAGCCGCCGTATGATCCGGTTCCGGGGCTTCGTGGCGCAGCGCCTTAAGCAGCCTTTGCACGCCGTTGCCATGTTCGGCGGAACCGAAAAATACCGGCACGATCCGGTCTTCCTGAAAATCCCGGGTCAGGTTCTGATAAATTTCGTCGGTTGACGGGGTCAGGTCTTCGAGCAGTTCCTCCAGCAGGCCGTCGTCGAAATCGGCCAGGGTTTCCAGCATTTCGGTGCGCGCGTCCCGTTCCCGCGACTGCACCGTTTCGGGCGCCGCGATCAGGCTGGAAGCCTCGCCCTCGTGCCACTCGAAGGCCCGCTCGCTGACCAGGTCGACATGCCCGGTGACGCCGTCGCCATCGCGGATCGGAATTTCCCGCAACAGCAGCGGCCGGGCGGAAACTTCCTGCAAGGCTTCGAAGGTGGCTTTCACGCCGACCGATTCGCCGTCCATTTTGTTGATGAAAATAATGTGCGGAATATGGTGATCGTCCAGGAATTTCATCAGCGGGGCGATGGTCATGGCCTTGTCCTGGCCCGGTTCGCAGACCACCACGGCGGCGTCGGCGACCATCAGGGCGTTGTAGGTTTCCTGAATCAGTTCGACCGAACCCGGACAATCTATGAACGCCCATTTATCGCCCAGATATTCACATTCGGCGATGGTCAGCTCGGTACTCATGGAGCGGGCCCTGGCCTCCGGCGAGCCGTCGCCGACCACGTAACCGTCCTTGGCGTTGCCCTTGCGGGTTAATGCCCCGGCCATAAGCAGGATACTTTCCAGCAACGCCGTCTTGCCGCACAGGTAAGGCCCGACCAGGGCCGCGACGCGTGGTGCCGAAGGTGATTTGGATTTGGGCATCGAAGGGACCTCCCAGGCTCGTTTTATGTCAACGGCTTTGGACGCGGTCCCCTGGGCTGCGCCCAGCGGGGGCGTCAGCCTACAGAGTAAAACCCGGGGCGTGGACTCACAAGAAAAAACTCTTAGATCAAAGAATCGGGCAACTTAGCTGCGTTTAAGCAAACGCAGGTTGCTCTTAGATCAAACTGCCTTGAAGTGGAATCACTTCAAGGCAGGTAATTTGATCGTTATTAAAGAATCGAGCAACTTATCTGCGTTTAAGCAAACGCAGGTTGCTCTAGACGAGGGCGCTACAGGCCCGCTGGATGCGGGTGCAGGCTTCTTTCAGCAGTTCCGTCGAAGTCGCATAGGACACCCGGAAATGCGGTGACAGGCCGAACGCCGCGCCAGGCACCGCCGCCACGCCTTCGGAATCGAGCAGATAGGCGACCACGTCGGCGTCGCTTTCCAGGGTCGCGCCGTCCGGTGTCCGCTTGCCGATCATGCCGGCGCACGACGGGTAGACGTAAAACGCGCCATCCGGCCGGGGGCAATCGATGCCCGTGGCCTGGTTGAGCATGGCGACAACCAGGTCGCGGCGTTCCATAAACACCGCATTGTTGGCGGCAATGAAATCCCTTGGGCCGTTCAGGGCGGCGACGGCGGCGGCCTGACTGATCGACGCCGTGTGGGTGGTCGACTGCGACTGGATCTTGTTCATGGCCTTGATAATCTGATCCGGTCCGGCCGCATAGCCGACCCGCCAGCCGGTCATGCAATAGGCCTTGGAGACGCCGTTCAGGGTCAGGGTGCGGTCGAACAGGGCCGGTTCGACCTGGGCCGGGGTAACGAACTGGAAATCGTCGTAAACCAGATATTCGTACATATCGTCGGTCATCACCCAGACCTGGGGATGGCGCAGCAGAACATCGGTCAGCGCCTTCATGTCGTCCCGTGTATAAGCGGCCCCGGTCGGGTTTGACGGTGAATTCAGGATCAGCCACTTGGTGCGCGGCGTGATCGCCGCTTCCAGGTCTTCCGGGCGCATCTTGAAGCCGGCCCCGGCCGGGCAATCGACAAATACCGGCTTGCCTCCGGCCAGCAGGGTAATATCCGGATAAGACACCCAATAAGGGGCCGGGATAATGACCTCGTCGCCGGGGTTGAGGGTGGCCATCAGGGCGTTGTAAATGTTCTGCTTGCCGCCGCAGCCGACCGAAATTTGCTCCGGCGTATAGGTCAGGCCATTGTCGCGTTTGAATTTATCGACAATCGCCCGACGCAGTTCCGGGGTGCCGGCGACGGCGGTGTACTTGGTTTCGCCCCGGTCCATGGCGGCCTTGGCCGCATCCTTGATATGCTCGGGGGTATCGAAATCGGGCTCGCCGGCGGCCAGGCCGATAACGTCGCGGCCGGCGGCCTTCAACTCGCGGGCCTTGGTCGAAATGGCGATGGTCGGGCTCGGCTTGATAAGCGATAGGCGGTCGGCGATAAACGGCATGATTTTTTCCATCGGCTCAGTGCGGTTGCAACCGGCGGCAATCTAGCCCCACCGCAGGCATATGGCAAGCCATCAGAAGGCTTCAATATGGCCCGCAAAGCGACTATAATTCGGGTCATGAGTATATCGGCGAACCCGCTGCCCCCGGCCCCGCAAAAGCGACCGCCCGTAAAGGGCGGGATACCATTCAGGCTTAAGTCGGATTTTGTCCCCGCCGGCGATCAACCGGCGGCCATCGCCGAACTGACCGAAGGTTTGCGGGCCGGCGAACGGGAACAGGTGCTGCTGGGGGTGACCGGGTCGGGCAAGACCTTCACCGTCGCCCACACCATTCAGCAATTGCAGCGACCGGCCCTGATTATGGCCCACAACAAGACTCTGGCGGCCCAGTTGTATAGCGAGATGAAGGCCTTCTTCCCGGAAAACGCGGTCGAATATTTCGTTTCCTACTACGATTATTACCAGCCCGAGGCCTATGTGGCGCGGACCGACACCTATATCGAAAAAGACGCCTCAATCAATGAACAGATCGACCGCATGCGCCATTCCGCGACGCGGTCCTTGCTGGAACGCGACGACGTTATCGTGGTCTCGTCGGTTTCCTGTATCTACGGCATCGGCGGGGTCGAGACCTACGCCAACATGACAGAGCGGCTGCGGTCCGGCACCATGATCGACCGCAACGCCCTGCTCAAGCGTTTCGTGGAACTGCAATACCGCCGCAACGATGCCGATTTCTCGCGCGGCAGTTTCCGGGTGCGCGGCGACGTGGTCGAGATATTCCCGTCCCACTATGAAGACCGGGCCTGGCGGCTGTCGCTGTTCGGCGACGAGCTGGAGGCGATCTGGGAAATCGATCCGCTGACCGGCGAAAAAATCGCGACGCTGGAAGAAGTCACCGTTTATCCATCCAGCCACCATGTAACGCCGCGCCCGACCCTGCTGCAGGCCATCCCGAAGATAAAGGCGGAACTTAAAACCCGGATCGAGCGGCTAACCGGCGAAGGCAAGCTGATCGAGGCCCAGCGCATTCAGGAACGCACCGTGTTCGATCTGGAAATGATGGAAGCCACCGGTTTTTGCAGCGGCATCGAAAATTATTCCCGCTACCTGACCGGGCGCGATCCGGGTCAGCCGCCGCCGACCCTGTTTGAATACCTGCCCGAAAACGCCCTGCTGTTCGTCGATGAAAGCCATGTCTCGGTGCCCCAGATCGGCGGCATGTACCGGGGCGATTTCGCGCGTAAATCGAACCTTGCCGATTTTGGCTTCCGGCTGCCAAGCTGTGTCGATAACCGGCCCCTGAAGTTCGAAGAATGGGACTTGATGCGACCGCAATCGGTGTTCGTTTCGGCGACGCCGGGGCGCTGGGAACTGGAACGCACCGGCGGCGTCTTCACCGAACAACTGGTGCGCCCGACCGGGCTGATTGATCCCTTGTGCATCGTCCGCCCGGTCGAAAGCCAGGTCGATGACCTGATGCAGGAAGCCCGGGCCTGCGCCGACCGGGGCGAACGGGTGCTGGTGACCACGCTGACCAAGCGCATGGCCGAGGACCTGACCGAATACCTGCACGACCACGGGGTCCGGGTACGGTACATGCATTCCGACATTGAAACCCTGGAACGCATTGAAATTATTCGCGATTTACGATTGGGTGCGTTCGATGTGCTGGTCGGCATCAACCTGTTGCGCGAGGGCCTGGATATTCCGGAATGCTCGCTGGTGGCCATCCTGGACGCCGACAAGGAAGGCTTCCTGCGCTCTAAAACATCGCTGGTCCAAACCATCGGCCGGGCGGCCCGGCATATTGACGGCCGGGTCATCCTGTACGCCGACCGAATGACCGAATCACTGGATTACGCCATCGGCGAAACCAACCGCCGGCGCGAGAAACAACAGGCGTTTAACGCCGCCAACGGCATCACCCCGGAAAGTATCCGTTCAAACATTACCGACGCCCTGGGCAGTGTCTACGAACAGGATTACGTAACCGTCGATACCGGGGTATCGGGCGATGCCCACCTGGTCGGCCATAACCTGAGCCGGCACCTGAAGGAACTGGACAAACGCATGAAGGCCGCCGCCGCCGACCTGGAATTCGAGGAAGCGGCCCGCCTGCGCGACGAAATCCGCCGCCTGGAAGCCCACGAACTGGGCCTGGATAAATCCGGCGTGGCGCCCCGGGCGGCGGACCGGGCCGGGGCGGGTCGTCGCAGGGGCGGGAAAAAGAGACGCCGCATCTGATCCAGCATCGGGAACGATCACGGCGACGGGGTAATACCAACAAGATTCCGGAAACAACCGGGGGCCCGTTCTTTATTCGATGCCTCTGGCCCGCCGGATAATCGTTTCGAAATCGGTGTCTTTGGGCAGCACGCCGAAAGCGCCGGACCAGCGTTCGCCAAGGCGGGACCGGCAGAAGGCATCGGACACCGCGTTCGGGGCGTGCCGGATCAACAACGAGGCTTGCAGCGCCACGGCCATCATCCCGGCCACCCGGCGGGCCCGTAATTCAAGATCGGCGGGGTCTGACAATTCGGCGTTTAATTCGTCCGTCAAACGATCGAACAGGGGATTATCGCCACGGGCCTGTTCGATTTCGGCCATGAAAGCCGGCGCCGCCGCCTCGCTCTTGTACATGGCGCGCAGTACATCCAGACACATTATATTGCCCGAGCCCTCCCATATGCTGTTGACCGGGGCCTCGCGATAAAGCCGTGGCATTATGCTTTCTTCCACGTAACCGGGGCCGCCGTGACATTCCATCGCCTCGTAAACATGGTAGGGGGCGCGCTTGCATATCCAGTATTTACCGATCCCCGTGCCGATCCGCGCCAGGGCGGCTTCGGCCGGGTCGGTATCCGATTGTCCGATCGCCCGGCCCAGCCGCATCCACAACACCGTGGCGGCTTCGGATTCTATGGCCAGGTCGGCCAGCACGTTGCGCATCAACGGCTGCTGCAACAATTTCTTTTGAAAGGCCGAACGGTGGCTGGTGTGGTGCAGCGCCTGAACCAGCCCCTGACGCATAAGCGCCGCCGAACCGAAGGCGCAATAGTAACGGTTGCCGTTAACCATCTCGATAATGGTGCGCACGCCACGGCCTTCTTCACCGACCATGACCGCCCAGGCCGCCACCAGTTCCATCTCGCCCGAAGCGTTGGACCTGTTGCCGAGCTTGTCTTTGAGGCGTTGCAGAAACAGGCCGTTGCGCTCTCCGTCCGGCCGCCATCTGGGGATCAGGAAACAGCTTAGGCCGTTATCCGTATAGGCCAGCGTCAGGAAGGCATCGCACATGGGGGCCGAGCAAAAAAACTTGTGACCGTCCAGAATATAGGGTGCGCCGGGGCCGGTTTCGGGGCCCGCCGCGACCGCCCGCGTGGTGTTGGCGCGAACATCGGAGCCACCCTGTTTCTCGGTCATGAACATGCCCATGGTAATGCCGGTCTTGGCCGGGGCCGGAATGTCCCGCCTGTCGTATTGCCGGGTCAGCAGTTTGGGCAGCCATTGGTCGGCCACTTTCGGGGTCGCGCGCAGGGTGGGGACCACCGAATAGGTCATTGCGGTCGGGCACAGCACCCCGCCCTCGATCTGGTTGAGCAAATAGGACAGCGCCCCGTGCGCCACATGATTGCCCTGGCGCGGGTTGTTCCAGGCAAAGGTCGGCAGATCGTTGACGATGGCCAGATCCATCAGGTCATGATAACCGGGGTGGAAACTGACCTGGTTTATGCGCATTCCGTGACGGTCAAAGGCCTGAATTTCAGGACCGTACCTGTTGGCCTGATTGGCCCAATCCAGGGTCTGTTCCCGGCCCGCCAACTTGCCGAATGCCGCGACATGGTCTTTCGCCCAGCCGGCGCCCTCCCGGTCGAGGCCTTCCCTGAGGGCGAGGTCGGTGGCGAACAGGTCCTGATCGCCCATATGGGGGGGCATATTGATAACTTCGTGGGTCGGCAGGTCGGCGATCGGTTTCTGTGGACTAAGGGGAGAGTTCATTTGAAAAAATTCCCGTTCCCTGGATGATTAATCACGGCGTCCCGGTCAGCGTCGGCTCTCCACCGCCGCCACCATCGCCTCGGCGATCATGACCTCCCGCGTGTCCATGCCGTCGACATGATCCTTGTCGGCGCCTTGCGCCTCGCGAGCCCGCTGCAGGCGTTGTTCGGCATCGGTGGCGATTAAATCGGCGACGTTGACGGCCTGTTCGGCGAGTATCGTGCAGCGGCTGCCGGTAACCTCGGCGATGCCGCCTTCGACGAAAACCCTGTCGACCACCTTGTCGCCTTCGAAGATGTCGATGGTTCCCGGCCGGAGCCCGGAAAGCATGGGCGCGTGCCCCGGCAGCACGCCAAAATTACCCTCGCCGCCCGGCGCCACCACCATATCGGCGCTGGCGCTAAGCAACAACCTGTCCGGCGTCACTACTTCGAGCTCAATTTTGTCTTCCGCCATTTGGCTAACCTTTATGCTCAGGCCGCTTCTTCGGCCATTTTCTGGGCTTTTTCGATCACCGATTCAATGGTCGAAACCATATAGAAGGCGGCTTCGGGCAAATGGTCGTATTCACCCCCGATGATGCCCTTGAAACCCTTGATGGTATCTTCCAACGAGACGAAAACGCCCGGCGAACCGGTAAACACTTCGGCCACATGGAACGGTTGGCTCAGGAAACGCTGGATCTTGCGGGCCCGGGCCACGGTCAGCTTGTCTTCTTCGGATAGCTCGTCCATGCCCAGAATGGCGATGATGTCCTGTAATGACTTGTAGGTCTGCAACACCCGCTGGACTTCCCGCGCGGTGGTATAGTGTTCGTCGCCGACTACTCGCGGGTCGAGTACGCGCGAAGTCGAATCGAGCGGATCGACCGCCGGATAGATGCCAAGCTCGGCAATCTGGCGGCTCAGGACCGTGGTCGCATCCAGATGGGCGAACGAGGTCGCCGGGGCCGGGTCGGTCAGGTCATCGGCGGGCACGTAAATGGCCTGCACGGAAGTCACCGAGCCCTTGTTGGTCGAGGTGATCCGTTCCTGCAAGGTGCCCATTTCGGTGGCCAGGGTCGGCTGATAGCCGACGGCCGATGGAATCCGCCCAAGCAAGGCCGAAACTTCCGAACCGGCCTGGGTGAAGCGGAAAATATTATCCATGAAGAACAACACGTCCTGGCCTTCCTCGTCACGGAAATATTCGGCCATGGAAAGGCCCGACAGGGCGACCCGGGCGCGGGCCCCGGGCGGTTCGTTCATCTGGCCATAAACCAGGGAAACCTTGGAATTGTCGCCGTCCAGGTCGATCACGCCGGATTCGATCATTTCGTGATACAGGTCGTTGCCTTCGCGGGTCCGTTCGCCGACCCCGGCGAACACCGAACGACCGCCGTGACCTTTGACGATATTATTTATCAGTTCCATGATCAGCACCGTCTTGCCGACCCCGGCGCCGCCGAACAGGCCGATCTTGCCGCCCTTGGCGTACGGCGCCAGCAAATCGACGACCTTGATGCCGGTGGTCAAAATTTCGGTTTCCGTCGATTGATCGACGAATTCCGGGGCCTTGCGATGGATGGGATAGGACATCTTGGCGTTGATCGGGCCGCGTTCATCGACCGGCTGGCCGATCACGTTGAGAATACGGCCCAGCGTTTCCGGGCCGACCGGAACCATGATCGGCTCGCCGGTGTCTTCCACTTCCTGGCCCCGGACCAGGCCGTCGGTGGTGTCCATGGCGATCGTGCGAACCGTACTTTCGCCCAAATGCTGGGCCACTTCCAGGACCAGCAGGTTGCCCTGATGCTGCATATGCAGGGCGTTCATGATCGCCGGCAGGTCGCCATCGAAACGGATATCGACGACGGCGCCCATAACCTGGGTGATTTTGCCTACGTTATTCTTGCTCATGTAACAGGCTCCTTATAGCGCCTCGGCGCCGGAAATAATTTCAATCAATTCGCTGGTAATGGCCGCTTGACGGGTGCGGTTATAGGTCAGCGTCAGGGCGTCCAGCATATCGCCGGCGTTGCGGGTTGCGTTGTCCATGGCGGTCATGCGGGCGCCGTGTTCGGACGCATTGCTTTCCAGCAGGGCGCGGAACAACTGTACCGACAGATTACGCGGCAACAGATCATCGAGTATTTCTTCTTCCGAGGGCTCCATCAGGTAGGCGGCTTTCGGGCCCGCCTGACTGCCGGCATCGTCTTCCGCCTGGCCGGGCACCGGAAACGGGATAATCTGGCTGGCGGTCATTTCCTGGGCCATCGCCGAAATAAAGCTGTTATAGATCATGGTGCAAACATCGAATTCACCCGCCTCGAACCGTTCGATAATTTCCTGCGCGATATCCCGCGCCGTGGAAAATTCGACCCCGATCTTGATCAGGCCTTCCTTGGATTCGATGATATCGTCGGTGAATTCCCGGCTCAGGCCATCGCGGCCCTTGCGCCCCAGAAACATCAGTTTGACCGTCTTGCCCTGGCCCTTCAGCCTGGTCACCCGGCGGCGGGTCTCGCGAATGATCGAGCCGTTGAAACCGCCGCACAGGCCACGGTCGGCGGTGATGGCGACGATCAGATGGGTATTGTCGCCGCCGCTGCCGGCCAGCAGCTTCGGCGCGCCGTCCATGGTCGCCAGGCTCGCCGTCAATTCACCCAGCATCCGTTCCATGCGTTCGGCATAGGGGCGGCCGTCTTCGGCGGCGGCCTGGGCGCGGCGCAATTTGGACGCCGCCACCATCTTCATGGCCGAGGTGATCTTCTGCGTCGATTTGACGCTGGTGATCCGGATACGAAGGTCCTTGAGATTTGCCATTGGCGGTTACCTTAAGCAAAAGCCTTGGTGAAGGTCTCGACAAATGCCTTCAATTTGATTTCGGTATCGGCGGAAATATCCTTGTCGTCGCGGATGGCGTCCAGGATGTCGGTGCCGTTGGCGATAATATCATCCATCAGCGAAGCCTCGTAACGGGTGACGTCGGAAACTTTGACGTTATCCAGATAACCATTGACGCCGGCGAAAATAGCGACCACCTGCTGTTCCACCGGAAGCGGTTTAAACTGGCCCTGCTTGAGGACTTCGGTGAGCCTTGCGCCACGGGCCAGCAGCCGCTGGGTCGAGGCGTCCAGGTCCGAGGCGAACTGGGCGAAGGCGGCCATTTCACGGTACTGGGCGAGTTCCAGCTTGATCGAGCCGGAGACCTTTTTCATGGCTTTGATCTGGGCCGCCGAACCGACGCGGGAGACCGAAATACCAACGTTAACCGCCGGTCGGATGCCCTGATAAAACAGTTCGGTTTCAAGGAATATCTGGCCGTCGGTGATGGAAATCACGTTGGTCGGAATATAGGCCGAAACGTCGGAGGCCTGGGTTTCAATGACCGGCAGGGCGGTCAGAGAGCCGCCGCCGTTGTCATCGTTCATTTTGGCGGCCCGTTCGAGCAGCCGCGAATGCAGGTAGAAAACATCGCCGGGATACGCTTCACGGCCCGGCGGGCGGCGCAGCAACAGCGACATCTGACGATAGGCGACGGCCTGTTTCGACAGGTCGTCGTAGAAAATCACCGCGTGCATTCCGTTGTCGCGGAAATACTCGCCCATGGTGCAACCGGCGTAGGGGGCCAAAAATTGCAGCGGCGCCGGTTCCGAGGCCGTCGAGGCGACGATGATGGAATATTCCAGCGCCCCGTATTCTTCCAGCGTCTTGACGATCTGGGCCACCGTCGAACGCTTTTGGCCAATCGCCACATAGATGCAATAAAGCTTTTCGGATTCGTCCTTGGCGGCTTCGTTGACCGCCTTCTGGTTCAGGATGGTGTCGATGATAATCGCCGTCTTGCCGGTCTGGCGGTCGCCGATGATAAGTTCACGCTGGCCGCGACCGACCGGAATCAGGCTGTCGATGGCCTTCAGGCCGGTCTGCATGGGTTCATGCACCGACTTGCGCGGGATGATCCCCGGCGCCTTGACCTCGACCCGCGAGCGGGTCACGTCTTCGATCGGGCCCTTGCCGTCTATCGCGTTACCCAGGCCGTCAACGACCCGGCCCAACAGGCCCCTGCCGACCGGCACATCGACGATGGCGCCGGTCCGCTTGACGGTGTCGCCTTCCTTGATGGTGCGGTCGTCGCCAAAAATAACGATGCCGACGTTATCGGTTTCCAGGTTCAGCGCCATGCCCTTGATGCCACCCGGAAATTCGACCATTTCGCCGGCCTGAACGTTATCCAGCCCATAGACTCGGGCGATGCCGTCGCCGACGGAAAGCACCTGGCCGACTTCGGCGACTTCCGCCTCGGTTCCGAAGCCGGTGATTTGTTCTTTGAGTATTGCGGTAATTTCCGCGGCCCGGATTTCCATTATCCAATCCCTATCATGGCAAGCCGCAACCGTTGCAGCTTTGTCTTAAGTGAACTATCGACCATCCGCGAACCAACCTTGACGACAAGGCCGCCCAGCAGTTCGGGATCGACGATTGTGGCGAGCGCGACGGTACTGCCGACCGCCTTTTTCAACGACTCTGAAAGAGCCTGTATTTGAGTTTCCGAGAGCGCCGTCGCCGATTCGACCATGGCGCTTACCTCGCCGCGATGCGCGGCCAGCAGTTCCCTGAACGCCGCCATTATATCCGGTAAAACGAACAAACGGCGGTTGCCCGCGACGACGCCGATAAAACGGCTGGTGAGATCATCGAAACCGGCTTTCGCGGACAATGCCGCCATCGCCTTTTGCTGATCGTCGCTTGAAATTACCGGCGAAAGCAACAGGCGTCTCAGGTCCTCGCTGTCGGCGATCATGCCGGCCAGGGCGTCGAGATCATCGACGACGGCCTCGAGCCGTTGTTCGGCTTCGGCCAGATCGTAAAGAGCGGTGGCGTAACGCCCGGCCAGCTCGTGGCTGCCTGAATTATGTGATGACAATCGGGAAGCTCCCAAACCAATAAAAGCAGCCCTTTTTCGCCGATAATGGAAAAACGACCGCCCCCAAAATTCGAGTGATATCTAACACACTCATTCCGGCCTTGCAAGACGCCACATCGCACATGCACAACGGTAAAAAACGGCTGATTTCCGCGCCCTAGAATATATTTTTATATTAGTGATTCATGATGTCTGGATGACTCGCGAGTCACCTACAAAAAACCATAGGGGTCGATATCGGCCCGGACCCGCACCTTGCGGGAAATCACGACCCCGGCAAGCCAATCGGTAATCAGCCGTTGCACGTTGACCGATTTGTCGGCCCGGACCAGAAATCGCCGCCGGTGCTGGCCCCGAACCATGGCCAGCGGGGCCGGGGCCGGACCCAGAATCAGCGCCCCCTTGAAATCGGGCGCCGCCCGGCCCAGGGCGGCGGCGGCGGCATCGACTTCGCGGGCGTCGCGGCCGGACACGATCAGCGCCGCCAGCCGTCCGAACGGTGGCATGCCGGCTTCCTTCCGGGCCTCGCATTCGGCGGCGATGAAGCGGTCCCGCCGGCCCGATTGCAGCGCCTGCATGACCGGGTGATCGGGCATGTAGGTCTGCACCAGGACCCGGCCCGGATGCCGCGCCCGCCCGGCCCGCCCGGCGACCTGATAAAGCAACTGAAAGGTCCTCTCGGCGGCCCTTAGATCGCCACCGGTCAGTCCCAGATCGGCATCGACGACGCCGACCAGGGTCAGCATCGGGAAATGATAGCCCTTGGCGACAATCTGGGTGCCGACAATCAGATCGACCCGATGGGTCTCGATGCGTTCGACCAGGGCCGCCGCCGCCGCCGGCCCGGCGATGGTGTCGCTGGCGGCAATTTCCATGCGGACATCGGGGAAGGCTTCGGCGGCCTCTTCGGCCAGCCGCTCGACGCCGGGGCCGCAGGCCGCGAAATTACCTTCGCCGCCGCACGAAGGGCATTTTTGCGGCGTCGTAGCGCCATAGCCGCAATGATGGCATTGCAAGCGGTTTTTGCCGGCCCGCCGGTGTTCGACCAGCCAGGCGGTGCAATTGGGGCACTGGAAGCGATGGCCGCAGGTCCGGCACAGGGTCAGCGGTGCATAGCCCCGCCGGTTGAGGAACAGCATGGCCTGTTCACCGGCGGCGAAGGTATCGCTTAAAGCCTGCCGCAACTGCGGCGACAGCCAGCGACCGCCGGGCGGCGCATCGCGGCGCATGTCGATCAGCGAGACTTCCGGCAGGTCGGCGCCGCCATGACGATCCGGCAGGCACCAGGACCGATAGCGCCCGGTCCGCACGTTGACCACCGTTTCCAGGGACGGCGTCGCCGATACCAGGACCACCGGTATCCGGCCCAGACTGGCCCTTACCACGGCCATGTCGCGGGCGTTGTAGATAACCCCTTCTTCCTGCTTGAAGGCGCTTTCATGTTCTTCATCGACGACGATCAGGCCCAGGTCCGGATAGGGTAACAACAGGGCCGAGCGGGCGCCGACTATGACCCTGGCCCGACCCAGCGCCACGTCGCGCCAGGTGTCGCGCCTCTGCGCCGGCGACAGTTCGGAATGCCAGACCGCCGGGGCGGCCTCGAAACGGGCCACGAAGCGGGCCATCCATTGCGCGCTCAAGGCGATTTCCGGCAACAGCACCAGGGCCTGACGTCCCTGCTTCAGGGCCTGGGCGACGGCCTGGAAATAGACCTCGGTCTTGCCCGAGCCCGGCACGCCGTCCAGCAGTGTCGCCGCGAATCCGCCGGCCCGGGTTTTCGCCGCCAGATCATCCCCCGCCGCCGTCTGTTGAGCGGACAGCGACGGTCCCCGCGCCGCCCAGTCCGGTTGCCGGCGCGGCGGCGGCAACGACGGCATTTCGAACGTTTGCAGCACGCCCGCTTTTTTCAGGCCGGCAACCACGGAAGGCCGGACCGACGCCTGCCGGGCCAGTTCTGTCAACGGCAAGGGTGGCGCCCCGCCGTTCAGAAATTCGAACACCCGGATGCGTTCCCTGGTCATCCTGATTTCCGGGGCGGCCGGATCAAGGGCATAGGCAAGCACCGGTTTGGGCGGTTCCAGGGCGGCCGGAACGCCGATCACCATTTTCAGCACGGCGCCCCGTTCGGATAGGGTGTAAGCGGCGATCCACTCGACGAACCGCATGGATTCTTCGGGCAGGGGCGGTGTATCCGGTTTTTGCAGGATGGTTTTCAACTTCGAGGTGGCGATCCCCCGATCGTCGCCCGACCCCCAAACGACACCGGCCAGTACCCGTTTACCGAACGGCACCCGGACGATATCGCCTTCGCCCAACGCCATATTATCACCGACCCGATAGTCGTAGGTTCCAGGCAACGGCAGGGGCAGCAGCACGGTGACGCGGCAGCCGGGGCCGTAGCCGCTTGAAGGTTTGGCAGGGGACTCGTCCATGGGGTACACTTTAGCGAATCTGTTGGCTCTGTAATAGGAACTGAAAAAAGATGGGCGGACTCGACGATAGCGCCGGGGCGGGCGGCCTGAGCGAAGAGCAGGTGGGCAGCTTTCTAGCCGAAAATCCGGATTTTTTGGCCCGCAATCCCGATCTTCTCAAGGACATGACCGTTCCGTCGCGCTGGGACGGCAAATCCGGCGGCGGCGGCATCGCCGACATGCAGCAGTTCATGCTGGAACAATTGCGCGGCGAAATCGACAATCTGCGCGATTGCGCGCAGGACGTGATCGAGACCAGCCGCACCAACATGTCGATCCAGATGCGCACCCACACCGCCGTCCTGGCCCTGCTGTCGGCGACCAGTATGACGCATATGCTGCGGGTCATCGACGATGATTTCTCTCTGCTGCTGGATGTCGATGTGGCGGTGATCGGTTTCGAACCGGCTTCGGACCCGGCCGATCCGTTCGCCCCGGAGATGACGATGCCGCCGGTGCGCCGTCTTGACGCCGGCGATACCGACCGTTTTATAGGCCCCGACCAGAACGTCGCGCTGATCCGGGACATGGCTGACGGCGGCGCCATATTCGGCGAAACGGCCGGCCTGGCGCAATCCGCCGCGATTGCCAGAATTCGGCCCGGACGCCATTCGCCGACGGGCCTGTTGGCGCTGGGTTCCAGGGGCAGCGTATTCTATCCCGGACAGGGAACGGAAATGATCGGTTTCCTGGCCCGGGTGCTGGAACGCTGCATAGACAGATGGTATCCGGCGGAAAACTAGAATTTTCAATCGAGGCCGGGGCCGGTTCCGCCCTGGCCGGCTGGCTCGACTGGCTGACCCACGAGAAACGCTGTTCGGCCCACACCATCGACGCCTATCGCCGCGATCTGAGCCGGTTCCTTGATTTTCTGGTCGATTACCTGGGCTACCTGCCGGACCTGAAGGACCTGGCGAATCTGCGGACCGCCGATTTCAGGAGTTACCTGGCCTTCCGCGTCAACCGGGGGCTGTCGCGGTCATCGACGGCGCGCGCCATGTCTTCATTAAGAAACCTGTTTCGCTATCTGGATCGCCGCGGATTAGTTCACAACGGGGCCATCGGCGGCGTCCGGGTCCCGAAAATCCCCCATTCGGTGCCGAAGGCGCTGGTCGAGAAAGACGCCCTGGAAGTGGTTTCAACGGCCGGTGACGGGGCCGCGGAACCGTGGATCGGTCGCCGCGATATCGCCGTCATGGCGTTGCTGTATGGTTGCGGTCTACGGATCGGCGAGGCCCTGGCGCTGAACCGGGACGACGCCGCCGGTTTGCGCGCCAACGATGTGCTGCGGATTGCCGGCAAGGGCGGCAAAGAACGGCTGGCGCCGGTGCTGGCCCCGGTCATCGAGGCTATCGAGGCCTATCTCGCCGCCTGCCCCCATGACCGGGGCGGCGACGGGCCGCTGTTCGTGGGCGTCCGGGGGGGGCGGCTTAACCCCGGCGTGGTGCAAAAACAGATGCGCCGGCTGCGCGACCGTCTGGGCCTGCCCGACACGGCGACCCCGCATGCCCTGCGCCATAGTTTCGCCAGCCATCTGTTAAACGGCGGCGGCGACCTGCGGACCATTCAGGAATTGCTGGGTCACGCTTCGTTATCGACCACCCAGCGCTATACCGAGGTCGATACCGGACACCTGAACGCCGTCTATCGCGACAGCCATCCAAGAGCCCGATTGGCAAAGTAGCCGTATAGTACTACAGGCCCGGCGGTCGCCACGCTATAATGGGTGACAGACAGGGCCAACAGCCAACAGGGGACGCCATCATGAAAAAAATTCTGCTTACCGTCATCGTCGCCTTCATCGTGACCGTTTCCGGCGACGCCTTCGCGGCGGCGAAGTACAAGCCATTCATCCTGGCATCGAAACAGCCGGGCGATTTGGCCGCCGTCACCGCCCGGGTAACGGGCAAACTGACCGACGCCGGATTTGACATCGCCGGGACCTATAGCCCCTATCCCGCCGTCAATTTGATTATTGTCACCAATGACGCCCTGAAACGGGTCGCCGCAAAATCGGAAAAGGGTGGTTTCGGCGCGGCGCAACGGGTATCGATAACCGACCGTGACGGCGAGATTCAGGTCGCCTATACCAATCCGCGCTACATGGCAGGGGTCTACCGCATGGCCGGCGATTTGGGATTCGTCGCCGATGCGCTGGAAAACGCCCTGGGTAAAATCCGGCAGTACGGCATGGCCGACGCCATGGACGACAATGACTTGCGCGGTTATCACTACATGATCGGCATGGAATATTTCGACGACTTGCACCAGTTGTCCCGCTACAAGACCCATCAGGACGCGGTCGCCGGCGTCGAAAAGGCGCTGGCGGCGGGGAAGATGGGCATTACCAAAGTCTATCGCATCGATATCCCCGGCAAGGATGAAGTGGTGTTCGGGGTCGCCATGAACGGCGCGAAGGGCGGCGGCAAGATGCAGGACGACGCCTATCTGATGAGTGAAATCGACTTCAGGGAGATCCGTTCGTCGGCCCACCTGCCTTACGAGATACTGGTCAGCGGGCACCGCGTTCAGGCCCTGTCGGCGCGCTTCCGCATCGCTATCGATTTCCCCGATTTGTCGATGATGGGGGACAACAGCTTTATGAACATCATGGACAGTCCCGACGCCATCAAGACGGCCTTAACGGCGGCGGCTGGCGATCATTGGGAAAAACTGGAGTAAACAAAAATGTCCGATGAACAAAAACAGTTCTGGAATCAACGATTCACCAGCGCCGGCGACGGCTACCTGTTTGGCGCCGAACCAAACGGCTTTCTGGTATCGCAAAAGGATTTACTGAAACCGGGCATGAAAGCGCTATCGGTAGCCGATGGCGAGGGTCGCAACGGCGTCTTCATGGCCTCGCTGGGGGTCGATGTTTTATCCATCGATTTTTCCCCGGTGGCGTTGCAGAAAGCCGGCAAACTGGCCGAAAGCAAGGGCCTGAGCATCGAAACGCGCGAGGCCGACCTGTATAACTGGGAATGGCCGGAGGCCGCCTTTGACATGGTCGCCGCCATCTTTATCCAGTTTTCATCGGCCGCCGAACGTCCCGGCGTGTTCGCCAACATCCAGCGCGCCCTGAAACCCGGCGGCCTGCTGCTGTTGCAGGGCTACCGGCCCGAACAACTGGAATACGGAACCGGCGGACCGCCGGCCGCCGAAAACATGTATACCGAGGAAATCCTGCGCCAGGGGTTCGGCGGGATGGAGATCACCCACCTGCTGAGCCACGATGACCGGGTCAGCGAAGGGGACGGCCACAGCGGCATGTCGGCGCTGATCGACATGGTCGCCCGGAAACGCTAGGGCATTTCCGGGTCGGCAGACCTGATCCAGGCCCAGGCCCGGTCCCGTTGGGCCAGGTCGAAATAGCGAACCTCGCCACCCATCAGCACATTGGAGGTTTTCGCCGCCATTTTTTCCCAGCCCTTGTCACCGACCAGGGCGATTTTCCTGAAATGGTGCCAGTGGGTCATGCCGAAGGTGAAATCGTCCCAGGCGGCGTGCAGGTCCCAGCCTTCGAAGCCTTCCAGATCGACCAGCAGGTTGATTTGCCGGTGTACTTTTATGCGGCCTTCCAGCTCTGGCAGAAACGCCTGATAATCGGCGTCTGTCAGTTTGCCCCGCGCATGGACCCCAACGTTTTTGCCCTCGCTGCCGGGCAGCATTCGAAACATCCAACCTGCTCCTTCATACTTCCCCCATAGCTACATATGGATTGCCCGGCCGGCGACTGCAAGGGCGGCTTCCTTGACCGCTTCGCTTAGGGACGGATGGGCGTGGCAGGTGCGCGCGATATCTTCCGCCGAACCGCCGAATTCCATCACCGCCACCGCCTCGGCGATTAATTCGCCGGCCGCCGGGCCGATAATATGCACGCCCAGCACCCGGTCGCTCGCGGCGTTGGCCAAAATCTTGACGAAGCCTTCCTGATCGGCGTTGGCCCGCGCCCTGGAATTGGCGCTGAACGGGAACTTGCCGACATTGTAGGCGGTGCCATTTTCCTTGAGTTGCTCTTCCGTCTTGCCGACGCTCGCCACTTCCGGCCAAGTGTAAACGACGCCGGGAATCGTATCATAATCCACATGCCCGGCCTGGCCGGCGATAAGTTCGGCCAGGGCGACGCCTTCTTCCTCTGCCTTATGGGCCAGCATCGGCCCGCCGATGACGTCGCCGATGGCGAAAATACCGGGTATGTTGGTCTGAAAATCGGCGCCGACCTGAATAAAGCCGTGCCGGTCGGTTTCGACTCCCGCCTTTTCCAGGCCCAGGCCCTCGCTGTAGGGCCGCCTGCCAATGGCTACCAGGACCACATCGGCCTTGATCTTTTCCGCCTGGCCGCCGTCGCGCGGCTCGATTTCCAGCGTGACATTGCCCTTGTTCGCCTTGGCCGCCGTTACCTTGGATTTAAGCATGAATTTGACACCCTGTTTTTTCAGGGTCCGGGTCATCTGCTTGACAATATCGCCGTCCATGCCGGGCAGGATGGCGTCCAGGAATTCAACCACCGTGACCTCGGCTCCCAGCCTGCGCCAGACCGAGCCCAGTTCCAGCCCGATGACCCCGCCGCCGACCACCACCATGGTTTTTGGCACCGCCGCCAGGGCCAGCGCGCCGGTGGAACTGACAATCCTTTTTTCGTCGATTGCGACACCGGCCAGGGGGGCGACATCGGAACCGGTGGCGATGATAATATTTTCCGTCTTTAATTTCCGGCTTTCGCCTTTGGCCGGAGTCACCTCTACGGTATCGGCTGCCGTAATCACACCGACGCCGAGCAGATAATCGATCTTGTTTTTCTTGAACAGGAATTCAATGCCCTTGGTCAGGTCATCGACCACCTTGTCCTTGCGCCCCATCATGGTTTTCAGGTTCAGCCCGATTTTACCGGTAGTGACGCCATGGGCGGCCAGTTCATGGCCGGCCTGTTCGAAATGGTGGGACGACTGCAACAGCGCCTTGGACGGGATGCAGCCGACATTAAGGCAGGTGCCGCCCAGGCTGCCGCGTTTTTCGACACAGGCCACTTTCAGGCCCAGTTGCGCCGCCCGGATCGCCGCGACGTAACCGCCGGGGCCGCCGCCGATGATGATGACGTCATAGGATTCACTCATTGCGCTTTCCTTTTATGTATCCAGCATGATCCGCTGCGGGTCTTCGATGCATTCCTTGACCCGAACCAGAAACGACACCGCCTCGCGGCCATCGACGATGCGGTGATCGTAACTCAGCGCCAGATACATCATCGGGCGGGCGGCAATCGAGCCATCGGCCATGACCATCGGCCGCTGCTGGATCTTGTGCATGCCCAGAATGCCCGACTGCGGCGGGTTGAGGATCGGCGTCGACTGCAACGAGCCGAAAATACCGCCGTTGGTGACGGTGAAGGTGCCGCCCTGCATTTCATCCAGGGTCAGCTTGCCTTCCCTGGCCCGGCGGCCGTAGTCGGCGATGGTTCCTTCGATAGCGGCGAAACTCAACGAGTCCGCATCGCGGACCACCGGCACCACCAAGCCGCTTGGCGAGCCGACGGCGACGCCGATATCGTAATAGTTCTTGTAAATAATATCATCGCCGCTGATTTCCGCGTTGATCGCCGGAAATTCCCTGAGACCGACGACACAGGCCTTGATGAACAGCGACATGAAGCCGACCTTGACGCCGTGCTTCTTCTCGAAAATTTCCTTGTACTTGGCCCGAAGCGCCATCACCTCGGTCATATCGACTTCGTTAAAGGTGGTCAGCATGGCGGCGTTATTCTGGGCTTCCTTCAGGCGCCGGGCGACCATCTTGCGCAGACGGGTCATCTTGACCCGTTCCTCGCGCGGGCCGATCGGCCGGGTCGGATACTGATCGACCGACGGCGCCGGGGCTGCGGCGGCAGTGGCGGCGACCGGGGCCGGGGCCGGGGTTGCCGGGATGGCGGCGTTTTCGATAAAGGCCAGTACATCGCCCTTGACCAGGCGACCGTCCTTGCCGGTGGCCGGGATGGCGGCGGCGTCCAGGTTATTTTCCTCGACCAGCTTGCGCACCGCCGGCGACAGTTTTTGCGAAACGGCAGCAGGCGCCGCCATCGCCGCGGCGGGGGCCGCCGCCGGTTCCGGCGCGGGTGCGGGTGCGGGCTCCGGTGCGGCGGCCGGTTTGGTTTTGGCGGCGCCCGCCGCGCCTTCTTCGATCATACACAGCAACGCGCCGACCTCGACCTCGCTGCCTTCGGGGGCGGAAATATCGCCCATGGCCCCGGCTACCGGGGCGTTGACTTCCAGCGTTACCTTGTCGGTTTCAAGTTCGACCACGGCTTCGTCGAGCCCGACCGCCTCGCCCGGTTGTTTCATCCATTTCGCAACCGTCGCCTCGGTTACCGATTCGCCAAGCGTGGGCACCTTTAATTCCGTCGCCATATTATCCTCGTTACTTCCAGGTGTGGGGTTGTGGAATGTCCTGCAAAGGGGTCTTCAGGGCCTGTTCAACCAGCAATTTCTGTTCCTCGACGTGGACCTTGGCGTAGCCGGTGGCCGGCGCCGCCGCCGCCTGGCGCGCGATCAGCCAGGGCCGGGTATTGTTGCCGCCGATTATATCGAACATGGTCTGCAATCGGGGATACAGGAAGGTCCACGCGCCCATGTTCGACGGTTCTTCCTGGCACCACACGACTTCGGCGTTGGGATAGCGGTTTATTTGCTGGAAGATCGATTTGCGCGGCCAGGGGTAGAGCTGTTCGACGCGAACGATGGCGACATCGTCGATGCCGGCGTCGCGGCGTCCTTGCAGCAGGTCGTAATAAACCTTTCCCGAACACAGGACGATTCGCCTGACGTCCTTGTCCAGCACCAGTTTATCGGTTTCCGGCAGGATCCGGCGGAAACGGGTTTCCGGGCCCATTTCACCCAGTTCCGAAACCACCAGCTTGTGGCGCAGCAGGGATTTCGGCGACATCACGATTAACGGCTTGCGGAAGTTGCGCCGCATCTGCCGCCGCAGCACATGAAAGTAATTGGCCGGCGAGGTGATGTTGACGACCTGCATATTGTCTTCGGCGCACAACTGCAAAAAGCGCTCGGGCCGGGCCGAGGAATGTTCCGGCCCCTGACCTTCGAGCCCATGCGGCAGCAACATGCAGACCGCCGACATTCTAAGCCACTTGGTTTCGCCGGAAGCGATAAACTGATCGATGATAACCTGGGCGCCGTTAGCGAAATCGCCGAACTGGGCTTCCCACAGAACCAGGGTGTGCGGGTCGGCCAGGGAAAATCCATATTCGAAGCCCAGCACCCCGGCTTCCGATAGCGGGCTGTCCATAACTTCGAAGTCGGCCTGATCGTCACGAATACAACTTAGCGGAAAATAGCGTTCTTCGTTGGTCTGATCGACCAGCACACAGTGCCGGTGGGAAAATGTACCGCGCCCGGAATCCTGCCCCGACAGGCGCACCCCGGTACCTTCAACCAGCAATGTGCCGAAGGCCAGCGCCTCGGCCATGGCCCAGTCTATGGCCGAACCGGACTCGATCATCCGGCGCTTGGCGTCAAGCTGGCGCAGGATTTTCTTGTTGATGTCGAAACTTTCCGGCGGTCGGGAGATCGCCATGCCGACTTCGCGCAGCAGACGCATCGGCACGGAGGTATCCTCGTCGTGCATTTCCTCGTCGTCGGCAAGCTGGTCAAGGCCGCTCCATTGACCTTCCAGCCAGTCGGCCTTGTTGGGTTTATAGGAATGGGCGGCGCCGAAATCCGCTTCCAGTTTGGCATGGAATTCATCGACCACATGCTTCACTTCTTCTTCGCTGAAAACGTTTTCCGAAATCAGCTTGCGGGCGTAAATCGCCACCGTCGTCGGATGTTTTTTGATCGCCTTGTACATGATCGGCTGGGTGAACATGGGTTCGTCACCTTCGTTATGGCCATGACGGCGATAACAGAACATGTCGATGACCACGTCGCGGCCGAATTCCTGGCGGAATTCCGCGGCGATGCGCGCCACATGAACGACCGCTTCCGGATCGTCCCCGTTAACGTGGAATATGGGGGCCTGGATGCCCTTGGCGATATCGGACGGATAGGGCGACGAGCGCGACTTGGTCGGCGCCGTGGTGAAACCTATCTGGTTATTGACGATGAAATGGATGGTGCCGCCGGTGCGATAGCCGCGAAGCTGCGATAAATCGAGCGCTTCCGGCACCAGACCCTGACCGGCGAAAGCCGCGTCGCCGTGCATCAAAAGCCCCATGATCGATCTTCGCGCTTCGTCCTTCGCCATGTGCTGCTTGGCCCGGACCTTGCCCAGGACAACCGTGTTGACCGCTTCCAGATGCGACGGATTGGCGGTCAGCGACAGGTGAATGCGGTTGCCGTCGAAAACCCGGTCGGACGAGGTGCCAAGATGATACTTGACATCGCCCGAACCCATGATGTCGTCGGGCCGGGACGATATCCCCTGAAATTCGGAAAACATCGCCACATAGGGCTTGTTCATAATACTGGCGAGCACGTTCAGGCGGCCCCGGTGCGGCATCCCCAGCACCACTTCTCTAACTCCCAACTGGCCGCCGCGCTTGATAATCTGCTCCAGCGCGGCGATCAGGCTTTCGCCGCCATCCAGGCCGAAACGCTTGGTCCCGGTATATTTCTTGTCGAGGAACTTCTCGAAACCTTCGGCCTCGACCAGGCGCTGGAAGATGAAGCGCTTGCCCTTGTAGGTGAACTGCGTCTGGTTGCGGATGCTTTCGATGCGGCGCTGAATCCAGGCCCGTTCGTCCGGTTCCTGAATGTGCATGAATTCGACGCCGATGGAACCGCAATAGGTTTCCTTGAGCACCGTGATAATTTCCCGCAACGTCGCGGTTTCCATGCCCAGCACGTTGTTGATGAAGATCGGGCGGTCCATATCGGCTTCGGTAAAGCCATAGGTCCTGGGATCCAGTTCCGGATGGTGGGCGTTGCCTTCCAGCCCCAGCGGGTCGAAATTGGCTATCAGGTGGCCACGCACCCGGTAGACCCGGATCATCATCAGGGCGCTGATCGAATCCATGGTCGCCTGGCGAATATGCTGGGCCCGGGCCTGTCCCGCCAGGCCGTGCGCCATGGTCGGCAGGCCGGCCCCCATCATATCAACCGGCGACGGGGCGGCGCCGTAGCCGCCGGACTGGGGCCCGTGGCGCACCGTCACGTCTTCCGCCGTCTGGCCACCGTTTGCGCCGATCACCGCAGAAGTCGAGGCGGCCCAACTGGCGCCATTCAGATCGCCCAGGATATCCCGCGCTTCGTCGTCCAGGTCCTTGAAAAAGTCGGCCCAGGTGGCGTCGACCGAATTCGGATCGTCGCGAAAACGGGCGAACACTTCGGCGACGTAGGTGGCGTTGGTCGCCGAAAGAAAGGTATCGGATGACGAGGCCATTTTTCGTCCGTCCTTGTCCGTTGAATTATCCGCTGAAAACTCCCAGCATGGTGCTGCCGATGGCGGCGGGCGATTCGGCGACGTGAATTCCGGCGCTTTTCAGGGCTTCTATCTTATCCCCGGCGCCGCCCTTGCCGCCCGATATGATGGCCCCGGCGTGGCCCATGCGGCGGCCCGGCGGCGCCGTCACACCGGCGATAAAGCTGACCACCGGCTTGGTAGTTTTCGATTGCCTGATAAAATCGGCGGCCTGTTCTTCGGCGTCGCCGCCGATTTCACCGATCATCACGATCGCTTCGGTTTCGTCATCGCCCAGGAACATCTCCAGGCAATCGACGAAATTGGTGCCATTGACCGGATCGCCGCCGATGCCGATGCAGGTGGTCTGCCCCAGACCCGCCGCCGTGGTCTGGGCCACGGCTTCGTAGGTCAGGGTGCCCGAACGCGAAACGATGCCGACCTTGCCACGGGTGTGGATATGGCCCGGCATGATGCCGATCTTGCATTCGCCGGGGGTGATTACACCCGGACAGTTGGGCCCGACCAAACGGGTCGCCGAACCTTCCAGGGCGCGCTTGACACGGACCATGTCGAGCACCGGAATGCCTTCGGTGATGCAAACTACCAGCGGCAATTCGGCGTCGATGGCTTCCAGAATGGCGTCGGCGGCGAACGGCGGCGGCACGTATATAACCGTCGCGTTGGCCCCGGTTTTTTCGACCGCCATAGCGACGGTATCGAACACCGGCAGGTCAAGATGGCTGGCCCCGCCCTTGCCCGGCGTTACCCCGCCGACCATGTCGGTGCCATAGGCGATCGCCTGTTCGGAATGGAATGTGCCCTGGGCTCCGGTGAAACCCTGGCAAATGACTTTGGTATCGGATCCGATGAGAACGGCCATGATGTTTCTCTAAGACTCCTTTACGGCTTTGACGATTTTTTCGGCGGCGTCCGCCAGATCGTCCGCCGAGACGATGGCCAGGCCCGATTCGGCCAGAATATTTTTGCCCAGTTCCACGTTGGTGCCTTCCAGGCGAACCACCAGAGGCACATTAAGGCTGACTTCCCGCGCCGCCGCGACGACGCCTTCGGCGATCACATCGCAGCGCATGATGCCGCCGAAAATATTGACCAGAATGCCTTCGACGTTGGCATCGGACAGGATCAGCTTGAACGCCGTCGTCACCCGCTCCTTGGTCGCGCCGCCGCCGACATCCAGAAAGTTGGCCGGATCGCCGCCATACAGCTTGATGATATCCATGGTCGACATCGCCAGGCCGGCGCCGTTGACCATGCAGCCGATGTTGCCGTCCAGCTTGATGTAGTTCAATTCATGGCGGGCCGCTTCCAGTTCCGCCGGGTCTTCTTCGTCCTCGTCGCGCAGTTCTTCAATATCCTTGTGGCGGAACAGGGCGTTGTCATCGAAGTTCATTTTCGCGTCCAGGGCGATGATCCCGTCATCGCCGGTCACGACCAGCGGGTTGACCTCCATCATCGAGGCGTCCAGGTCCATGAAGGCCCGGTAAATGGCGAGCATGAATTTGACCGCGGCGCCCACCTGCTTGCCTTTAAGGCCCAGTCCGAAGGCCAGTTTACGGGCGTGAAACGGCGACATTCCGGTGGCCGGATCGATCGTCACCTTAAGGATTTTTTCGGGTGTCGCCGCGGCGACTTCCTCGATTTCCATGCCGCCTTCGGTGGACGCCAGGATAATCACCCGCGAGGTCCCGCGATCGACCAGCAGGCTCAGATACAGTTCGCGGGCGATATCGCAGCCTTCTTCGATATAGAC
>VAPM010111784.1_pt1 | contig 24936 bp, 16 predicted proteins | sample 3395091 | NCBI WGS metagenome assembly VAPM01 (sample SAMN08290445, study PRJNA428436) | hydrothermal vent metagenome | isolation source: Deep-sea hydrothermal vent chimney 3 | place: Pacific Ocean: Juan De Fuca Ridge
GTTAGATTTATATTTGTTTGACAGTATTGAGCAAGCCCAAAACCTAGCAACCCAATGGCTTTGGACTTACAATAACGAACGACCACATACGGCGATTGGTGCATACCGCCAAGGCAATTGCTTAAAGCGGCTTAACCTCTACTTTTAACTTCGGTTATTAATGGGGGGATTACACATGGATTTACGAAGATGAGCGCAATGAATATAACGAAATACGTTTTATTGCATACAGCATCCTAGGTAAACGGCTTCACGTTGTTTGTTTCACAGAAACAAAAGATGGTATCCGTATTATTTCATTTCGAAAAGCAAATAACAGAGAGGTAAAACGATATGAGCAAGAAACCCTTAATCGATAAAAATGGGGAAGTTCGCGAATTAACCGCTGAAGATCTCAAAAAATTTAAACCATTATCAGAAGCTAATCCTGCACTATATGCAAAGATTAAGAAAGGTGTTGGTGAGAGAGGGGCGCAAAAATCCCCAACTAAAATACCTATTAGTATTAGGGTTAGTCCTGAGGTTGTTGCTTATTTTCGAGCTAAAGGTAAAGGTTGGCAAGGCCGTATAGATAGCATTCTTAAAGATTACATGGCTAATCACAAATAAAATCTTCTAACAATTCATTCAGCATTGACCGTTTTTACACACCGCTTTGCTCTGTGTAAAAACGGCAAGTTAATTCAAGCGTTAGTCAAAAAATAAACAGCATACTTTAAAGGAGAAAGTTATGCGTACAGGAAGACCTTCATTTTTAATGGCATGGTCACACTTTAAAAAAAGTGTATGGAATAGGGAAGATTACCTCTGTTGGAGATTTAATTGGAGGTAAAGTTAAGCAGAATATCGATTTATGGATAAAGGAGCCTCTTCTTGGTTTTACAAATGCATGTGCAATTCGAATGAGTTATGCATTAAATTACTCAGGAATATTAATTAAAAGAGGTGTTTGGAAAACTGTCTCAGGTACCGATAAAAAGTGGTATATTTATAGAGTTAGGGATCTTAAAATAATATCAATAGCCTTGCTATTTGCTAAACAGTTGTGCTTTTGTAAAAAATAGTCAGGGAATAGCGAGAAGAATTTTAAGAACTATGCTTTTCCTTATGAAATGTTTAGATTTTATTCATAGTAATGAGCTAGAAGCTATATATAAAAAATCAAGTAATGCCATACAAGAAAATCAAGCCATTGGCTAAGAAAAAGAGAACGGATTTATTTAATTGAAAGTTTGTAAATTAGGCTGAAGATAATTTGGGGCTAAAAATAAATCTGTTCCATTTGTGTTATCGAGTATTTGACGGGAAGGCGTGTTACACCATTGAAGCGAGTCCCCAAAGCAGTACCAACGGAAATTACTCTGCCCCCAGATATTTAAAAATAAATAAAACGGAGAAAGACATTGAAAAAATGGAGTTATAAAGTTGCTGTGTTTTCTATATGTATTGCCATTCCAGGTATGCTGTATGCCTATTCTGGTGGCAGGCCAATCCCCAAGGAATTATTAGATATTTCCTGTAAAAAAACGCAGTGTTCACCTAAGACATTTTCTGCAATTAAAAGTATCTATCGTCCTAAGACGAGCTGTGGCTATAATTTTAAAATAGGCCCGCGATTGCGTATAGCATTTTTAAATATCTTTAATAGCCACTACCGAAATTATCATTTCAGTCTGCGCGAATATTGTCAAACAGGTATTCTTCCTGAACGTGAAAATATAGAAGGCAAAGCGTCTCCAACAAATTCTCTAGTGAAAGCCCCTTCTGATGAGGCATCTCCGGGCATCGAATATGCGTCCTCATATAATAGCAACGGTTTATCGATGCAAGCCCCAAAAGGTTGGGTCTTTTTGTCTCCATCTGAAATGCGTAATAAAACGAAAGGCAAAATGAAAATTGCTACAAATACAATATTTTTTGTAGTGAACGAAACGGATTATGCCTCCAATATTAATGTGCAATATATCGGTGATACTTCCAGAGATGCATCTAATGTGGCAGCGGCAAGAAAGTTACTTAAAGAAATACAGCAGCAAATTGTAGTAAAGATGCGTCAGAGCTTACCTAGCTTTAAAAAAATTAAAGCTGAAGTAATAAAGTTTTCAAATGGTGTTGCTTTAAATCTTGTATTTACCTCATTGAAAAAGAATGTATTAATGAAGCAAAAGCAATTAATTATAATATCAAATAAAAAAGCATTTACCATTACTTTTACTGCCAAAGAAAATGTTTTTAGTAAATATTTTTCTACCGGCTTTGAGCCGATATTAAGAAGTATAAAAATAGGTGAGCCCGCTGGCACAAAAAAAATACAGGCTAGCGCTAAACCGATTAATTTTAAGGGAGAACTTATTGGGTTGTTACCCGAGGGTGGTGGTGAATTTCGGTATTCTCTAGAAAAGGGAGACAAGTTGTACGACCTTAGGTTTAGCGATAAAACAGAGTTTATTGGCTTTAAAGAAAAAGCATTTCAGCTAGGAGATCTTTATGATGTTAAGGGTACCTATGAAGATACGAAATTTATTTTGTCTGGGCTTGGGACGATAGTTGTTGATCGTATGAAATATCTGGGTAAGCCGGGTTTAGATAATAAAACGGTACATCAATGCAATATTAAAACGATAGGGCAGTCTTCAAAAAAGATACATATTGCCGTTAGCCCTGATGGCAAACTGCTTGTTACAAGATCCTGGGACGGCGTTAAGTTGTGGGCATTGCCAGATGGTAAGTATCTTACAACTTTAACCGGGCATGATTTACGCATGATACAGTCCCTTGCTGTCAGCCCTAATAGCAAAATGCTTGCTACTGGTAATTTCAGCGATGGGACAATCAAACTTTGGTCTCTACCTGAGGGCAAATATATTAAGACCATAAAGGCTCATAATTATCGTCATGTGAGTGCCCTTGCTATCAGGCCAAATGGCCGATTACTTGTTTCGGGTTCGTCTGATGAGAGTATTAAATTTTGGTCGTGGCCACGGGGAAAGCTCCTTAAAACCCGTAAAGTAGGGACTGGCTCGATCGATGCGCTTGCTATCAGCCCAAACGGAAAGCTACTGGTTTCAGGGGATAGAGATGGAATTAGATTCTGGTCTCTACCCAGCGGTCGTTATATTAAAGAAACCAAAAAACGCACCTCTTCGGTCGACGCACTTGCTATTAGTCGAAACGGTAAACTACTTGTGTCGGGTTCTTTTTTTAGAGGAATCAATATCTGGTCTTTCCCAAGAGGTAAGCACCTTAAGTCTATTGAAATAGAGTCCACTTCATTTGGTTCACTGGTCATTAGCCCAAACAGTAAATTACTGGTTTCAGGGGATAAAGAGGGTATTAAATTTTGGTCTTTGCCAAAAGGTAAACAGCTAAAAACATTGAATGTTGGGCCAGGTAGGGTGGAAGATTTAGCCATCAGTCCGAATGGTAAATTATTAATCTCAACCAATGATACCACGGTTAAACTTTGGTCTTTGCCTTGTCTCAAGCTAGGAGCAGATAGTATTAGTAATAAAAAATAGGTTCCTAATGATTTAATGGATGTTGCAGTGAAATTTAATTCTAACCCCAACCGCTGATGTTGGACATTAGGCGAATAAAGAATGAGTAGTAATTAGCGTGGAAGATGACCCGATAACAGATGATCAAATACAAATACTGGATGATATTTTAGAAGGGGATATTGATAATGAAACGCTACAAGGCTTCTTGATTGTATGTTCCCGATTAGTTGATAGCTTTGGGCATCATCGAACACGGGAGCTTGAGAAAATATTTAGGACGAATACCGATAAAGGAAGACGGTCTCTCAAGGAGAGTTTAAGAGAACTCTCGAAGAAGTTAGGCTCCTATGATGAGTACGTCGCATTTTATCCGGTCTCAATTATTCCCCCACTTCCTGCCTTTCCTATGTTGAGAATAGTTGGAATTGAAAATATAGCTAAACAAGTGTACCGAGTGCTGGATTCCAATTCAAAGATTAGAAGCTCAGGAGAGCTAGTTGAATCTTATATAAAGCGGACGGGGAGACTGCCAAAAGCAGAACCACCAAAAGAGCCGGTGTTAAGGTCTAAACCGAAATTTGTTCATTGGTGCTCATATGTAAAGTTGTCTACACCAAAGCTTACCCAAGACAGGTTGCAAATAAAGCCAGAATGGAGTGATTGTGAATTGAGGGCGACGTTAAAAACCGCCGACATTATAGAGCACTCGTATATGGCATATAACGGAGATAAATTTGATCCCGATGATAAAGAGCAGACTATGGGTTTTTATGGTTATTTTTTTGAGTTGCTTACTCAGGATCACCCACCATTGCTTGGTGGTGAAGTTCAAATAAAAGTATTCGGTGAACCGGTAGTTTATAGGTTAGAGAAGTGGTGTAATATCAACAGTTGCTGGAATACAGTATGGCCGTAATTTATATGAAACTGGGGGCAGTACCTGACGGCTCCCCACGAAATTTTATATTCTCTGTCATTGCGAGGAAGTCCTGAAAAACAAGTGCTTTTCAGGACTGACACGGCAATCTTCTTGTTAAACCCTCTTATCTTTCAGATTGCCGCGCTCACAGACTGCCACGTTTTACTCGCAGCTAAAGGTTCGGTCGCAATGACATGCTTTTTCTATTTATATTAATGTTTTTTTCTGAGTTATTGTTATTCACCACTTTTAGCATTAATTTTGTGGGGATTCGTCAGGGGCAGTACACAGATATTGCTAATATAAATTTAACAACTTAAGTATATAATTTATTTAATAAAAAATAAAATCTACACGGAGGTGGATAATGGCAAGACAACCAAGATTTACTATGTCAGGAAAGTCAGCGATACCGATAACCTAGTTATTTAAGCTGAAAACCACGCATAACCCATACAACAAAAACTAACTAGTAAAATAAAACGCAGTAAGCAGCCCTAAAAATGTTGTGCCGGTAAAGACGAAAAGCAGGTGAAGTTGAGTATACATTTTACAAGCAAACCGTATTGGCGTACTAACCTGTGGTACTTCTTTTAATGTTTTAAAGCGTTTTCTTTTACGTATAAAATTTGGGTAGGAAATTAAAAACATATAAATAACTGTTTTTATAAAACTCATTGGCCAGTTATTAAACATAACTAATTGCTGGGGATTAAAATAAGGTTCTTTAAATAAATCTGGATCTAAAATCGGATAAAGAATATTGTGCATAGTAATTAAAAAGGGCAGCATAATAGCTAGAATGGCCAACATTGTGGTTACAATACAAAGGGTGATAAAAAAGATATAGTGCATTTCACCAAGGTTTTGTATTGTAATGGTATTGCTACTGCTGCTATCAATTAATAACACTAGGATAATACCTATTAAAAATGCAGCAGCAACAAATAAATGTTCGGCCTTTATTTTTGACATAAATTAGAAACCCCGGATGCTGATGCTATATCAACTTTTTGACCAAGTAAATTATACATATAAACTGAACCCTTACCTGCGGCATAGCCACCAACAGCACCGGCAACACCTACAGCAAGTGCGGCCACCCAGCCAACAGGCGTAAACATCAACATTATTGCCACACCTGCGGCAACGCCACCCAGTACGCCGCCAACACTCTCTACCAGTATTTGGTTCTTTTTAAGTGTATTTGTTGTATTGGCAATATCGTTACAGGCCATGCCTAAGCTAACGGCTGTTAAAACAACACCGCCGCGTGATGCATATTTTGCTAATCGATTCATACGGCCAATTTGGCGTGTAATATTTTGTGTTGGTGCACGGCCTTTGGTTCTTGATATTCTTAATATTTCACTTTGTTTGCGAGTGCTATTTAATATTTTTTGTAAAGGGCCAAGCCGTGATTTGATATTGGTAACAAGTTTTTTACGACGGTAATCATACTGGCCTTTAGAAATTGTTCCTGCTTTATAGTTATCATAATTTTTTGCCATATCTGATAGTAACGGAGTATTTAAACTGAAGGTTTTATTAATCATTGTCATCGTGGCTGAGCCAGTACCGAGCATGATGGGGGTTAATGTGGTAAGTAGTTTTTTCTCCTGTACAGTCGATTGCTGCCATTTTTGTTGCAATGGCAGGATGAGTTTTTTATCGACCTTAAGAGTTGGAGTGGTACCAGGGTGACTGGTTGCTGTACACATTTTTGACGGCACAGCGAGTTGTAATAACTGGTTGGGGTAGATTCTATTGGGATTTTTAATAGCGGGGTTATCATTTTGTATTTGTTTGATAATGCTATCTCTTTGAATAGTGTTAACAGAGCCATGATAACGCTTAATAAGCTTCGCTAGTGTGTCACCAGAGCGAACGTGGTAGAGAATAGTATCGGTATTTGCTGTTATATTTTTTGCCATTGTATGCAGTCCCTTTTTATGTGAATGTTTATCCTTGATGGCTATTTTGAGCTTAACATATCACAATTTTGTAACAGATTCAGGGGGAGTGTAGGTATATTTATCGATATAGTGAATTACATTGAGACTTAAGCTTAATTAAACACACGGGGAATATTATGTTATCCAATAGCAAGATTTTTGAGAGAGGATTTTTCCTAGTTAACGAGATACGGGTAACTTAAACTACAGCAATAATTCAAACAAATCTTATCTCTTGGCTACTGTTAATAAATTTATAATGGGTTTGTTGTTTTTATATCGAGCTAAATTCATGGCGGTTTTACCATAATTATTTTTTATACCAGTATGAGCGCCTTTAGATAATAAATATTGAATTGTTTTGAGTTTCCATTTTGTTGCTAAATCTGAGACAACAATCGACATTAGCAATGTGCCTCCATCGTTATCTCTGTAATGTATATCTATATTTTTCAATAAAAACAAATCAGCTATATTTTGTTTATTTTTATTTCGTTCAACGACTGATTTCCTGCTTTCATTAGGAGTGGCTACAACAACTAAGATAGAGCAATTAAACAAATAGGCGTTTAGCCCGGAGTTTTTGAAGTTAATGTTATTTTTATCAATAATGCCATATTGCGCTTGTTTACATGGTTTGCTGTAGTTTGACGTGATTTCAGAGTATTTATCAGAAGCTACTATATAGTTTGAAAATATGAGTGTATTGCATAGTAATATAATTTTAAGGGTGGTATTCAATGTATGCTCCTTTATCTGGTACTAAACGATGTGGTAATTTCCCCGATGGCCAATGTCCAACATTTTTCTTGTATTTTTGTGAGCTAACCCATTTTTTATTATGTTTTACTTCAATGCTTGCTCCACTATTGGCTCCATAGACCTTTATATTAAAAAAATCAGCCATTGCTTGTGCGATACTCTTTTTGGGAGCATTGTATTTATTAAATGCTCGCCAGCAATAGGCTACTGAAGTATCTGTTTGATCTTTAATACCTCCATCGCTATACACCCAACCTTTTACACCTGAATTGCATCCCCATATTTTTATAAAAGCACTTGAGGAAAACTTTTTTTGAAAAATACTTTTTTTGCTAACGAATGTTCCTATTTTGAAATCATCAGTCTGAATTGCTCCTGTTTCTGTACTTACAACCTGATGGTATGTAATGTTCTTGCCCATTCTGATAGCTCTATTTACTAATACATTTCTTCTGGATGCAATAACTGGATCTTTGTAGCCAAGGAAGAGTCCCGCATCTATTGAATGGGTGAAAATGTGTAACTCAGATATTTCTTGTTTAGATATGTCTATTGTGTCAAGAAAATTGAAGAATTTAGTATCACGATTTATGTATTTCACCATAATAGTTTTATGTTTTTTACTTAACTCTTTTTGAAGGGTATCTGCAAAAAACTTAAAATTACCAAGTTCGCCACCATTTCCTCAAACTACTTTATTCATATTTAATTTGAAATATGCTCATAAAGCACCCAAACAAGCACTGTAAAATAAAAAATTGATAATCTACGGGTTCAGGTCTTGCCTCGTGTCTTTTATACGGCAGGTAAATACTTGATTTTATATACGATCTATCTACTATAATACACAAATAGGCCAAGGACAGGGTTTGAATTATGGATGCAATAGTTAAAGAAAAACCAGCAGCTAAACTATTACCGATTGAGTTGCGTAATCGGCGTATTGATATTTATCGAAAAAACGTAATAGGAGGCATACCCTCGGTGTTTCTTCGGATAGATGGAAAGTTTCTAAAACCGGCTCTTACAGACAACAGACTTAAGAATTTCAAAATATTTGTTAATATGTATTTTTATAATGGGAAAGATGGTGGAATGGATCCCTTGCGTGATAGTGATATGCATCTCCCTATTAAATTGAAACCTAATTCCGCGGGCTATAAGGCATTTGAAAGATATGCAAGAACAGATTATGGTTCAGCTGTTATTAAAGAGATGATTTCTAATACAAGAAAATTCGATGGGTTTAGCATTCAACAAGCCAGGTTGCAGCAAGCTAGAGCTGATCGGCTAAGAATGTTTTTGCCCAGGAAATTTCCCGGCAGATCACGCTTTGAAATTGGAGGTCAAAAAGTTTTTGACCTTGCTATTATTCATCATGAATTTGCGCATACAATGCTAGTTCGCTCTAAAGTAGCTAAAAATATTACCATTAGGGATGAACTATGGTCTGTAAGAAATGCCGAGAATCCAGTAAGATTAAAAAGAGGTAATAGTCGATATGAACCTCGTTACGTTTATTATAACGGTAGTCAAACGATTAATATTATTACAGGAAAATCGCTACCGCTTCAATGGACAGTTAATAAGCATGATCCACGTATAATGGTTAAACTTGACCATGAGGATGCGCTATGAAAAATTTCATTTTTATAATGACATTCCTGTTCTTACCGCCAACTTTCGCCAAGGATATAAACTATATTCATAGTGACAAATTGCAGATCACAGGTGGGCCAAAAAATCTTTATACTTTTCAGGGAATGCATTATGATCGAATGATGGGTGTTGAACCTGCAAATAAAATTACAGTCGATTTTGATATTGATAATGTAACTGCAATTATAATTCATGATATGAATGCAAAAAATAATAAATGCGGTAAAGATCGAAAGAAAGAGCTTTTCTATTTGGTCTTTAATAAACCTGAAAAAAATGTAAAAAGTATTCGAACAGTGATTAATGGTCCTTGCTTGGTCGATAATGAAGCTGTTTTAAGACTGAGAGTCAGCACAGCAGATGGGAAATATTACGAAAATATTATTACAATACTCAGCGCGCATCACAACATTGATGGTGAGTATTAGGTCGATAGTACAATTAATATATTTCAATAAAGAAACGAGTAATGTTGCAGTCACTGTATTGGTAACACCAATCTTAAAAGAAAATATAGGTGTATTTGAAGTAAATGACTCAACGAATTAGTAATTTCTTAAATTTTTAACCGTCATAACCTTACTTTTATCTGCTCAAAAATCACCCACCTAAAGCCCAAAATCACACAAAACAAAAAAATTGAGAACCGTGCATAGCGCACATTTTTAAAATCTGTTAGATTCCCCTAAATATACAAACTTGGTTAAAAGGACTTACTGGCTCACAAAGCCTATTCCTTATATATACACCACAACAATAATTAAAAGGACTTATTCGATGTTGACGCCTCTCTCGTTATTTAAAAAACCCATTATTTTTTTAGGCCTGCTTGCTTTAACTATTTTATCAGCTTGTGGTGGCGGCGGTGGTGGCGCACCGACTTATTCTATTGGGGGGGCTGTAACGGGCTTATCCAATACAGGGTTGGTGCTACAGAATAATGGTGGGAATGATTTAACCGTTACTGCGGATGGTAGCTTTAATTTTTCAAGTAAGCTTGCTGGTAGTGCTACTTACTCGGTCAGTATTCAAACCCAGCCACGCACTCAAACCTGTACCGTTAGCAATAGTGGCGGTACAGTAGCCACTGCGAACATTACCTCGGTGAGTATTACTTGTGTGGTTGATGACCAGGATGCACAAGGCTTATTCACAAGAAATGGTGATGGCAGTGGTACTTTTAACGGGGTAAAGAAAACACTTACCGATATTAAAGGTATGGTATTTGGCGCTCTACCCAATCAAAAATTTATATTCTTCGATATTGGCACCAACGTGCTTTATGAGGGAACCATTACGGCGATTACAGGCATTGATTTTATCGGCACGGCCACCGTCTATAACGATGGAGTGATGGTGGATAGCAATGTTGTTGTGAATGGCACTGTCGAAGCAGAGTCATCTATTAGTATGTCATTGGAAAAAAGTAATAATGGTGATTTTACAGGTGGCACGATAGAAGGTTTGTTTTCGGATGAATATTTTAAGGAATCTACAAATTCACGAATTGTTAGTGATTTTCCTTCGGTTCCATTTTTTGGTGGGCCGGTATCTTTACTGACACCTAACTTAGTAACGGGCAACTTCCAGGTTCGTCTTAATAATTCATATTTTTTTCAATCACTGAATTCACCTACAGTACAGTGTGTACATGATGGTACAGTTGTCGTAGATAATACTCAAAATAGTAAAAACGTGTACCCATTAATAAATGAAATCATTAGTGAAAATTCTAGATTTGCTCCCTGCCCAACCCTCAATAATACGAATAACTATGCCGGTTTTGCAAGTGCCTTGAATGACAACACTCAAGGCGAGGCACGTGAGCTATGGTACGCCGTTACTAATGGCACGTACTCGGTATTTGCAGTGTTAACTCGATAGAAAATAATAAAATAACACGCTAAGATTGATGGATATGCGGGATTATAATATGGAACATTTAAATGTTCATGCAACATATAGAAACAAGAATAAACTAAAGCCGGCTTCAATTTTATATAGTACGTTTTTATTTGCAAATCTTGCACTTATCTCCAATACCTATGCCAATCCTCAAGGTGGAAATGTTGTGGGGGGGCGCGGCAGTATTCATACCCACGGCAACACCACCGCTATACATCAACAAAGCCAAAATATGGCGATAGATTGGCGAAGCTATAACGTTCAACAAAATGAACGTATTCAATATATTCAACCAAACAGTCGCTCCATATCTTTAAATCGTATCCTTGGTAACAACGCTTCAACCATTCGTGGGGAAATCGATGCGAATGGCCAGGTTATTTTAGTGAACCCTAATGGTATATTTTTTAGTCCCACAGCAACCATTAATGTCGGCGGTATTTTGGCCAGTGGTTTAGATATAAAACCCAGTGATTTTATGAATGGTAATTATATTTTTAACGAAGTTTCTGGTACAGATGGATTTGTACTAAACAGCGGTATAATTAATGCTGCTACCGGGGGTAATGTTTCTTTACTAGGTAAACAAGTGCGAAACGACGGAGTGATTGTTGCAAACTTAGGCGCAGTTAACTTAGCGGCAGGTAACGCTGCGGTGGTCACATTTGATAATGTAGGCTTACTCGGTGTAAAAATTACCAAAGAAATTTTACAAAATGAACTGGGTGTTGATCCAGCCGTACTAAACAATGGAAACATTAATGTTGAAGGCGGACGTATTTTATTAACCGCTAGCATGAGCCAGGATATTTTTTCACGTGCGGTTAATACAGGTGATATAGAGCAAGCAACCAGTGTTGTCGTGAATGCGGATGGCACGTTTACATTAGGTGGCGGTGCTGACGTGGTTAATGCAGGAAAACTAGATGTTTCTACCAACGTAGAAAACCAGGATGCTGGTACCATTATTGTTATAGGTGAAAATGTAACCAGCAGTGGTGTTATAAAAGCCGATAGTGATAATGGGAACGGCGGTAATATAGAGCTACACGCTACCGATACAACAATGCTAACAGGGGGCAGTGTTACTTCTGCTCAGGCAAATGTAAGCGGTGTTGGTGGTGTGATTAAAATTTTAGGCAATAAGGTAGGCTTGGGTGACCAAACGAAAGTCAATGCTTCGGGTGCGAATGGTGGTGGTGAAATTTTAATTGGTGGCGATATAACCGGTAATAATAAGGCTGTACGAAATGCCGAATTTATTTACTTAGGTGAAAATACAAATGTAAATGTTGATGCACTTGATAATGGCAGTGGAGGAAAGCTAATAACGTTTGCCAGTGATACCGCAAGAATATATGGCAACCTAACTGCGCGTGGTGGTATTAATAGTGGTAATGGTGGGTTTATTGAAACTTCGGGGTTACGTGGTTTTGATATTACTGGCGCGCCGGATATTTCTGCTGTAAACGGTCGTGGGGGAGAATGGTTAATAGATCCTTATAACATTACAATCGAATCAAAGAATCAAGGTAATAATAATGTATCGCCAACGAGTAATATTAATAAAAACGAAACCTTTAGCGCAATTAATACACCTGCAAAGTTAGATGTAGATCTTATTTATAAAGCTCTAGATAACGATAATAGTAGAGTAACTATTACAACAGGTAGTGGTTCAGCTAATACCCCTGAAGCAGGCAACATAACTTTTGTAACAGAATTTGATTATAGCAAAGGTGGGAAAGGTAGTACATTGGTGTTAAATGCCGCCAATGATATTGATACAAATAAACAACAAATCATAAGTAGTAAAGAGGCATTAAATATTGAGTTTAATGCAAATATGGGAGCAGAAAAAACAGGTACAGGTAGTGTAATTATATTGGATTCCTTTATTGATACCAATGGAGGTAATTTTAAAGCGACCGGTGTCGACTTCACCCTAACCGAAACAAATATCGGCAACAATTTAAACACCGGTAACGGAAAAGTAAACATCAACATGACCGGAGCCATAACAATCAACGGCGCCATCACCACAAACAACGGCTCCGTCGATATTACCGGCAACACATTTTCAAGTAATACTTCAGGTATTATCACAGCCACCGATGGCTCTGGCAACGACGCCAACGGCGATGTTACCATCACAACCAACGGCACAGCTTCAACCGTTGCTTCAATTTCAATCGGTGGCAGTATCGCCACCCAAGATGGCGATGTAACATTAGCTGCCAATCAAGATTTAAATACCGTTGCGGGTACGGTGGCCTTAACAGCAGCGGCAAATATAACAAGTGCCAATGGTCAGTTTGCGGCAAGTGGCGCATCGTACAATGCCGCGGCGGGTTCATCTATTGATATGGGTTCCGGTGATATAGCCTTAAGTGGTATAACCGGCACTATCAACCTTGGTAACACCAAAACAACCGGTAATTTAACTGCATCCGGCGTTGGTGCTGTAACACAAAATGTAACTGACACGATTGATATAGGCGGTAGCACCGGGATTAATGCCGGTACAGCAGGCGTTACATTAAACGGTGCAGGAAATGATTTTGACCGTGTAAATATTATTGCTTCAAATTTAACGATACAAGATAAAAACGCTTTACGTTTAGATGCTATATCAATCTCGGCTCAGGGAAGTCTCGATATTACCACCGGCGGCAACTTAAGCCAGGTTGGTGGCACTAATATTAGTAGCAGCGGCAAGACAGTGATTAACAGCGGTGGTGGTATAGCATTAGCGAATACAGGTAATAGCTTTGCTGGTACGGTTTCTTTAAATACAATAGGGAATGGTAATGTAGCTATTCGTACTAATGGCGGCATCGACTTTGCGGCTTCTAATTTGGGTACAGGTAGTTTAACGGTTGATGCTAGCGCTATTTCTCAAGCCGCAGGTGCGATTAAACAAACGGCCGGTGCAGGCACGGTTAGTTTTACAGCGAGTAGCGGAGCAATTACACTTGCAAATACTGCCAATGATTTTACCGGTAATGTATCTTTAAAGAATATTGGCGCGAATGATGTTGCTATTACCGATGCCAACGATATTACCTTAGCTGCCTCAAACATTGGGCGTAATTTAACAGTAACCGCCGTAACCGGTGACATTAACGAAGTAACTTCTGGTGGCGGCATTAATGTAGGTAGTGGCAAGGCTTCTTTTAATGTTGCCGCAGGGCAGTCTATTCGACTGGGTAACATCAATAATAATTTTTCTACATATGCATTAAATAATACAGGAACAGGTTTTGCCGATATTACTCTCTGGCGTAATACCGATATTGATTTACAAGCATTAAATTTGACGGGTGATTTAGATGTGAATGCTGTGGGAGCCATTACCAACACGGCTGGCGGGCTAGTTATTGGCGGTGCGACTATTTTAAATGCAAATAATGGTGCAGCACAAAATATTACACTAAATGCCACTACTAATAATTTTAATACGGTTGCAGTGACTTCTGGTAATGATTTAGATATTCGGGATGCCAATGCTATTGCTCTGGCGGGGTTGAATTTATCAGGCGATTTAAGCGTTAACGCTAATGGTAATGTGACACAGTCCGCCAGTATTGTGATGCAAGGCGGGACAACAGCAAATATTAATGCCGGTACGGGCAATATTGATTTAAGTACGGCAACAGGTAATGATTTTAAAAATATAGTTTTAACCGCTGCTGGTTCTGCCAGTGTGTCTGATATTAATGCCATTACTATTGGTGATGCAGCCAATGCTGCTTCTACTATAGGTGGCAACTTAACCATAAAAACAAATGGTAGTATCAATCAAACTGCTGCGATAACGATGGGCAATAACTCTATCGCAGACTTTGATGCCGGCTCCGGGCAAATTAATCTTGCTGGATATGATAATAACTTTGCCACTATTAATCTTGCCAGTAGTAACAGCGTTAATATAAAAGATGTTGGCGTAGGCGGCATTACCTTAGGCGCAACGAATATAACTGGTTCAGGTACTTTAACGATAAATTCCGACGGCGCAATTAGTAGTAATGGCAGCGGTATTACGGTTGCCGGCCTAACTGCGCTTTATGCAGCCGCTAATGCCATTAACTTAAGCAGTGGCATCAATGATTTTAATCAGATATCTGTTAGCAATGCCAGCAGCTTAGCAATAAGTGATAGCAATGCATTGGTTCTGGGTAGCATAAATTTAAGCGGCACTAGTGGTACCACGTTAAGTATTACTACTAACGGTGCTTTAACCCAAACGGCTGCTCTTACTAATAATGGCAATACTATTATTAATAGTGGCAGCGGAGCTATTAGCTTAAACAATAATAACAATGATTTTGTGGGCACGGTTTCGTTAAACAATACCAGTGGCAACGTAACTATTAATGATGCCAATAGTATTCAATTTGCAGCATCCAGTTTAGGCTCGGGTAGTTTTAGCGTAAACGCTGGCCTTAATAGTGGCGGCGGCATAAGCCAAACAGGTGCAATCACACAGGCCACCGGTGCCGGTAGTGTTACATTAAATGCCGGTGCAGGTGTTATCACGCTCAATAATAGCGGTAACAATTTTGTTGGTGAAATGGCCATTAGTAATTCTGGCTCAGGTAATAATGTTGTTATTGTTGATACTAATAATGTTGCACTTGCGCAATCAAATGTATCGGCTGATTTAAGTATTACCGCGGGCAGTAACGGTGATATTACGCAAAACAATACTGATTCTGGTTTAACGGTAGCGGGTACTGCAACTTTTAATGTAGATGGTGGACGCTCTATTATTTTAGGGAATGTAAATAACAACATTAATGGCTTATCTTTTAATGCTAAAGCAAACACTGGTAATAGTTTGCAAAATATTACCATCGCTAATAATGCCGCTCTTAATTTACAAACACTTAATTTGACCGGTGATTTAAATGTAAATATTACCGGTGGCGGAGACATAACTAATACCACCGGCAATATGCTTGTAGCGGGCACGACCACCTTAAATACAAGTGGCAATATTGATTTAACCAATGGCTTAAATAACTTTAATATCGTCAACGTAACCGCAGCGAATAATTTAAGCCTTACCGATATTAATGGGCTTACTTTTGCAGGTGCAAACTTAACGGGCAATTTAACTGTTACAGCTAACGGCAATATTAACCAAACCGCTGCTATTACTATGGCAGCCAATTCCGCTGCCGATTTTAATGCGGGTAACGGTCAGATTAATCTGGGGGTGTTCAATAATAATTTCGGCACTGTAAATTTAGTCGGTGGTAATTTAGCCAGTGGCAATAGTGTCAATATTAAAGACGTTGGCGCAGGTGGCCTTACACTGGGTGCAACAAACATAAGCGGTGCTTTAAATATAGTGAGTGATGGCGCAATAAATGACAATGGCAGCGGTATTAGCGTTAGTGGCATCACCACACTCGATGCCGCCGTCAGTGCTATTAGTTTAAATACTGGCACGAATGACTTCAATCAAATTACTGTGAGCAATGCCGCTAGCCTTGCTGTTAGCGATAGTAATGCCTTAACCCTGGGGGCATTAAACCTAAGTGGTAGTGGCACGACGCTAAATATTAAAACCAATGGTGCCTTAAGCCAAACAACCGCCATCACTAATAATGGCGATACCCTTATCGACACTGGCGCTGGTGCGATCACCTTAAATAATAATAACAATGATTTTATTGGTACTGTTTCATTAAACAATACCAGTGGTAACGTCATTATAAATGACCAGAACAATATCGACTTTGCAACATCAACGTTAGGTTCAGGGAGTTTTAGCGTTAATGCTGGTTTGAATGCAGGTGGCGGCATCAGTCAAACAGGTGGTGCGATTACTCAGGCAGCAGGTGCTGGCAGTGTAAGCCTTAATGCTGGAACCGGTGTAATTACACTCAATAATGCCACGAATGATTTTGTTGGTGATATAACCATTAACAATTCAGGTGCAGGTAACAATGTGACAATTAACAATAGTAGTGATGTTGCATTGGCACAATCGCTTATTGCTGGCGACTTATCGATTACGGCAGGTGCAAATAGTGATATTACACAAAACAATAATGACTCAGGTTTAACCGTGGCAGGTACGGCCACCTTTAATGTAGATGGTGGTCGCTCTGTATCTATGGGGAATACGCAAAATGATTTTAATGGCCTGGCGTTTAATGCCAAAGTGGCGGGTGAACAATTAAACAATGTTACCGTTGCCGATAAAAATGCGCTGGACTTACAAACATTAAATTTAACCGGCAACTTAACGGTGACAGCAGGCGGTAATATTGATAATAGCTCCGGCAGCATGTTGGTTGCCGGCGTAACAACATTGAGTGCGGTTGGGGGAGATATTGATTTAACAAACGGTACAAACGACTTTAATCAAGTAGTTATAAAAACCGCAAACAATGTGTCAATCAATGAGAATAACACACTTACCATAGGTAATGCTGCTGGAACAGAATCAAGTATAAATGGAAACCTGACAATAAATTCCAACGGCGATATAAACCAAACCGTTGCTATTACCATGCAAACTGGTACAACGGCACAATTTAATGCGGGTAGTGGCAGCATTAATTTAGGTTCACGAACTGGAAATGATTTTAAAAATGTAGTTTTAACAGCAGCTGGCAATGTGAACTTGTCTGACAGTAACGATATTATTATTGGTAATGCTTCAGGTAGCGTGTCATCCATTGGCGGTAATTTTACACTCTTAACTCAGGGTGATATTACACAAACCGCTGCTATTACAATGAGTACTGGCTCAACCGCTAACTTTTCTGCGGGTAATGGTGTGATTGACTTTGGAACATTAAATAACAACTTCGATAATATTGAGTTGGCGAGCAGTAGTGATGTATTTATAAATGATGTCAGTGGTGGTTTATCATTAGGCACAACAAGTATTACCGGTACTGGTTCGTTAACAGTAAACAGTAGCGGTGCAATTCGAAATGATGCGGGTAATATTCGTGTTGATGGTTTAACGGTATTAAATGCGGGTAACAACGCCATTACATTAACAAATGGTTCGCACGATTTTAACGATATTATTATTAATGGTGGCAATGTTGCTATTAATGATATTTCGGCTATTAATATTGGCGACAGAGCTGGGCTTGCATCTACTTCCACTATATCTGGCAGTTTAACCTTGGTTACCAATGGCAATATTACAGATACCAATAGCACCAGTGTACAGGTGGGCAATGCTGCAACGCTATTTGCCGGCGCGGGGGATATTGCATTAAGTAATACCGATTTCCAAAGCACCTTAACCGCTACGGCAGCCAATACGATAAGCGTTAACGATGTAACAAACCTGAGTGTTGTTAATGTAAGTGCCGCAAACAATGTGGAATTAATAGCGGCAGGGTCAATCATTACCCAGTCCGGCACAATTAGTTCTAACCGTGTTGCTTTAACGGCAGTAAATGGCATTGATGTAACAACGCAGGCTGCAAGGCTAAAAGTAGATAATACAAGTGGTGACATCACTATTAATAATACCGGTGACGTTATTCTTGAAAGCTTAAAAACAGTGGGTGATATCACCTTAAATAATGATGCCAATATTAGTATGTTAGCCGGAAGTGTGGATGCTGATTATGATACCGGCATAATTAATATGACCACGGCGACAGGGAGTTTCCTTGGGCTGGGTACACCGGATGAGAATCTACCCGATATCACCGCTTTTTCTGGAACCTTTATTGGTCGGCAAGGTTCATTTGGTTCGGCGGTTCGGCCTCTCGTTATTCGAATAAAAGACACAATTATAATTAATACCCGTCAGAGTGTTACACCAACTTATGTTCCTGTCGACCCGCGTGTAATAAGTGATATATCGGATATTCAGTTTGATTTTATTGATGCCTCGAATGCCGTAGCCGGTGAACAGCTTATTACACTTGAAGAGCTGGAAGATATTGACCCAGCAATTTTCTCCGATGTACGGAATTATAGCTATGGCCAAATAGCTATAAGGTTGCCGCGTGATCAGTTGTTCGAAGATGAATTAAAAGCGGTTAGTGAAAAATAAAGTATGTCATTCTAGAGATTTTTTCGCAGGAATCCAGAAGCTGTATAGATTCCCGCCTATGCGGGAATGACGAATAAAGAAAAGAGTAACGTCATTCTCGCGATCTTTTAGCGGGAATCCATAGAATTAAAAATAGTATCAAGTTAAGTAGATTCCCGCCTGTGCGGGAATGACGAGTTAAGAACAGCATTATTCTAATAGGAAATAAGGCTGTCATTGCGAGCGACAGCGCGGCAATCTTGCTTGTGAGTACCCTTTATAAAGAAGATAGCCACACTGTGTATCGCAATGACAATCTCTTCACGTCCAGCTAGTCGATAGGGTTGTTTTAGGTTTCCTAAGTTCCGGTTGTTAATAATTATTAAAAATAGAGTTGTTTTATGTTGTTTAATAAAAAGTATTTAAATTATATTTTGTTGTTTGTATGTGGTTTATTACCCTTTCAATATTCGATTGCAGGTTTCCTTGAGCTGCCAGACATTTCTGAAACCCCAACTCTTGAACGTAAAACATATCTCGAAGATATGAATATACCCAATGTTCGGGAACGAAACCCCGACCCAACAGCAGGCCCGCGTTTAGCCGTAAAAGAATTTCGCTTACAAGGTATTGTTGAATACCCTGAGTTAGGTATTACTCGTGCTGCAATTGGTAAGTTAGTTGAAAAAATTCGCTTTGATATGATGGCAGAAGAAAAACTGCTGGAGTCAGGGTATACCCTGGAAGAACTAGGCGAATTGTCAGATTTACTCGTTAATATAGAAGAAGAAACCCCCGACCGCCATGCCGGCCCACTTGAAGTGCAGCGTTTAGTCTGGCTTATTCGGGAGCAACGCGCCAAACGGGGCATTACGCTTGGCATGATAGAAACAGTCGCCGATAAAATCACAAACTTTTATCGTGAACGTGGATTTATTCTGGCAAAAGCCTATATCCCCAAACAGGAAGTACGAAAAGGTATTGTTACACTCACCTTGCTTTTAGGTGTGCTTGGTGAAGCCGAGGTTAAGAATAATTCAATGTACAATGCAAAGGCAATCGCTTCGGTGTTCGATGATATTTTAACTTTGCCAGTAACGAATAGCAGCATTGATGAGAAATTATATTTAATAAATGATTTCCCTGGTTTATATGTTACCGGTTTCTTTGAGCCGGGTTCGCAAGTAGGGGATACCAAATTAAATATTAATGTTGTATCTGAAAGCCGTTTTGATTTTAATGTTCGGGTTGATAATCATGGTACCGATGAAACCGGGCGCAATCGATATTACGTTGAAGCTTTGGCAAATAACCTGTTGGGGCTTTCCGATTTATTACATGTAGGAGTATTGCGTACAGCATCACCTAGCAACTCGACATTCTGGCAGGTTAAATATGGAGAAAATTTATTTAGCCCTCGTTTTAGAATGACGCTAGGGCGTTCAAATAACGAATTTATTTTAGGCTCGGGTAATACTGAGGCTGTAACTAATTTAAATTTAACCGGTGAAACACAACAAACTGAACTGGTATTATCGTATAAATTAAAAAGAAGTCGCGCCTTTACACATTCTATTGATTTTGTCAGAGAAGTTATTGACTCTAAATTGCGGGTTGGCGCATTAGATGAAACAGGCGATATTGGTCTTGATGATAAAATAGAGAATAATAGTATTTCTTATAATTACGATATTTTAGAGGAAGAAAGTCGTAGCCTTCATCAGGGATTCTTTAAATTTAAGCAGGGTAAATTTATTAAAGGTGTAGAGGAAGGCCAGGATTCAAGCTACGAAATATTTTCTGCAGATTATATTTATCTAACCTTCTGGAAAGTTCCATTTTTTGATAGCGAAACTCGTGTTATTGCACGTTCGTCAATTCAGTACTCAGGCAAAGCCCTGTCATCAATTAATCAGTTTGCTTTAGCTGGGCCAACACGCTCGCGCGGGTTTGCTGTTAATGAATCTTTTGCCGATGATGGAATACATCTGGGTGTGGATTGGGTTTTTAAAGCACCTGAATTTATGGATATAAAAGTTGGTGGTAGCAATTTAAAGAAAATTATCCAACCGTTTTTATTTGCAGATATCGCGTATGGCCAGACTTATTCACTGGTGGTATCCGAAAGTGACTCGACTGCAACTCTTGCCAATATAGGCTTTGGGCTAAAGTTTTCATACAAAGGAAATTTAAATTCCAACTTACAGTTTGCTTTTCCTGTAAAAAACGACTTCTCGTCAGCTGATTTGCAAACAAAAAGTGATAGTGTGAGGGTGGTGTTTGAGATTGATTACCGGTTTTGAGCTTGATGTATCCCATGAGTTTCATCTTACCAAAATTTGGAATTAATGCTTTATGACAATCTCCTGATAATTCAATATAAAGTCTGTCATTGTGAGGCAACAGAGTGTGCGTGGTAATCTGAAATATAAGTGCTCTTAAGCAGAAGTTTGCCGCGGCAGTACTGAAAAACAATTGTTTTTCAGTACATCCTCGCAATGACTACAGGTTTAATGAGCATAATATGGCGATTACGAGCTTGTAGTTACGAATATCATGCCACGCGAGATATACGGTGATTTTGTTGATTCTCAGTCTATTTAAAATGGTTAATATTCATTCAATAATTAGCATATTTTGTGTTAATTTAGTAAATAATATTTAATTAAATCTGTTTCACAAACTAAAAAATATCTTGTTGTTTAGAGTAAAAAGATACGTTAAGCTCCAGATACTTTTCAAAAACAGTCAACAAAAGGAATTATCTCTATGGCTATTTATATTAAATATGATGGTATTAAAGGCAATGTAACTGCAGACGGTTACACTGACCATATCTCATGTAATTCTCTACAATTTGGTGTTAACCGGACTATCAGCATGGAACCAGGTGCTATGAGCAATCGTGAATCTTCACGTCCTCAGCTCGATGAAATTCAAATTACCAAACGTGTAGACAGCTCAGCAGCGGCCTTTTTTAAGGAATCTGTTACTGGTGCAGCAGGTAAAAAAGTGATAATCAAATTCGTGCGTACAGGCACTGAGAAAGTCGAAGAATTTATGGATTATACTCTGGAAGACTGTATTGTAAGTGGCTATGACATCTCTGCTAGTGGAGATGATGAACCAATGGAAACCATTACGCTTAGTTATGCTTCCATTATGGTTAACTATAAAGACCACGATAAATCAAATAAAGCTGGTAGCCCACAGCGTGTTGGTTATGATTTAGACAAAGCAAAACTTCTTTAATTAGGTTTTAAATAAATAGAGCGGATTAATTCCGCTCTATTTGTTTTTGTCAAAAATAACATACGTAACACTATCTACCCATGGTTGGGTGAAATATAAACTATATTAAACCTCATTGATGAGGGTGTCGTACAGTACTTATGGGCCAAATAACACAAGATAATCGAACGATATCGATCTCTGATTTTGGGTTAGGGAAAGATACACTTCTGCTTACAAGTTTTAGTGGCTCTGAGTATATATCTGATGTATTCCAGTTTAGTCTTGATGTCCTTTCCGAAAATAAAGAAATACTCCCTGAACAACTTATTGCAAAAGTAGGAACTGTTAGTATTCATACAGCAGAAAAACGATTTTTTAATGCTTATGTCAGCCAAATATCGCTTGGCGAGGTTAATGAAAATAATTTACGCCAATACAGACTAACGATGGTGCCATGGTTATGGTTTTTGAAAAAAACAAACAATCACCGAATCTTCCAGGATAAAACCACCAAAGATATCATTACAAAAATCTTTAAAGATTCAGGTTTTAACGACTTCGAATTTAAAGCACTGGGTGGCAACAGGCGCGAATACTGTATTCAGCACAATGAAAGTGATTTTCATTTTATTTCCCGCTTGTTAGAAGAAGATGGCATTGCTTATTATTTTAAGCATGATGAACAAAAACACACTATGGTTATAGTCGACCAAAAAAACTCTTATGAAGATTGTGCAGAAACAGATTTAGAATATTCCAAAGGAACAAATACCGAATCACAACTATCTCATTGGGAAAACTCACATAATTTTCAAAAAGGTCAATGGACTTTAAATGATTATAATTTTAAAGAACCCGGTAAAAACCTGGTTGCGAATACAAAAACAAATAGTAAATTTGCGAATAATGAAAAGTATGAACATTACGAATACTCAACGCTTTATGATACTGCCGCTGGAACCGAATTAGTTAAAATGCGTATGGATGCCGAAGAGGCAAACATAAATATAATTAATGCAGCAAGTAATTGCAGTAGCTTTTATGCCGGTGGCGCATTTAAACTTGCAAAGCACGCTTTAAAGGCTGAAAAGGGCAAGTATATTATTCTAAGCACGATACATTCGGCAAAGGATTCAAGCTATACCGTTAATGAAAAAAGTGATGATATGGCGGGTTATAGTAATACACTGCAATGTATCTCAGTAGATACACATTTTAGGCCACAGCTAAATCATACTCGCCCGGTTATGCCTGGCCCTCAAACAGCTATTGTTGTTGGCCCTGCTGGAGAAGAAATATACATCGATGAATATGGTCGTATAAAAGTCCAGTTTATTTGGGATCGCGATGGTAAAAAAGACGAGAACAGCACCTGCTTTATCCGTGTAGTACAAAGCTGGGCAGGGAATCAGTGGGGTAGTTCATTTATTCCACGTATTGGTCATGAGGTAATCGTTAACTTTCTGGATGGCGATCCAGACAGACCCATTGTTACAGGCTCTGTTTATAATGGTAAAAACAAACCCGTTTATAGCTCTAAAACCCAAAGTGGTATCAAAACACGTTCTACCAAGGGCGCAACAGCCGAAAACTATAACGAACTCCGCTTTGAAGATAAAAAAGGTAGTGAACAGATTTATATCCATGCAGAAAAGAACATGGATGCGCGTGTAGAAAATGATGAAACGTTAACGGTCGATAATGATCGGACTAAAACTATTAAGCATGATGAAAACTCAACGATAGAAAATGATCGGAATAAGACTGTTAATAATAATCAAACTGAATTTATTAAAAAGAACAAAACGATTGATGTGGACGGTGATCACAAAGAAACAATTATGTCGAATATGACGATACATGTCGACAAAGATTTAACCGAAACAGTTAGTGGTGAATATACCGAAGATATAACAAAAGACTATAGTCTGCATGCAAAAACAATCACAATGGATGCAGATGATAAAATAACAATTAGAACGGGGGCTGCACAGATTGTTATGAAAAGTAATGGTGATATCACGATTAGTGGAAAAACTATCAATATCAAGGGTACAAGTAATGTTGTTATTAAAGGTAGCAATGTACTAACAAATTAATATGAGTGATTTATCCAGCGACATAGATTTTAATACTGTTATTGAATCGGACGATAGCCACATCGCTCCTGGTGAGATTATCATTGGTGTAGTACAAAGCATAAATATAAAGGGGGAACCCTGTGTTGACTTCCCTGGTAATCGCCATATTGATCCATTAACTGCAATATCTACCATTAGTATTACTAGTCAACATGTTGGGAAAAATATCGCTATTTTATTTTCAAAGGGTAATTTAAATAGTCCTATTATTATGGGGCTTATTCACAACCCACTAAATGAAATGCTAGAAAAATTCAATCAACAAACTATTTCTACTGTCGAGAATAACGTAGTAGATTCTAATGTATTACTAGAGAGCGAAGCTGGTCTGGATGATGTGTTAATTGATGGCAATAAAATAACATTCGAGGCAAAAGATATTATTGAGCTTAAATGTGGTGAATCAAGTATTATCTTATCAAAGGCAGGTAAGATACTTATTAAAGGTAAGTATCTGTTAAATGAAGCATCCGGGGTCAACCGTATTCGTGGTGGTTCGGTGCAGGTTAATTAGTATTATAAATATAGTGTGTGATTTTTAGGGAGGAGATATAATGCCTGAAGATAATCAGAATTCTCTAACACTTGATGAAGAAGACATTCAAGAGGAAGATGTCAAGTCTATAAAAATTCGTATAGCTGTTTTTTTTGATGGTACTCTAAATAATCGAACAAATATAGATCAACGTTTGCTTTCGCAGCCTGACAATAAATTAACTAAAGAAGAACGTATTTCCGCAAAAGACCTGGAAATAAGGACAAGTCAGAATGACAAGGACAATGCCTCTGTTTTGTATAAAAAGCATGGTGCCGATGATGACGATGAGAGCAATAGTTA
>VAPM010053889.1_pt1 | contig 24874 bp, 17 predicted proteins | sample 3395091 | NCBI WGS metagenome assembly VAPM01 (sample SAMN08290445, study PRJNA428436) | hydrothermal vent metagenome | isolation source: Deep-sea hydrothermal vent chimney 3 | place: Pacific Ocean: Juan De Fuca Ridge
AATTATCTTCTCTTTTTTTAATTTTACTCCTTTCCAACAAAAAATTCAAATAAATTTTTCATAGTATTGAATAGGTTGTTGTAACCAAAAAACAGCCAAAACATATATTATATTTTCATAGAATAAAACAGTTATTTATTCTACACTATTTGAAATAACATTAGACTCCATTTTTACAAGCAAAAATATTTAATTCATTCCTGCTTTCTATCTAACCCCGCAACGTTTAGCTCTAGTACTTTCATATAATCACTAGTCTAAATATTAAGAGTTACTAATCTATCATTAATAACTAACTCATCGGCTTTTATTCACATAATGCCTTTAGTGTTACCTTCCAGAAAATAATAGCTTAAGTAATCTAAATCTTAACAGGCTAAAAAAGTTCTAAAGATAACTTCAAAATTTATACTTTCTAGCTAATAGACTATTTAGATTAACTTTTTATATTATTTGTTTACGCAATTTAATTTCATGAGATTAAATATTGGGTCGCACTTCTCGCCAATTAGTTCTTTGAACGGCTGAACAACCAGTAGTAATATTCCCTCCACAAGTACCTTGACAATCCCATTTCCAAGGATCTTGTCTACCTCCAGAACCTGTAATATTAGTAACTATTCCAGTACTACATAAGCCAGGGCTATTGATTGGTTTAGAATAAAATCCTCCACCATTCGCTTCTCCACAAACTCCAGGGCTAGGAATCAATCGTAAAGAGCTACAATTTACTGGAGTACTTATTCCTCTACTGCAAGTCCAATTCCAATTATTTCCAGCCGCTATTACAGTAGAAGCCACTCCAAAGCTACAAAGATTATTAGTCGGAGGAGCACAAGTTGGTATTGTACTTGTAGCAGCAGCACCACAAGTTGGAGGAGCAACAATGGTCATATAGATAGCATCACTTGCGCTTCCGGCATTATTAGTTGCAGTATAGGTAATTTTAGCAACACATCCAATAAACTGTGACTGCATAACTTGAGTTAAACTACCTGAATCCGTGCTAATATTCCATACTCCAGATGTACCAGTACTAGGACAAGAGCCACTAAGTGAATAAGTAGATTTCCAAGAAGTTCCTCCAGTTGAACTCCACCTTTTAGTATTAATCTCTCCCGCAACAATAGTTTTATGATGAACACCATCAACAGTAATAGAAGCTGTTACTCCAACTGGACACACTTGAGTATTACAAACTTGAGCTGCTACTCCAACGCAATATGCTCCGCCCCTTGATGGAGGTGGGTTAGTACAATTTCTAGTCTGAATTCCTCCTCCGCAAGTTGCTGAACAAGCTGACCAGGACGACCAAGCTCCATTGACTCTTGAAGATCGAATTACATATGGAATACGCGCACCTACTATGTAAGCACTACTCGGACAGCTATTTTCAAACCCCAAACATCCGGCAAAAACAGCGCTATATATTCCTGCAACAGTTGGTGCTGAAATCGAAGTATAGCCATATCCTCCATTAAGACATATTAAATAAGCATCCCACCATTTATAGGTATAACAACCAGCGATTGCAACATTAGAATAAGCAGCTATAATCTCATTGTGCGAAAGTCGACGAGAAGAAGCAGCCACATTAAATAATTGCCTGGTTTTGTTATTGATTGTGACCTTTAACGCTACTCTTCCGTATGTATTCAAACACCAGGACCAAGTTCCAGTTCCATACCCAACAACACTTTCTCCTGGAGAATACACATATTTAGTTAGATTAACTGTATACACGTTAAGTCCTCCGCCAAGTACAAATGTATCTGCCTTTACATTCTTGTTCCCTACCAAAAACATCCCACTAGCCACAATTAGAAAAACAATGATTGATATACCTTTTCTGTGTTTAATAATAATTGCCATAGCAGAAACAATAAATAGAACTATAACTAAAATAATTCCGATTCTTCCAATGCTAAGAATATTAGACTTTTGCTGTTCCTGAATAGGAATATTTTTACTTTGTATATCAAATTCTTCTTGATCAAGAATATTTCCTTTAGCGTCTTGGATGTTAACTGAAACTTTTGGATTAAGACAATTTTTTTCTATTGGCAGATTAAAGTTGGGAGTAGATATATTCTGATCTAACTCTTTTTTGAAAATAGCACAAGTTTGATTATCTGAATTTTTGATTGTGACATTAATAATCATTTTTCCATTGTCAGTTTTTCCCAATCTTGAATTCGGGAAATTATCCGCTGAAGCTGACCAGAAAAAAGAAACTTTGGCAGTGTCACCTTTCTTATAATAGTCCTTATCTAATCTTAAGTTTTGAATAGTAGCGCTTAGTCCTCGAATAACATAGTGAAAGACAATTTTATTGGAGATAATTTGATTTTTTTCGTTTTGCAAAGTCAGCATTGTATCATAGGCTTGAGGTTTTTGAGCTTTAGGTAAAATGAATTGAATCTGTTTTGTTTCCTTGGATTTAAAAGTAATGGTGGACTGATTCACTTGATTAGTTTTCACTTTTTGTCCAAAAGTCGTTCTCCAATAAGTGTGAAAGCTAGGAATAATAGTCATACCGATATCTGCATGATTAATAGCAGTACAAGAAGCAATTAGGTTTTCTCCTGGCTTAATATCTACTCCTTGATCGGGAGAATACACCTTGTCTTTAGATTCTCCTTCAACTTGAAGATGACAAGAAATTGGATAAATTTCAATATATTGATTATCTCCTTTGAGAGTTATTTGCCCAGATTTAGTCATAGCTAAATTCATTCCGTTTTGATTTCTGGCAATAATCCAAATTTGATAGTCTCCTGATAAATAAGCCGGGGCTTGATACTCAATTTGTTTTTTTATCGTTTGATTTTCAGCTAAATTAACACTGTTTTGATAAACTTTCTCATCAATTATACTTTGCAGTTCATTGTCTTTTTTAACCAAATCAACTGCATAGCGAACATCCGGCTGAACATTCTCACGATTGGACAGTTCAAAAGATAGTTTGATATTGTTGTTATTCTGTGAAACTATTTGAGCATTGTATATATTGACTGTAGCAACTGTAACAGATTGAGAATTTTTATTTTGAAAACCATTAGTTGCTGCTTGTTTATTTGCTAGATATTCCTTAGCTTCTTGTTGTTGTTTAGGAGTAAGTTTATCAAAATCAGCTTGGGTTTTAATATTTTGCAGAAATGCTGGAGCGTCAGGAGGAGCAACTGTTTCATCAGCTTTAGAGCTAGAAACAAAAAAAGCCATTGCAAAAGCAACCGCAATAAGAATTATGACTACTTTTGTTTTTTTCATTTTGTTTTTTAAAAATATTTAGTTTAAAAACTTATTTTCATTATACTATAAAAAAAATTACCAAAAACAAATTATATAAAGATCTCAACACTAATTAAGGTTTCGATAAAAATTTAGCTAAATATATATTCTTAGACTTTTTCTATTTTTTATTTTTCAAAGAATTTAAATTTATCTTCTAGAATATTTCTCTTTAGTTTAATATTATCACAAGAAAAATATACCAGCAAGAAAGTTATCTATAGAATGGTTGTCTTTTATTTTTATCTTATTTTATTTTACCATAAACTTTTATTCATTCCAAAGGTTTATGAGAAAAAGCAACTGTTTCAAAAATAAATTCTCCAAAAACAGGCACCTCTCCGGTGCCTGTCAGATTTAAACTATCTTTTCAAGTTTTAGATTATTTTAAATTTCAAAAATATTTTTATCTTAATTGAGACTTTCTAATTCTTGCTGTAAAATTTCTTTAGCTTGCACGCCAACAAATTCTTTAACTGCTTTCCCGTCTTTAAATATTTTCAATGACGGAATTGACATTATCCCATATTGAGAAGCTACTTGAGAATTTTCATCTACATTCAGTTTCCCAATTTTAAACTTTTCTTCTAATTCAGTCGCCAATTCTTCAACAATAGGACCCATCATTTGACAAGGACCACACCAAGGAGCCCAAAAATCCACTAGCACTGGCTTATCGCTTTTTAAAACTTCCTGATCAAAATTCTGATCTGTAAATATTTGTATCATTGTTGTATCCTTTGTTATCCACAGTTTTTTGTAATTAAGCTGTAAAAACAAATTAAATTAAAAAATTATTTTCCAAACCTTCTCCCTCGCTTATCATAATCAACTAAGGCTTCTTCTAAACGCTCTTCGTTAAAATCAGGAAAATTATCTGGAGCAAAATAGAGTTGTGCATCAGCGGTATCCCACATTAGAAAACCATTACTGTTGTGAGGTTCTCCTCCAGTTCTAACCATAAAATCCACAGCTGGTAATTTTGCGGTCATTAAATTTTCTTTAATAATCTCCGAAGTAATCTCATATCCCCTTTCATATTTATTATTAATTTTATTGATTGCTAAAAGCATATCATCTGTTCCAGAATAGGCTAGCATAAAATTCAAAATTCTTTTCTTATAATGTTTGGTCTTTTCAATCGCTTCATAAATTATCTTTTTTAAAGATTCAGGAAATTGTTCCTCCCAATGTCCAATCACATTAATTCTGACTTCATTTTTATAGATTTCTTTTCCTTCAATAATCCTTTTGAAATATCTTCTATAAATATCTAGCAATGCTCTTTTTTCAGCAATAGGTCGCTTAATCAGATTATCCATTGAAGATCCCCAAACCGAAAAGCATTTGACTCCTTTCTCTAACGCCATACTGATTAATTTTTCTAAATTTTTTGCTCCTTCTTCGTGTCCCTCCCAAGGTTTTAAACCCTTAGCTTTAGCCCAGCGCCTATTGCCGTCTGGAATAATAACAAGATGTTGAGGTATATTGGTTAAAGTATCTTTCATTTTTTATAATCTTGAATAGTTCTTCTTAAAAATCTGCTTGTTTAATTATTTACCAATCAGATTAATAATAACCGAAGTTTCCAAAAGAAGCAATATTCAATTTAATTTTTTACTCTTGAATTTTAATTTAAATGGGTTATAAATAGCTAATCAATAAACCTTAATTTTTTTTGAATTCTTTTAACTTCAAACTTTTAAATTTTCCTGTTCCTTTTTTAAACTGTTCTTTCTATAACATAGTTAGCAATTCCTTCTAAAAACTTTCTAGCTTCCTGATTTTGAAATTTCGTTTCTTGGATTGCTGAAAGAGCTTTTGCTACTAATTTTTTTGCTAAATTTTTACAATATTCCAGAGAACCAGTAATTTCAATAATATTTCTAAATTCTACTATCTCTTTTTTGGTTAATTCTTTATTACCTAAACAATATTTAAGCATTTTCCTTTGCTCTTTGTTTCCATTTTCTAAAGCCTTAATTAATAAAATTGTTTGTTTCCCTTCAATAATATCTGAACCAACTGGTTTACCAATTTTCTTTTCATCTCCAAAAACTCCTAAAATATCATCTCTAATTTGAAAAGCTTTTCCTAATGGAAGGGCATATTGAGAAAAATCATCTCTCATATCTTGACTACCACCAGCTAAAATATTTCCTAGATGAAGAGGTCCTTCAAAAGTATAACGAGAAGTTTTTCCTTCAAACATTCTTAATATTTCCTCTTCCGTAGCATAACCTCTATTTTCCATTACTACATCTAACATTTCACCTGGAATAGTTACATAAACAATTTTTTGTAGTTTATCTAAGGCCTGAATAATTGTCTGTGGCGAGAATTTAGCATTAAACATTATTTCATTGGCCATGCTAGAAGCTATATCGCCAACTATTAAAGCCATAGAATTTCCAAAATGATTATTATCTTTTTTAGGTGCAATTTTCTGCCCAATTTTTTTATATCGTTCGTGAACAGTTGCCACTCCATGTCTTCTAGCATCTCTATCTATGATATCATCATGTATTAATAAAAAACTATGTAATAATTCTATCGCCATAGAAGCCTCTATTATTTTTTCATCATCTTTCCCCCCGGAAGCCAAATAACCGTAATAAACTAAAGTTGGTCGTATTCTTTTTCCTCCTGACAAAGTAAAATCTGCAATAGTTTTAACAGCTTGCTCAGCTAAAAAATCAATCTTTCCTGCTTGTTTAGTTTTTTTAGCAAAGTAATCCTTTAAAAAAGGCTCCAATCTCTTTTGGTAATTTTTAAGCAATTCTATAGCTTCCATTTATATCTTTTAAAAATTAAGCTGGCTAAAGTCAAGTATCGCTAAGGGGATTTGAACCCCTGTTACTAGGATGAGAACCTAGCGTCCTAGACCAGACTAGACGATAGCGACAAAATCTATTAAATTTACAACCTATTATATAATTTAGCAATAATATTAAACTTTATCAAGTAGTTTTATCTGTCTACTTTCTTAATAACTATTTGGATTATTAGCTTCATTTTTAAAAAATAGATCTTTTGACTTAAATCTCAACTCTACTTCTACGAATTCCAAAAATCTATTAGCTGTCTGCTAAAAATACTTAAAATTTAATTATCTCTAATTTATTTGTCACTTAGTTCTATTTCGTTTTTAAATAATATAATTCGTTATTTTTACTATTTCTTGTTTTATTGCTATAATTAGGACGAAATAAACTTGCTATGCCCAAAAAAAGAATTGCCAAAAAAAATATTTATCTTGAAACCTCTTTTGAGGATATTTTAGTTTGTAAAAAAAATAGCCTTAAACCTTTTATGGAGGTTTTTATTCAAAAACCAGAAAATATTACTCAACAAAACTTAGGTACACTAGCTGGAATTTTTGAAATAACTAATCATTCTGAAAATTCAAGTTACATAGTCAACTATCTCGTTTCTATTATTAAAAAAGAATACTATGCTAAAAATAAAAGAGGGGCTTTAGAAAGCTTTGAATCAGCTCTTCATAAAGCTAATCTAGCTTTAGCTAAATTAGCCGAGCATGGAAGCGTAGAATGGATCGGAAAACTAAATGCCGTTATTTTAGTAATAGAAAAAAATAATCTCCACCTTTCTCAAACTGGAAAAGTAAAATCTTTTTTATTAAGAGATCAGGCTCTAATTGATCTAGACGAAGGAGTTTCAAATCCAAAAATTAACAATCCTTTAAAAACTTTTACAGATGTAACAAGCGGAAGATTGAAAGATCAAGATAAATTTATTATGACTACTAATAGTATTTTCGACATCTTACCCACTGAAGAATTAAGAAAAAATGCTCTTAGCTTCTCTTCACTTCAATTTATCCAATTTTTAAAAACCGCTCTCATTAATGAATTGGAACGAGCCGCTGTTCTAGTTCTAGAGACACAAAAAGTAATCAGAGAAACACCCCCAGTTATCAAAAAACCTGCTCAATTTAATGCTTTTAGCCAAACTACTTTTAAGCAACCAGCATCAATCCAGAGGTCTTCTCCTCAGCCAAACCCAAACACACCCAAAAGAGATCCTCTCTTTCAAGAGATAGAGAAAGCTTTAGAGAAAAAAAATGGTGACTTTATTGATAAAAAAACTGGGCATATTTATATTAAAGGAAATTATCCTCTTGATCATTCAGAAAATTCTTTAATTGGTGAACAGTGGGAAACAATTAAAAATAAAGCTATTGATTTTAATTCATCTTTTTCCGAATTTTTTAAACCTAACCTAAAAAAAGTAGACCTAAAAAGACTATCAACTAAATTGACAGCTTTTTTCTCAACTAATCAATTGAATTCTTCCATTAAAAAAACTTTTACTCCCTTAAATTTGAGAAAAAAAATTACTCAGACTAGTTCCTCTTGGAGAAATGTAAAATTAAATAGCTTAGTAGCTACTTTAAAAAATAAGAATTCTCTTCAACTTAAATATTTACGTCGCAAAAATAATAGTTTTTCATTATTAACCCAAAAGTTTTTAGCCAAAAATAAACCTCTACTTTCCACTTTTTTCAAAACACTTTTTCAAAAAATAGGTCAAGTTAGCTCATCTATTTTTCCTCGCTTTTTTAGAATAAAAAAGATTTTTGCCCAATTAAATTTTTCCCAAAGAATTTATGCTTTTTTAGCATTAATCCTCTTATTAGTTATTCCCTATTTTATTGTCAGGAAAGGAAATCAACCTACCTCATCTATTCAGTCTCTGAAAAAAGCTACACTCAAAAACAGTTACCCACTTAGCCAAGATAAAAAAGTTAAACTCATTACTCAAATTAACTCTCTTTATACTGCTCACCAAACAATTACCAACTTGATAAACTTAAATGGAACAATCTTTGCTATTGAAAAAAACCAACTAGTTGATATAGAAAATAAAAAAGTTTTTTCTATTCCTAATAATTTTTCTGAACTAAAATTATCCACAGGAATGAATGATTTAAATTTAATTTTTCTCTTAACTAAAAAAAATATTCTCTTATCTTGGAGTCCAGTATCTAAAAAATTTCAAACCAACACCTTAAATCTCCCTGCTAATAGTCAACTGAGTTTTATAAAAACTTATTTAACTTATCTTTATGCATTAGATAAAAATAATAATCAAATTTATCGCTTTCCACGAACCGAAGGAGGTTTTGGAACAAAAATAAATTGGCTAAAAACAACTCTTAAATTAAACACTACCAGCTCTTTAGCTGTCAGTGATTATATTTTTCTAGTTAATAGTCATCATCTAATTCAACTAAATCAAGGACGAAAACAAACCTTTAATCTTGAGAAGACAGCTACTCCTATTAGAATTGATACAATCTACACTAAAAGAAAGGATAAGAATATTTATCTCTTAGATAAAACTAATACTAGGATAGTTAAAGTAGATTTCACTGGAAATATTATAGCTCAATTTTATAATACTAATCTTTCACAAGCAAAGAATTTAGTAGTTGACGAAAAAAATTCTTTAGTTTATTTCTTAAATAAAAATAGCATCAAAAGTTTTAAGATGAAATAGCTTTTTGATTTTACAAAGCTTCTGCTTTTTCTTTGGAGCTAATACTTCCTATTTTAGCTCTCTCTAATATTTCTCGCTCTACACTTTCCTTAGATCGTCCATATTTAAGTCGAGACAATTCCTTTAGAGCGTTAGCAACTTCTTGATCACCAATAGTTGGTGGATAAGTACTAAGACTAAACGGTTTTGGTAGAGAATTATTGATTAAAACTCTGGCAAAGCATTGATAGTTATCAACATTAACTAAATCTTTCTTAGAAAAAGTTGGCATAAATTGCTTCTCTAAAAACTCAGCATCTTCTGGACCCACTCGAAAGACTACCATTGATCCAACATTGCCAAAAACAGCCTTAGAAATTTCTTCTTTTAATTGTCCGATAAATTGGTGCGCTAAAACTAGGCAAAGATGATATTTTCTAGCTTCACTCAATATCTGAGCAATAGAAATAGTAGTTATATTTTGAAATTCATCCAAATATAGATAAAAATCCTCCCGTTCTTCCTGTGGAATATCTACTCGAGAAAGAGCCGACATTAAAATTTTCCCAACAATAATCATTCCCAATAATCTAGCATTAATTTCTCCTATTTTCCCTTTAGAAAGATTAATTAGAAGAATTTTTTTATCGTCCATCACTTCTCTAAAATTAATAGTACTTTTCTGTTGAGAAATAATTGGACGCATTAAATCATTAGATAGAAAAGCTGTTAGCTTAGAAGTAATATAAGGAACCATATTAGCTAAAGCGGCTTCCCCTCCTGCTTTCTCAGCTTCTTTGGTCCAAAAATCAATAACTGTTGGATTTTTACATTTACTTAATTTAAGAGCTCTAAATTTTTCATCCGCTAAAACTTTTGGAATCTCCATCAAAGTTGAACCAGAGGCTGGATCATCCATAATTAAAAGCATTGCGTTTCGCATATATTGTTCAAACATCGGTCCACCCGTCGCTTTCAAATCATAAAGCTGATCAAATATCCCAATTAATTCATTGATAACAAAAGTTTTTTGTTCTGGATGTTCTGGATCATACTCCATTATATTTAATCCGAAAGGACGCTCAATATCAGCTGGATCAAAAAGAATAACATCTTCAGCTCTTTCTTTTGGAATAGCAGCTAAAATATCTTCAATAGCGTCTCCATGAGGATCAATAAAACAAAATCCTCTGCCTGCTATTGCATCTTGTTTGGCCATTTCTTGAAGAAAATTAGATTTTCCAGCTCCTGTTTGTCCAATTGTGTACAGATGGCGACGCCGATCATTACTAGAAATTCTAATATCTGTTTTTACACCCCGATAATCATTATAACCTAATAAAATATTATCTGGACTAGCAGAAGGAATGTCTACTGGAGGGGGGGCTGCATTTGATTTTAGCCACTTTATTTTTGGCGTTTCTGTAGTAGAAATAGGAAAATGAAAAATACTAGCAATTTCTTCATTATTTAAAATAATAGCTTCCTCATTAACAAAATTTCTAAAAATATAGTTATAGGCGATATCTCTTTCTTTTACTCTTTTCCAAACTTGAAAATAATTAATATCTCCATTTTCATATTGCGAAAAAACATTTTCTATCTGAGCTAAAATCATTTGAGCCCTTTCCTTGGTGTTAGCTGAGGCAATTAACCTAATATTAACTTTAAATCCTGTTTTACTAGCTTTAGTTTCAATATTTTTTACTAATTCTTGCTCTTCTGGTGTTAGCTGAGTAGTTTGAGAATTGTTAGCAAAAGCATTGTTTTCTTTTCCTGAAGAAACCAAAGTACCAGAAACAACTTGCCCAATTCCAGTTCCAATATGTTGTAAGAGTGTTTTATCAACATCTTTTAATCTTTTTCCTTGTTGCATCTCGTGAGCAATCCGACGACCTTTAGACCTCCATTTTGAACCAGCTGGATTTAGAACTAATTGAATAGCTGCTCCTTCGCTAGTTGTTTCTAATTTACTTAAAGCATTAGTAATTGCATTTAAAGGATCTACTTCTAAATTTTCATAAGTTCTAATTGGCAGTGAATATTTATTTTTCAATTTTATAATAGAAGCAGCGGTGAAGCTATTAGACGAAAAAATAGTATAGTCCTTAGTTTTTTCTAGAACAGCATTCGGGAAAAAACTATGAATTTGTTTCTCAATATTATCTCGAAACTTTTTTGGCATTACTACATAAAATATTATTTCTTCACTATTAGCACTATTAGCCACTTCAAAACTGATACATGGAGAACCATAAAATAATCGCTTAAAAAAACTACGCTTATCTTTAATAGAAGCGAAGGCAGTCAATAATTGTTCCATAGAGCCAATTTCTCCTTTCCAGCTTTCGTAATTTTCCTTATTTTCTAACTCAGCATTTTTTTCTATCTTAGCTACTCTGACTACTTCCAAATCTAAATTCATTGATTGATTAACCTCTGCTCTAAATTTAAGAAAACTTTGAATCACCATCAAAGCTCCTGAGACCATCAGGGAAAAGGCTGAAATAAAAATCATTCCTATCAAAAGTAAATTCAAGTCAATCATTGGCATTAAAGTTAAGTTCTATATCTATATTCATATTTATATTAAATCAGTTGCTAAACAAAGCTAATTTATATTTCTTTAATTAAGCCTTTTTCAATTAAAGCCTGATGTAATTCCTCGCCCATTAAACGATCATGAAATTCATCTAAAGTGTAGTTATCTTCTAAATGTCTGGCCACTTTAACAGCATGAGGAATGCCTTTCTGTTCTGCTAAATTCACCAAATTAGTAATCTTACTCTCTTTATCTATCTCAGCATCGACTTTTTTAGCATCATTATCTACAGATTGAGGACTATGAATAAGTTGTTTTTTAGCTGGCATTTTAGCTAATATATTAGAATAAACTATTTCTTTCTCTGCAAATCCTTCTTTTCGTTCTGACTTACCTTCTATAAAATGCGGAGCAACAACTTTTTTTTCATGACTAACTTTGTTAGTTTTATCATCACCAATAAATTTTTCTTTCAAATTAAGATCTTCTTCTTGAATTGGTTCTAAATTAGTTTTTTTTTCTTCAGCCATAGTATTAAAATATTATTTTATTTATAATCCTCTAATTCATCTTTGATCTCTTGTTCTACTTGAGTGACAATAGTCTGAAATATTTTTTCGTAATTACCAACTTTAGTTTGAAATAATTTTTTTATTTCTGTTTCACTATAATTTTGATCAATCATTTTCTGCAGTTTATCAACAAAAGCTCGTCCCTTTTCCTTTTCTAACCATAATAAAAATCTTTCTGTAACAACTTCTTCAAAATCATCTTCTAATGAATTTTTAATTAATTTTTTATTTAACATTATTTTAACAATTTTTATTAACTACTTGAAAAGATGATTCAACTACTTTAAGACTGAGTAAATAATTTCTAATTTACCTTCTTTTCTGGCTATGTCAAAAACTTTTATCAACCACTGTCCAACCGTGGTCCTCTCCGTGATTTTAGTTTTTTCTTTTAATTCTTGACTCGCAACTTTTTGGATTTTTTTAATTTTCTCAACTGCTTCCTTTATCCCTTTTTCACTAATTCCAGCTGAATCACGATTAAATTCAATGCCTTGAATAGTTTTTCCTTTAATTTTAACCCAAAGTTTTTTATCTCCATAACTAATTTCTTTTAAGGTTTTAGCTAAATAAAGCTTAAAATCATATTCACTAGATTCTATTTTTTTAGGTTCATTTCTTTCAGCATTATTTTTTTTAGTTAGAGCTCCTTCATTCGTAATTGAAACTTCCTCCTCTTCGCTTTCACTAGTTTCACCTCTTGAATTCTCTTGTATTGGATTTCCTTGTGATTGCAATTGAGTTTTTTTTAAAATAGTAGGTATAAATTTGGAAACTTTTTTAAAACTAGTCTTAAAAAAACTTTTCAAATGTTCTATCAATTTAGATTCTGAATTTTCCAACTGCATCTCATTTTTCACTTTTTCTTTTTTAAAATATTCGCTAACTACTAAATAGTCTTCTTCCTCTTCTAAAACTAAGTCTAGATCCCGTCCAGCTAACTCAGCTTCATTATCAGCATAAAATTCTCGACTTTCTGCTAAATAATGCTCCCGATATTTTTCCCATCTTTGTTCATAATCTTTATGCAAGCTATTAATCTCTTCTTGCACTTGTTTTAATTTAGGTTGTTTATTCCAACCAAAAAAATTAAATAATCTTTTATATTGTCCATCAAATTCAGTCTTAGCTTGAAGATATTTAACCCGAGATTCATCTAACTTATTTTCTAATTCTCTTATCTTTTCAGTTTTTTTATTTTCTTTTTCTAATTTTTCAGCTTCTCCACTTTCAAATATTTTAGCTCCTTCCATAAACCTTTTCCACTGTTTATCTTCCTCTTCTGTTTCTTCAACGATATTTTCGTCCAATTCAGAGATTTTTTCAGTTTTTCTAACGCGCCTTCTATTTTCTGTAATTTGATCAAGAAAAAAATCTTTTCTACTTTTAGCTTGATCCTCTTCAATTTTTTTCTGACTTAAAATTTCATCTTGTTGATAGTTAGAAAATTCTTTTTCAAACTGAGCTAACGGTAGCTGTCTAGTATCTACTGGAGCGCCTCCATCTAACACATTAAATTCCACATAGAATTCACCTTTTTTATTTTTAATATAGTCCTCTATTTGAATACCTTCCTCTTTTAATGTTCCTCTCTCTCCTTTTTTTTCATAACTTCTTCCTTCTACTCCAAATTGTTGACGTAAATTATATAGTTCATTTCTAGTAATTAAATTTTCTCTTTTAAATCGTTCGGGAAAATTTCCATATTTTAAAGGTTCATCCTCAATTATCCCTCCAGCAATAGTTTTCTTTTTTGAAATATTAGTAGAAGAATTTTCCTTGGTTCCTTGAACTGATGATTGTCTGTAGATCTTTACTAATTCATCAAATTCTTCCAAGGTAATTTGCCTAGATTTTCGTGATTGATTTGGCTTTCCATTTTTTGATGTTTCTGATTCCCCAAAAAAAACCCAGACTTTCCCTGTGTTAGGACTGTACTCTCTAGCATACATCCATTTCCCTGAAGATAGATAAAGATTTTTCTGGAAAGATTTTTGATATTTATTTTTAAATTCTTGAAAGGATATTTTTGTTTGATTTTCTTGTCCTGAGTTCTCTTGTTTGATTTTCTTTTTTTCTAGTTTTTGGGATTTTATTTCCTCTTTTTGAGATTTTACTCCGTTTAATTTATTCAACTCTTCTTGACAATTTTTCTTAACCACTTTTTTAAAACGAGCACTTTTTCTCATTCCTCTTATTTCATCAATATTCTCCATAATTATTTGCAATATTTTTCTTTTCAAATCATCTCCATCTTTTTCATTATCAAAATCTCCGACTCGCTCTACTGTTCTCGCTATTGCTTCAATTTTTTCATCAATTTTATTTTGGACAGTCTCATTCTTCCCATCTTGAAAACATCTAGCTCTTAACACTTCTTTTTCAAAAGCTTCATTAAAGATACTATTAAAAATATCCGAAACATCTAAAATTTTTTCAATTTCCTTCTCTTTATTGTTGTTTTTTATTCCTGATTCCTCCACTGAAAAATTTTTTGTTTCATTCTTATCTTCTACTATTTCTTTCAGATTTATTTTTTCTATCTCATTCATTTAATTTCTGCTTGTTGAAAAATTAAAATTTTACTCTTATATTATATCATAAAATTACATCTCTAACAAAATTATGATATAATAAATTCAATAATTAGTCTTTTATCAAATATGAATTTTATGGCAATGACAAAATTTAAAACCTATTTTCTTTTAATTAGCATTATCATTTTAGGATTATTTTTAAGAGTTTACAACATCAATAATACACCCCCTGGAATATACCCAGACGAGGCAGTTAATGGAATGAGCGCCCTCACCGCTGAAACTACTGGGCATTATAAATGGTTCTACTCCGATAATAATGGACGCGAGGGATTATTTATTAATCTTATTGCCTTTAGTTTTAAATTTTTTGGAGTTTCTATCTTGACTCTAAAGTTAACTTCTATTATTTTTGGTACTTTAGCTATCTGGGGAATCTATTTGTTAGGCAAAGAGCTTTTTAAAAGTGAACAAATAGGACTTTTAAGTGCTTTTTTGATGTCAGTTTCTTTTTGGAGCCTTAATTTTTCACGCATTGCTTTTCGTGCTATTATGATTCCTGCTATTTTAGCTTTTTCCTTTTATTTTCTTTTTCGAGGAGTACGAACTAAAAAATGGGCTCATTTTGCTATTGGAGGATTTATTTTTGGCCTAGGTTTACATACTTATATTGCTTTTAGAGTTACTCCTTTGATTTTGATAATTATGCTACTTGTCTTAATTTTAAGTAAGAAAAATTTTCTTAAAGAATACTGGAGTTCTATTGTAATTTTTTTAATTTTTTCCGCCCTCAGCGCTAGCCCAATGCTTTACACTTTTTTCATCGCTCACCCCGAAGATTGGGCTTCCCGCACTTCAGGAATATCTATTTTAAATCCAGCTGTTAATCATGGACATTTTTTTACTACTTTCGCTAAAACATTTAGTTTGAGTTTAGCCAAATATAACTTTTGGGGTGACCAGAACTGGCGACAAAATTTTCCACCCTATGGAATACTAAGCCCTATTACAGGGATTGCTTTTCTTTTTGGAATTATTTATTCCTTCATTAAATTTTTTCACTTATTAACACTGAGAATTATTAAACGAGAGCGTCATTCTCAGCTAGAAGTTTATACTTTTTTACTAGCTACTTTTTTTATAATGCTAATTCCAGAATTTTTAGCAAATGAAGGTAATCCTCACGCACTCAGATCTATTGGCACACTTCCAGTAGTTTTTATTTTTTCTGCAGTAACTTTTAATTTTCTTTTTCAAAGAATTAAAAGACACCCATCGTTATTTTTTAAAAAAATGGCTACCGCTTTGATAGTTATCACTTTAATCTTTATCGGTCTTTTTAATACTATTAAATATCATTTCGTTTGGACAAAAAAAATTGAAACTGCCCGAGCTTTTGATAAAAACTTATTAGAAACTGCCAGTTTTTTAAAAAATCTTCCTCCTTCTCAAGAAAAATTTATTGTTACTGGAAGTATGGGACGCATTCCAATTAAACTTTTAGACCATCAATTAAAAAATGTTTTCTACATTTATCCCAGCCAACTTCAATTTATTCAGCCTAAAAATAATCGTGATTTTATTATTATAATGACCGACAAAAAAGATAGGGTTATTAAAATTCTTCGTCAAAGATTTCCTCAATTAAAGTTTAAAGAAAAAAAAGATCGACAAGGCTTAAGTTTCTACATATTAATTAAATAAAAATAAAATAAAATGAAAGCATTTATTGAGAAACATTATAGAAAATTTATTTTTCTAATTCTTCTTTTTATCTTTTCTGTTTCTATTCTAAACGCCAATAATGACAGTGCTATCTTTGACGAAACCGCTCATATTCCTGCTGGCTATTCTTATGTAACTCAACATGATATGCGTCTTAACCCTGAACATCCACCTCTTTTAAAAGATATGGCTGGACTAATGATTTTACCTCTCCATCCTAAATTTGATATTACAAAGAATTTTTGGACAACCAAAATCAATGGTCAATGGGCTGCTGGACACGATTTACTTTGGCAAGAAGGCAATAATGCTGACCAAATAATTTTTTGGGCTCGCGTTCCTTTTGTTTTACTTTCTCTGATTTTTGGATTATTCATTTTTAAATGGGTCAAAGAAACTGCGGGACTTTATGCTGGATTGTTTGCTTTAATCCTTTTTGCTTTTGATCCTAATATTTTAGGGCATAATCATTTTGTAGCTACTGATATTGGAATTGCTACTTTTATGACTTTTTCTTTTTATTATTTTCTCCGCTTTATTAAATATCCTACTTGGAAAAATGTTTTAATTGGAGGATTTTTTCTAGGATTAGTTCAACTCGCCAAATTTTCCGCTATTACTCTCTTTCCAATTTATGGATTAGTCATTCTAATTTATCCTCTATCCTTACTCAATAAAAATAAAGTTTCTTTTTTTAAGCTTAAAAAATTGGGAGAATATTTCGGAAAAGGAGTTCTGGCTTTTGTTATTTCTTTAATTGTTGTTTGGGGACTTTATTTTGCAAATATGTATAAAATGCCTCAAGAAAAACTGAGTCAAACTATTGAAACCTATTTCCCTCACAATGATTCCTCGGTTAGCGCAAGAACGGTTAATAAAATTGCCAACGATTTAGATAGGACTACTCTAACTCGCCCTCTTTCAGAATACTTTCTAGGAGTTGCTATGGTTTTCAAGCGTGTTGATGGAGGCAATGGAGCTTACTTTATGGGTCAAGTTTCATCTAAGGCTTTTCCTCTCTATTTCCCAACTGTCTTTTTAATTAAAGAACAGTTATCCTTTCTTTTACTAATTTTATTAGCTCTGGGAATTTCTTTTTCGCAAAACATTAAGACTGCGCTCCAGTCCGTAGCTTCTAAAAAATCCCGTTCCAATTTAGCTCAGTTTATCCGACATAACATCACCAATCTTTCTCTTTTTTCTTTCATTGTTCTTTACGCTACTATTAGTATTAAAGGTAATTTAAATATCGGTTTTCGTCATCTTTTCCCCATTCTCCCTTTCACTTATATCTTAGTAGCTAGAATACTTTTTACTTTCATCAAAAAACTTAGCCAGTATAATCGCACTATCTGGTATTCTATTATAGCCACTTTAACTTTTCTTTTGATGGCTGGAACAGTTTCAGCTTATCCTTACTATATGTCTTATTTTAATCAATTAGTAGGTGGGTCAAAAAATGGATATCATTATGTTACTGATTCCAACGCTGATTGGGGACAAGATTTAAAAAGACTTAAGATTTGGGTTCATCGTTATAATTGGTGTGAAGGAAATGGATTAGATTCTTTTTGTAAAATTTACAATGAGAAGAGAGGCCCTATTAAAAAAATTCACATTGACTACTTCGGAGGAGCTAATATTCACTATTATTTCAAAAATAAAGCTATTGATTGGTGGGATTCTAAACGACCAATTGAACCTGGCTGGTATGCTATTTCAACTAATTTTTTACAAGGAAGTATCTATGATAAAACTAAGCCTGATAATCAATCTTATCGTTGGATAGAAAAAATAAGACCTGTCGCTCAAGTCGGAACATCAATTTTCGTCTATTATGTAACACCAGCAGAAGCAATAAAAGCAGACTAGTTGAGCTCTCCATTATAAACTAATTTTACAAAAAACAACCGTATTACACGGTTGTTTTTTAAAATAAATATAACCAATAACTACTATCAATAATGAGAATTTTATTCATTAAATCTTTTAGTGCACACTCTTTCTAGAGTCAATAGCTATTTCTCTTTATTTTTTGTTTTAGAAATAATTGAAGTAAAAGTAACTCAATTGATATTTTTAATAGCTTCTTCTGCAACTTTTTGTCTAGTAATTTCTTCTGATATTTCATCGCGAAATTTGTAAAAAACTTTGTTATTAATTCTTAAATCAATATAATCCAACTCTTTTCTTTGTTGCTCAGGAATTTTATTATTCAGAATCAATTTCAACATTTCTATTTCTTTTGTTAAGTTAATTTCTCTATTAAAATAAATTTTCCAACCTACTTGAGTTTCTACTCGAATATCACCAGAAACTAAACTAAAAGTTTTAATTGGATAACTAATTTTAATCCCTAATTTTTCTAATAATTCATTTTTTATTCCTAAAATATAACCTAAATACTCTTTTGTTAATACATATTCCCCTAATTTATTATTTTGATTACTCTGATCTAATAAAATCGGCAAACGATTATTTTTAGCCTGAAGTGATTGATTAAAATTAGCATAAGCCTGTCCTTTTTCATCTAGAAAATAGCACCTATTGTCACTACAGATTATTAAAGTTGGTTTTCTTTCATCAATTTTTATTTCTAGCTCAGTTGGAAAAATTTTAATCACTTGAACATGTCTAATTTGTTGAAAATTAGTCAATAGACAATCAATGACTTCCTGCTTTTTAATCAGTAACAAATTATTTTTTTTGAAAATACCCATTTGTTTGCCATCTAAAATAGTTTGAACTTTTTCTAAAATAACTGACTTTTTTAAATCTTGATTACCCTGGATATTAATTGTTTTAATCATTAACAGCTGAGAAAAAAATAGCACATACAAAATAAGGCTGAGAAAAATAAAAGTTGCCAAAACAAAAATTATCTTAAAAAAAAGTTTTTTCCGTGATTTAACTATTTTTTTAGATCTAATTTTTTGGCGATTCATAAAAGCATTATCAAAAATCCAATAATAAGTTTTCTAAAATTAATTTAACATTAGCATTGGTTTCCTTAATAGTTTTAAGGCTTTTTTCAATTTTCTGAATTAAGAAAAAAATCTTTTTCAGACTAGCTATAGATAAATTATTTTTTTCTTTCAGTTTATTTCTTAAAATAATCACCCAAATATTTAATTTATCTATTAATTGGGCTGGCTGTTTACTTAATCTTTCTGCTAAAGAAAACTTTCTACTGACTGTTGCTCCAAATAATTGTTCTAGCTCTTCTTTGGCTTCTTGATAAAAAATAATGGCTTCTGGGCTATGAAGTAAATTCATTACTACTCCTGGACGACCAAATGACCAGAATAAAAATTCTTTTTTATTTTTTCCTAAATTAACTTTACTAGCTATTTCTTCTTGGCTAACTAAACTAAATTTTTTAATTAAACATCGTGATTTCAAAGTTACCAAAATTCTTTCAAGATTATGGACAATTAAAATTATAAGGCTTTCTCCGATTGGCTCTTCTAACATTTTCAAAAGAGCATTTTGAGAAGCACTATTCATTTTATCAGCTTCATCAATTATAGCTACCCTTCTCAAACTGCCAGCATAGGGTGATAGACTAAGACTATGCTGCAACTCTCTTATTTGTTCTATCTTAATAGACTTCTTTTTAATTATTCCTTTTTTTTCTTCTTCAGGAGGGCTAATTAAACTAATATTGGGATTAATTACGGCTGAAGATTGAGTAATTTGTTGAGCAAAAAATTTAGCCACTGTAAACTTTCCCAAGTGTTCTGGGCCGGTAAAAATATAAGCATTAGCCAAATTTTTTTTGACCATACTTTTATTCAGAAACTCAATTATTTTTTGATGTCCAATTATTTCCATTATTTTATTCTTTTAAATTTTCTAAATTTAAACTCTTTTAACTTCTAATAATTAATCAAGAATTTTATTAAGATACTCTTGAAATTCTTTTTTAAATCTCCTTTTTGTAAACCTTTTAGCTTGCTCTTTTATATATTCGTGATCATAGCCTTTTTCTTTTTCGCAAAATCTTCTTATTCCATCTGCCATTACTTCTGAAGTTGAAGCTTCAAAAAATTCTCCTGTCTTTCCTTCTTCTATTAGCTCTATCGCTCCGCCTTCCTTTAAGGCAATAACTGGAACTCCATATTGCATAGCTTCTACAGGAGCCATTCCAAAATCATCTACGCCTGAAAAAATAAACGCTCTTGCTTTACTATATAAGGCTGGCAATTGACTATCTGGTTGCCAACCTAAAAATTTAATTGTCGTTCCTGCTATTTTTTCTAAAACTTTTTTTTCTTTACCCTCTCCAACAATAACTAAAGGAAGCTCTAACTTATTAAAAACCTCAACAGCTTCTTTAATTTTTTTATAACTTGATAAACGCGAAACAATGAGAAAATATCTTTTTTCTCCTTTCATTCCTTCTAATATTTGACTAGTTTCTAATTCCTTTTTTAATTCTACTGGTGGATAAATAACCTCCGCTGAGCGTCTATAATACTTTTCAATTCTTTTTTGAGTATATTGTGAATTAGCAATCAAATAATCTGGTCTATCTGAAGCTATCTTATCCCAAAGACGCAAATAACTTAGAATAGGACGCAAGAAAAAGCCCAACCCTTCCTTTCTTTCATCTCTTAGATATCTTTCATTATAATCCCAAACAAAACGCATTGGAGAATGAATATAGGCAATATGAATAGTATTTAATCTAGTGATAATACCTTTAGACCAAGCACCTGATGAAGAAATAACTAAATCAAAATCGCGTAAATCAAAAGTTTCTGGAGCCACTGGTAAGAAGGGTAAACAATATTTTAATCTCTTTCTTAGAAATTTTGGTAAGTTTTGAAAAAAAGAAGTATGGATTTCTTTATCTTTAAATTTATGATGCAAATTTTCTGATTCATAAATAATAGTATAAATTGGAGCTTGAGGGAATAATTCTATTAGAGTCTCTAAAACTCGTTCCGCTCCTCCATATTGATTTAAAAAATCATGGACTATTGCTATTTTCGCTTTTTTAAAATTTTTGATACTTTCCATTTTTTAGTTCTAATTAAAAATTTTGAATTAATAGTTTATCAGTCAAAAATTATTTACTGCTTCATAATTAATTTAGCTATTACTAAACTACTTTTACCCCAACTAAACCTTTTAACATTCTCTAATCCTTTTCTAATTAGCTCTTCTTTTTTATTTGGATTTATTAGAAGAAAATGGATAGCTTGAGCAATAGTCATTGGTTTATAAGGATCCACTAGAAGAGCACTAGCCTGAGAAATCTCAGGCATTGAAGATATATTAGAAGTTACTACAGGGACTTTTAAACTTTGAGCTTCTAAAATTGGTAAACCAAAACCTTCATAAAAAGTAGGGAATAAAAAAATTTCAGCTTGACTGATTAAATTAGCTTTTTCTTTTTCAGCGATAAAACCAGTTAGAATAATATCTTTTTGATAAGAGCTTTCTTCTATTTGAGATTTAATTTCTTCGTATCCTACCCCAGAACCACCCGCTAAAACTAGCCGATGTGAAAGTTTGTATTGTTTCTTTAAATAATTAAAAGCTCTTATTAAACCTTGAATATTTTTTCTTTTTTCGATTCTACCAATAAATAAAAAGAAGGGTTTCCATTTTTGAAAATTGTTTTGATTATTGGAAAGTGAGAAATTATTATTTACTCCTTCATAAATAACTTCAATTTTTGATTCTGGAATATTATATAATTTTATCAAATCTTTTTTAGTATTTTGAGAAACAGCAATAATTTTTTTTGCCCACTGGCAAGATTTCTTAATTGAAAGACGCATATATAAACGCTCCCGCAATCGATAAGCTTCTGGTATGATTTCATATTCTAAACCATGAATTACTACTATTGATTTTTTTGGATGAATAAAAGGCAAAGTATGAGCTGGTACAAAAAGAATTTCTACTTTTTGAAAAATCATTATTAAAGATAAACCTATTTGAGTCCAAAAAATGGGAAACTTTATTTTTTTAATTTGCCAATTTTTAGGTAATGAAAAATCTATTTTTTGATTTTTTCTTAAATATAAAATGATTTGATGTTGAAATAATTTTCCTCTTAAATTTTTTATTATTTGATAAGAATACTCTTCAATACCTGTTCTTTGTTTTAAAAAAGCCCGTGATCCATCAATTCCAATTTTCATTAGCTATTTTTTATTTATTTAGTCAGTATTATAATTCTTTTGTATAAATCTAAATTTTCTAAAGCCTTACTAATTCCATTGATAACACAAAATAAAGGATCATCTGCTGTATAACTTGGCACTCCAATAGTCTTAGTTATCAATTGATCCAGATTTCTAATAAGGGCCCCTCCTCCCGAAAGAACCATCCCTTTATCCATAATATCCGAAGCTAATTCAGGTGGAGTTTCTTGCAAAACCTTTTTAATCGCACTAATGATTTCTCTTAATTCATCTTGGATAGCTTCAGTAATTTCATTAGAAGAAATTTTAACTGTTTTTGGCAAGCCTCCCGTTAAATCTCTACCCCTAACTTCCATATAATCTTCTTTGACTTGAGGAAGAGCAGAACCAATTTTTATCTTTACTTCTTCGGCAGTCCTATCTCCAATAGCTAGACTATGTTTTCTTTTAATATAATCGGCAATTGCTTGATCAATTTTATTACCTCCCACTCTAGCACTAGTAGCAGAAACAATTCCACCTAAAGAAATAACCGCTATCTCTGAAGTTCCTCCCCCAACATTGATTATCATATTACCCGAAGCCTTGTTGATTGGAATTCCAGCTCCAATAGCCGCTAACATTGGTTCCCTTACAACATAGGCCGTTTTCGCTCCTGCTCTCACTGCTGCATCAATTACCGCTCGTCTTTCCGTAGAAGTTACTCCTACTGGAATAGAAATTATTACTTCCGGACGAATTAGTCTAAATTTACCACTTACCTTATTAATAAAATATTTCAGCATTGCTTCGGTAATTCTATAATCTGCAATTACTCCGTCTTTCATTGGACGACTCGCCATAATTGTATCAGGTGTTCTTCCGAGCATTTCTTTCGCATCATTACCAACCGCCAAAACCTTATTTTCTAAAACAGAAATTGCCACAACACTTGGTTCATTTGCTACTATCCCTTTACCTGGTACAAAAACCAAAATATTAGCAGTACCTAAATCTATTCCAATTTTTCGCACTAACATATAATTCTTATTAAAAAATTATTCACCGAATCTTAATAACCAGCAAGAAAATTTATCATTACCCAATATTGTTATTTTTTCTGCTATATAATCAGCATGAGATAAGTGTCCCTAAATTTAAAGTTATACCAGCTATTTCTTTTTTTATTATTTTTTATTTACAAATATTCTTCTTAGCTAATTCTATCTCAGCCCCCAGTTGACCCAACCTCTCTTCCAATTTTTCATATCCGCGATTAATGGAGTAAACATTTCGCAAAATTGATTCCCCGGGAGTCGCCAACATCGCAACTAGAATTATAGCCGATGGACGCAAAGCTGGTGGACAAATTATCTCTGTTGACTTTAGTTTAGTTGGTCCATCTATATAAACACGATGAGGATCAAGTAATTCTATCTTAGCACCTAACCTAGAAAGTTCTGTAAAATAAATAGCTCTATTTTCATACACCCAATCATGAATCAAAGTTCTTCCTTTAGCCATCATAGCGATTGGAACAAAAAAAGGTAAATTATCAATATTAATACCAGCCGATGATGGAGCAGCTGGATGAATTTTTTCATCTAACGCTTTTAATTCAGAATTATAAGTTTGGATATCTACTAACTGAGTTTTGTTATTTTTAGCTAAATATTCTTTAACAATTTTATACTGAAAACCCATCTTAGAAAGTTTCAAAAGTTCCAATTCTAAAAATTCAATCGGACATCTCTTAATTAGAATTTCACTCTTAGTGCAGATAGCTAGAGAAAAAAAGAACATAGCCTCAATAGGATCTTCACTAATTTCATAATTAACATCTTCCTCTATTTTAGTTTTTCCTTTAATCTCTAAAGTCATCGTGCCAATTCCTTTAATTTTTACTCCCAGTTTTTCCAAAAAGAAACAAAGGTCTTGTACCATATAATTAGCTGAAGCTAATTTAATAACGGTTTTACCAGGAATTTGGGCAGCTACCAAAATAGCATTCTCAGTGGCTGTATCTCCCGCCTCATACATAACAATTTTTTTTTCGGCTTGTAATTTTTCTGAAGTCACTAAAAAACTATCAGATTGACTCTCAATATTCATTCCAAAATTTTCCAAAGCAAATAGATGAGACCTGATAGTTCTACTACCTAATTTACAACCACCTGGTTGAGGAATTTCATAGGATTTCATTCGACTAGCTAAAGCACCGACCATTAAAATTATTGACCGTGTTTTCATAGCTGCATCTTGATCAATTTTAGCTAATTGAATTTCTTCAGGCACTTCAATAACTAAGTCTCTGCCTTTCTTTTCAATTTTAACACCAATACTCTTTAAAACTTCTACTAATCGGCTAACTTCCTCAATCTGAGGAATATTCTTTAAAGTAGTCTTCCCATAATTAATAAGTGAAGCCATTAGTAACGCAACGGCAGCATTCTTAGAAGAGTTAACACTAATAGCCCCTTTTAATTTTTTTCCTCCATTTATCTTAAAATACTCCATATACTTAGCTTAAAATAAAAATAAAAGCACACATAGACTATACTATAT
>VAPM010085835.1_pt1 | contig 24818 bp, 22 predicted proteins | sample 3395091 | NCBI WGS metagenome assembly VAPM01 (sample SAMN08290445, study PRJNA428436) | hydrothermal vent metagenome | isolation source: Deep-sea hydrothermal vent chimney 3 | place: Pacific Ocean: Juan De Fuca Ridge
CCGCCCGAGATAATCGGCGTGGTCGGTTTCATGCCAAACCATTCCTGATGGTAGAAAGGGCCATCGACGCTGTCGCGTTCGATCATGTAGGCAATCACCCGGTCGTCGTTTTCGCCCTCCATCTTGCCATAGCCCATGGTCCCGACATGGATGCCCGAAGCCCCTTGCAGACGGGCCATTTTGGCCAGCACGAAGGCGGTATAGCCACGCTTGGCGGATGGCGAGGTTACCGCGCCGTGGCCGGCCCGGTGGTAGTGCAGGTACTGGTTGGGGAACTGGCGGCGGGCGGTGGTAACCATCCCCGGGCCGCCGACATAGCCATCGACCAGAAAAGCCACCTTGTCGGCGTCCGGCCCAAAACTTTCCAAAACAAATTCGCCGCGCGCCAGCATTTCATAATGATCATCGGCGGTAATGTTGGCGGAAAACAGCTTGGCCTCGCCGGTTTCATCCATCGCCCGCTTCATGGAATCATAGACTAGCGGAATGGTATCGCGCATGGGTGCGAACACCTGGTTGCCCTGCGGTTCGTCGTTCTTGATGAAATCACCGCCAAGCCAGAACTGATAGGCCGCCTCGGAAAACTGTTTCGGGCGCAGACCCAGCTTCGGCTTGATGATGGTGCCGGCGATGTAGCCGCCATCGACCACCGGGCGCCCAAGTATCCTCCACAGATCGGAAATATCCTTGGCCGGGCCGTCGAACTGCTGAATGGCAAGCGGCGGCATCCAGAAATCGTGCATCTTGGCGTAAGCGATATCGCCCATGCCCTGATTGTTGCCGATGACCAGGGTCAGGAACGACACGATCATCATCCGGCCGTCGATGATGTTGCGGTCGAACAGTTCCAGCGGATAGGCGATCTTCATGATCTCCCTGGCCTCGTCAATCTGATAGACCAGGGCATCGACACCTTTGGTGAAATCATCGGTGGTCGATACCTCGACGTTGGTGCCGGTCGAACTTTCAGCGGCGAAATGGGCGGCGGCTTCCAGAAATCCATGGCCGGATTTCGGCTGCATGACATAGGTGACCAGGATGTGCTTGCCGTTCTTAATCAGCTCCTCTTCCTTGAGGCTTAGATCGGAGTAACGGGAGGATTGGTCCAGAGCCATCGGGCTATTCCTTAAATAAACTGGTTGTTCTGATGAATCGTCTGGTTCTTTTTTATCACCCGATAAGTCATAAATAAAGAAAATTAACTTGATGATTGTTATAAATTTTATTTATAATCAAGCTATTGTGTCTTTACATATAACCCTGCGCCAGATGGCCGCCTTCCAGTCCCTCGCACGGCATCGCAATTTCACCCGCGCGGCCGGCGAAATGGGCCTGACCCAGCCCGCCGTCTCCATGCAGATCAAACAACTGGAAAGCCAGCTTGGGGTCGCTTTGATCGAGCAGCGGGGCAAACGCATCGACCTGACCGAAGAAGGCGAAGAGGTACTGGCGGGGGCGCGGGCCATCCTGCAAAGGCTGGATGATCTGGAATCCTCGCTAAACGAACGCAAGGGCGTCAAGTCCGGCCGCCTGCGCATTTCGGTGGTGACCACGGTCAACACCTTTGCGCCGGACCTGCTGTTGATATTTCAGCAACGCTATCCCGGCGTCGGCATAGTCCTGGATGTCGCCAATCACAAGGAATTGCTGGAACAATTATCCGACAACGACGTCGATCTGGTGATTATGGGCCGTCCGCCGGCCAGCCTGAACCTGAAAGCCGGCACTTTCCTGGAAAACCCGCTGGTTATCGTCGCCCACCCGGATCACCCGCTGGCGGCCCGCAAACGCCTGTCTCCTTCATTATTGAGCAACGAAACTTTCATCATGCGTGAACCCGGATCCGGCACCCGCAGGGCGATGGAGCGGTTTTTCTCGGAAAAAGACCTGAGCTTCATCGCCGGCATGGAAGTCTCCGGCGCCGAGGCCCTGAAGCAGAGCGTTCAGGCCGGGCTCGGGTTGGGGCTGATGTCCCGCGACGCCGTACGCATGGAACTGGACGCCGGGCTTGTGGTCGAACTGGACGTCAGGGGCCTGCCGATCCCGCGCCACTGGTATCTGGTTCATCACCAAAGCAAACGACTGTCGCCGCCGGCCCGGGCGTTCAAGGATTTTGTGCTGACGGAAGCCGCGGACCTGCTGCGCGACAAGCGCCGGCAAGGGTGAGCCAAAGGTCCGCAGTATTTTCGGTAATTCCCGACTTGTCATCCCCGGCAGAGAAGGCTAGCCTCGCACTCGATGGTTCCCCATGAAGGTGAAGAGCTTGGGGATTAAAAGGGAACACGGAGGGGCTTACCCAACAGGGAGCCTTTGGCCGTGACTGCCCCCGCAACTGTGAGCGGCGAGCGTATCGTTTACTTGGCCACTGGGAAACCGGGAAGGCAAAACGACCATCGCTTTGACCCGCGAGTCAGGAGACCTGCCGTCATGAACGCCATCGCGTACATACGGGCGGGGAGTCCGTAAGCGTGACCAGTTAGCTTTTTGCAGGTCCCGTCCCCCCAACCATAATCGTCCGCAATGGCATGGCGCATCCATGTTAGGAGAAAAACCATGTCTGCTTTTCGAACGAGCCTTATAAGTCTTGGCGCTGCGGCGCTATTGATAACGGGGGTAGCCGTTTCCCCCGCTTCCGCATTGGAAGGAAACCTCGGCAATTATGTCTTTATCCCCAATCGCGAATCGGCGGATGTCGGTGTGATCGACACCCGCACCGATCAGGTAATCGCCCGCATCCAGGTGGGAAACGTTCCCCATCAGGTGGCGGTCTCCGAAACCCTGGGTAAGTTGGTCGCTTCCAATACCGAAGACAACACCGTGTCCATCGTCGACCTGAAGACGATGGAAACGACGACACTGGCCCTCGGCATGGAACCCGAACACATGCAAATAAGTCCGATGGGCAATCTTATCGCCGTCGGCAATATCGGCGAAGGAACCGTGTCCCTGATAAATCTTGAAAACAATCAGGAAATACGCCGGGTCGCGGGCCTTCAGGAGCCACACAATTTGACCTTCAGCCCCGACGGTTCGCTTATCTACGTGGGTAATCTCGGGGCAAATATCGTCAGCGTGATCGATGTCGCCGAAGGCGCGGTGGTCAATGAGATCCAGGTTGGTGAACCGGCCGCCGTAGCCTCGTTGAAGGATAACGGAACGAGCGAGTACCAGGGCGTTATAAATGTTACGCAAACTCCGAACGGTCGCCTTGGATTCGCCGCCTATGGTGAAGGAGACGTGATGGCGGTGATCGACTTGAGGACGCAAAAGAAACTCGGAACGCTGAAACTGGAAGACATCCCCTGGCGGGCCTACACCACCGCCGACGGGCGCTATATGATCGTTCCCAACAACGGGGACGATACGGTATCGGTATTTTCGACCTCGGCGCCGTACCGGGAAGTCGCCCTTCTCAAGGGCGGAGACGACATGACAGGCGTCAACACGGGCTGGTTCGAAACGACCGCTTTCGTTATTAGCCGGGGAGACAATAAGGTTGTCATTCTGGATTTGGTGAAAATGGAAAACGCCGGAGAAATCCTGCTTCCCGGCGGTTCACCGGAAACGGCGGTGACCTCGCCCGATGGCCTGAAGCTCTACGTGTCGATGAGCGGCACGGATGAAGTAGCCGTAATCGACACCCGCGAACGTAAACTGATTAAAAAAATAAGCGGCATTGGAAAGGAGCCCTGGGGTGCCTTCATGGTCGGTTCGATTAACTACTGCCATTAGGCTGATTGCGGTTGGGGCGATGCTTGGCGTCGCCCCAAGCGTTCTGGCGAATGATACATTTGATCCTGTCGAACAATGGCTGGACAGGGTCGCCGCCTATGCCCCTGCGGAATGGCGCCTGTCTGTTGATTTCATCCGCCGAAAATGTGGCGGTGATATCCTGTGCGTCGCCCGTTACGTCGCCGCTTTCGACGACCGGGCGTATCTGCAAAAAATCAATCATCCCGACACCGATACCATCCGCTGGGTCAAGACGCGCACGTCCCTTAGCCTTGCCCGACGGATGGATGATGGCCGCATACTCCTTGCACTCAATCGTTTCGGCCGCAAGGCGGACCGGGAAATCAGGAACGCCATCGACCGCCTGACCGATTCTCCGGACAATGGCGATATCATCCTCGATCTGCGGAAAAACAGCGGTGGCAACTTCGACCGCATGCTTCGGGTAGCCAGCCTGTTCACGGGACCCGTAAACAAAGCCGTGCTTCTGGTCGGCAACCGGGGGAAACGGCATTTTGCTTTTTTGTCGGGGAATTCGCTATACGCCGCACGCCGGATAACTGTCCTTGTGGGGCCGGAAACGGCCAGTAGCGGAGAAATTCTGACCGCTTTACTGCGGCGGTACGCCGGCGCCGAGATCGTGGGCTCGCGCACATACGGAAAGGACTATCTTCTGCGGATCATTCCGGTCAATCAGGACTGGCGGCTTTTTTTTCCGGCCGAACGGGTCGAAGTGCCGGGTGAAACCATAAGCGGCGGCCTGCTGCCGGACCGACCGATCCCGGAATCCCTGGCCGATCTTCTGCGGGATCGCTAATGCCGCCGGGTCTTAATAAAAACCCGTGGTGAACAAAGAAGGCGGGACCTTTCGACCCCGCCCCCGTGATCAGTTAATCTTCGGATCCAATTCTCCCGAAGCATAACGTTCGAACATAACTTCCAGCGATTGCGCTTTGATTTTACTGGCGTTTCCGGCGGAACCAAAGGCTTCGTAGCGGGACTTGCAAATTTCAGTCATGCCCTTGGTGGCTTCGGCCAGGAACTTGCGCGGGTCGAAATTTGACCTGTTTTCATCCAGGTGACGGCGGACCGATCCGGTCGAGGCCATGCGCAGGTCGGTGTCGATGTTGACCTTGCGCACACCGTGCTTGATGCCTTCGACTATTTCTTCCACCGGCACGCCGTAGGTCTGCCCCATCTCGCCGCCGTGATCGTTGATTATTTTCAGCCATTCCTGGGGCACCGAGGACGATCCGTGCATCACCAGATGGGTGTTGGGAATCCGGGCGTGGATATCCTTGATCCTGTCTATGGCCAGGATGTCGCCGGTCGGCGGGCGGGTAAATTTATAGGCGCCATGGCTGGTGCCGATGGCGATGGCCAGGGCGTCGACATTGGTCTTGGTGACGAATTCTGCGGCCTCGTCCGGATCGGTCAGCAACTGGTCCATTTCAAGCTTGCCTTCGGCGCCGACGCCGTCTTCGGCTTCCCCCTCGCCGGTTTCCAGCGAGCCCAGACAGCCCAGTTCACCTTCGACCGAAACGCCGCAGTCGTGCGCCATTTCGACCACCCGGCGGGTAGTCTCGACGTTGTATTCGAAAGACGACGGGGTTTTGCCGTCGGCTTCCAGCGAGCCGTCCATCATTACCGAACTGAAACCGGATTGTATTGATCGCTGGCAAACGGCGGGGCTGCTGCCATGATCCTGGTGCATACAAACGGGAATGTGCGGATAGGCTTCTATGGCGGCCAGGATAAGATGCCGCAGGAATGGCTCGCCGGCGTACTTGCGCGCCCCGGCGGAGCCCTGCAAAATTACCGGGCTGTCGGTCGAATCGGCGGCGATCATGATCGCCTTGACCTGTTCCATGTTATTGACGTTAAAGGCCGGCAAACCATAACCGTTTTCCGCCGCGTGATCGAGAAGCTGACGCATCGATACCAGTGCCATAATTGGATTTCCCTGTCTGTTTTAATGTCTGCTGTCTTGGGTTAGATTACAGCCGCGCCTTGGCCTGGGCGACAACATTTTCCGCCGTAATGCCGAAATGTTTATACAGATCGCTAGCCGGGGCCGAGGCGCCGAATCCGGTCATGCCGACAAAACCGCCGTCGGGACCCAGGTATTTGTCCCAGCCGAACCGTATGGCCGCTTCGACGCCGACCTTGACTGTACCCTCGCCCAGCACTTTCTTGCGATATGCCGGGGATTGCAGGTCGAACAGTTCCCAGCATGGCATGGAGACGACGGCGGTCGGGGTTCCGCCAGCCTGCAAGGCATCACGCGCCGCCATGGCGATTTCCACTTCCGACCCGCTGGCCAGCAGTGTGACCTTGCGCCGCGCCGCGCCACCATCGGCTTCGGCCAGCACATAGGCGCCCTTGGCCGTCATGTTGGTTTTTTTGTGGGTGGTGCGCTGGGGCGCCAGCCCCTGCCGGGTCAGCACCATGCCGGACGGGGTGTTCTGCTGTTCCAGCGCGACCTGCCAGCATTCCGCCGTTTCGACCACGTCGCATGGACGGAACACGTTGAAGTTGGGCATGGCGCGAAGCATGGCCAGGGTTTCCACCGGCTGGTGGGTCGGGCCATCTTCGCCAAGGCCGATTGAATCATGGGTCAGCACATAGATAACCCGCTGCCGCATCAACGCCGACAGGCGCATGGCGCCCTTCATGTAATCGGCGAATACCGCGAATGTGCCGCTGTAGGGGATGAACCCGCCGTGCAGGGCCAGGCCGTTCATCACCGCGGCCATGGCGTGTTCGCGCACCCCGTAATGAATGTAGCGACCGGAGAAATCCTTGTTGGTGATCGATTTGGTCGAAGAGGTTTTGGTGTTTACCGATCCGGTCAGGTCGGCCGAGCCGCCGATCATCGCCGGGATGGCGGCGGTCAGGACCTCCAGCACCTTGCCGGATGCCTGACGGGTCGCCAGCTTCGGCCGTTCCTTGGCCATCTGGGCCTTGAAGGCGTCCAGCTTGTTTTCCCAGCCGGTCGGCAGTTTGCCCTTGGCGGCGCGCTTGAAAGCCGCCGCATTTTTCATTTTGGCGGTCCGTTTTTCCCAGCCCAGGCGGTCCTTGACGCCGCGGGCGCCGGCCTGACGCCAGGCATCGAGGATATTTTTCGGAATCACGAACGGCCCGTGACGCCAGCCCAGGCCCTCGCGCATACCCTGAATTTCGGCCTCGCCCAGGGGAGCGCCATGGGTGTCGTGAGTGCCGGCCTTGGTCGGGGCGCCGTAACCGATGATCGTCTTGCAGGCGATCAACGACGGGCGGGCCGATTTTCTGGCCTTGGCGATGGCCCGCTTGATGGCGACGGGGTCGTGGCCATCTACGGACTGAGTGTCCCAGCCCGAAGCCTCGAAGCGCTTGCACTGATCGTCAGACGTGGTCAGGTTGGTGGCGCCGTCGATGCAGATATCGTTGTCGTCCCACATTACGATCAATTTGTTCAGCTTCAGATGGCCGGCCATGGAAATTGCTTCCTGGCTGATCCCTTCCATCAGGCAGCCGTCGCCGGCGATAGCGTAGGTGTGGTGATCGACCACCCCTTCCCCGTGCCGGTCGCGCAGCATTTTTTCGGCCAGCGCGAAACCGACCGCCGTGGCAATGCCCTGGCCCAAGGGGCCGGTGGTCGTCTCGATACCGTCGATGTGGCCGTATTCCGGGTGCCCGGCGGTCTTCGAGCCAAGTTGGCGGAATTTCCTGATGTCCTTGATTGTCAGCTTGTAGCCGGACAGGTGCAGCAGCGAATACAACAACATGGAGCCATGCCCGGCCGACAATACGAAGCGGTCCCGATCGAGCCATTTCGGCGCCTTGGGGTCGAATTTCAGAAATTTGGTAAACAGCACGGTGGCCACATCGGCCATGCCCATGGGCATTCCGGGGTGACCGGATTTGGCGGCCTGAACGGCGTCAACCGACAGAAACCGGATAGCGTTGGCCATTTCTTTGTGAGTAGCGGTCATCTCTTGAAATCTCCCGTTATGTATTCGTAATAAATAAATATAACTAGATGGCGTGATGCCCCAGCGCCGCCTTGACCATGTGGTAGGTGATCATCAGTTGCGACAGGGCCAGCGGATGGCTGATTGAACGGTTGTTGTCATCGTCGGTAAAGGCGCCGACATTATCACGCAGGTGCTGGGCCTCGGGGATCAGCTCCCAGAGCAAATTTTCCATCGCGCTGGCCCGTTCGTCGCCGACGTCTCCGGCAATATCAAGGACATCCACCGGTTTGCCGTCGATATCCCTGGCCAGTTCCAGCCGCAGGCCCTTCTTGGCGCCGACTTCCAGGATCGGCGTCAGGTCCGGGTGCGGCAGGGTCGGACGCAGGGTATGGCGCACATTCAAATTGGCCCCGGTTTCATGTTCCCGGCCATCGGGCTGATAAAAGTTCACGACCATATCGGCGAAGGTGCGCTGGGGTTGAATAAAATTGATACTGTCATCGACTCTCTTCGCCAGGGATTTGATTACGTCTAGTTCATCGTATCCGCGCTTGGTGCAGTCGCGCCGGATTTTCCATTTGACCCGCAGGTTTTCGGTCGGCTCCAGATAGACCTTGACATCGTAGGCGTCCCGCATGGCCCGGGTCGAATATCCCAGCAGCCCTTCCATAATTATGTATTCGCGGGGCTCCACATAGACCGGTCGGTCCAGGGTTCCCTGATGGTGATTATAGATCGGTTTCAGTATCGGCCTGCCTTGCCGCAGCAAGCGGATGTGCTGTTCCAGAATTTCGATGTAATTACATTCGGGGTCGAGCGCCGAAAGGCCGTTTTCGGCCCGTTCCAGACGATCATAGCGGTGGTAATCGTCGGTGCAGATGGTGACCACCTTGTCCGGCCCCAGAATATTGGCGATGCCTTCCGTCAGGGTCGTCTTTCCGGCCGCCGAATCCCCGACAATTCCCAGTATGATCGGTCGATCGATACGCTTGAACGGCACTACGGAGCCTTCCATCAGATAATCCGCCCTGCAAAAAAAACTCACTGAGCCATGGTTCGGATAATTCGACTTCGCGGGCCAATCCAAAACACCCTCAAGGGGGGTAGTAAATCTCTTACGAGGGGGGCGAACCCTACCCGTTAGGGTAAGTCAGCCCATGCGGGTTCGGAGGAAACAGGCGACCGCCTGCGAGCGGTTTTTGACATTCAGTTTGCTGTACAGGTTCTTGAGGTGAAATTTAACCGTGTTCAGGGATATCCCCAACTCACCGGCGATCTGCATATTGGTATGCCCCTCGGATAATGACGACAGCAGTTCCTGTTCGCGGGTGGTCAGGGCGTCGAACGGGTCATTGGCCGGGTTGCTCATATCCATGAAGGGAAACACCATGCGGCCCTCGGCAACGGCGAGAATGGTTTCGACCAGCCGTTCCGGGCTTTCGCCCTTGCCGCAAAAACCGGCGCCGCCCAACTGCATAACCTGGCGTGGCACATCGGGCGAGGCATTGCCGGTATAGATGATGATTTTCGGCGTCGGCTCGCGGGTTTCGGCCAGCGCCTTAAGAACGCCCCGGCCATCCAGATAAGGCATGTTCCAGCCGATAACGCCAATATCGAATGTCATGCGCCGAACCGCTTCCAGGAAACGGTCGCCATCGGCCGCCGTCGCCAGCAGCATGAAGCGGTCATCCTTATCGATCAAATTGGCGATCCCACCCTGGATCAGGGGCGATTTGTCGGCGACTACGATATCGATGGTTTGTTCTGCCATAACCTACATAAGATTTATGTAATGTATGGCGAATATAACCCATAAGGGTAGGAATGCCTACCCCGATTTTTTCGATAGCCTGAAAGTGGCCCGAAAAATATGTCTGCACCTACCCTTTCCGGGGGCAACGGGGCATTACCCGAACATGTCCTTAAAGCTTTCTTCTGCCCAGGCGAAGGCCTTCTGACCCTTTTCCGCATCGCGTTCGTTAACCGCAAAATTTTCCTGATGCGTCCATTGCCCGGTAGCCGGATCGATTTTGTACTTTGTGCTGACCATAACCGCCTCTACCGGGTCGGCGTTGACCACCGAATAGCAAAGCGTATGCGGGCTTTCCCAGGCTACCTGCCGGCCCTGGGCGCGGGCCGCGATAAGTTTTGCCAGGTACATCCCTTCGGTCCGCGCCGTTTCACCGCTTTTGGAAAACGGCATGGGGCGGCAATCGCCGGCGATGTAGATATTGGCCAGGTTTTTCCCGTCCGGCCTGGCGTTATAGGTCAGGGGGTCGATGGCCGCTTCTTTCTGGGCGCTTTTGGGATCGACGAATCCCAGGCGTTCGAGCAGACGCGAGCCGCGAATACGGGGGTAGATGGCGGCATCGTCGAAGGCCAGATCATCGAACCCACTGGTGATGATTTTTTGTTCCGCATCGACGCCTTCGATTACCGTCGATGGCATGTATTCAATATAATCGGCGTAAAGCTCCGAAAACGCGGCCAGGAAGCCCTCGGCCTCGACCGCCGGTTCCTCTCTGGGGTCGATCAGCATGACCTTGCCCTTGATTCCATCGCGCTTGAATACGCCGGCGATCATACAGGCCCGTTCGTATGGGGTCGCCGAACAACGGTAAATTCCGGGCGGCGCCGTCAAGGCGAAAACGCCGCCCTTGAAATTGTCCACCTTGTTGCGCAGGGTCAGGTGTTCCGACCCCGACACGTAACCCGCCGGATAGTTGGTTTGCAGCATATTAACCGCTTCCGGGTCGGTGACTCCGAACGAGGCATAGTCGTAATCGACGCCGGGCGCCAGAACCAGATCGTCATAAGCCAGCCAGCCCTGATCGGTATAGGCCTTGTTGGCATCGCGATCTATATCGATAAGACAGGCGTTAAAGTAGATGTAGCCGTTGTTGCGGGCGCCATCCAGATAGCTGTGGGTTAGTGTTTCCAGGGCCGTCGCCCCGGCAATCCACAGGCCGCTCAGGGGATGCGACATAAACATCGAGCGCCGTTCGACCAGCACCACGTCCAGTTCCGGATCGTTGACTACAAGGTATTTGGCGATGGTCAGGCCGGACCAGCCGCCGCCGACAATAACCACCCGCCGCCCCCTGGCCGCCGGCAGATCGGCGGCGCGACCGACCGTCTCGCTTATCGCCGCCAGCGCCGGGCCGGAGCGTAAAACCGCGCCCCCCGCCCCGGCGGCGGCCAACCCGACCGTCGCCAGCTTGCCAAAATCGCGGCGCGATATGTTTCCATCGGTTTTTTCGGTCATGGCGCTCCCGCATGTAAAATTATATTCATAGAAGCTTATTCGTCTACGCACGGCAACGTTAAAAAAGGCGGCGGATATCACGTTTTCGTCAATCAGAGAGATTAAATACATGACTCGCCGTTATAAAAGGATCATTTTCTTCGTCCGCCCTTTTTCGTGATGAATGTGCGCCTTGGCCAAACTGAAAAAACTAATCGACGCCGCCAACGGCCCATCCGGCCAGCTTGACCGGGCCGTTTCCGACGCGTTGGGCGTTCCCCTCCGCGATTATTCCTCGTCGGTCGATGCCTGCCTCGGGCTGATCCATGATCTGCTGCCCGGCGCCCATTGGCATGTCGGCCGGGCCGATGACGGGGTCTCGCTATACGCCTCATTGAGCCGGGGGCGGCGGCGCGCCGAAAATACAAACACCACAGTGCCGCTGGCATTGTTGACGGTGATCGCGGCATTGACCGAAAAACCGGACTGACCGCCCGCAAACGACGGAAGCGCGGCTCCACAGTATCTTTGTGAACAACCTTTATTTTGCCAGAAATCAGGGGATGATGGGATGGCTGACGGGAAGAGACCGTTTCGCCCTCTAAGGCCCGGAAAATTGCGGTTTTTAGTTCGTCCGGTTCATCGCCTTTGTACCCATACTTTATACCCATGGAAAGGATTATGGACTGGCCCCCATTTGAACCGGACAGCCTGACATAGTCCGGAGGCTTAAGGATATCCTTGAGCATATGCCTATGACTTATTTTGAAGACCATGTTGAGATCATTACCGATGGCCGTCGCCGTCGGCGCTGGCCGGCATCTGAAAAGCTTCGTATTGTGGAAGAGAGTTTCGAGCCCGGCGAGACGGTATCGAGCGTCGCCCTTCCCTATGACGAACTTCTTGTGGCCTTTGGGTTGGGCTGGGTATGCGGCTATTGGCGAGCCTCGACGTACATCAAACGGGCCATGATCACTAATCCAAATAGAAGAGATATTGCCATGATTATCCAAAAAGCGATGATCAGCCAAAACGCTTCAAGCCAAAATCCCAAAATGAGTGCTGCACATGCAATCTGAAGAAAAAACACGGAGATCGAGCCGTGGTCATTTCCTGCCTGCACATCCTTCTGAAGCATGAAAACCCAAGGAGTGGTAGCTACCGCATACGCCCACAGTAGGTACGGCAACGCTTTGTCATCTATCGGAACGCCCTTAAGCAAAACCAAAAAAGCCCCGAACGCCCATGCAGTCATAACAATGTAGGTCCATGAGTGTCCGACCAATAGAATTGGTACCGCAATGATACGTGCCAAGAAAGAATCACTTCCCCACATTCTCATGGCTGGTAGAGCTAACACTATTCCTGGCAACATCAGTAGGCTACATATCATGGCTCCACCGATCATGCCTACGACGCCGGTACCAATTGTTTTCCAATCACCTAAAACTGCCAGCCAAACACCAGCGACGACACCGCCGAGCATGTTTAAGAGCATCAGCGGAACAGTGACTACTGGGATCAACGCCAATAACCAACCCATCTTCCCTCACTTTCGCCGCCACTCCCACGGCACCATGAACTCTCCCTGCCACATACCGACACGAGTATCATGCGCTATGTCTTCCTCGTCAACGTAGTCCTTTGAATACCTGCGATAGGCCAAAGGAATTACGGAATTACGGCGACGAATTACGGCGGAATTACGGCGACAGCTTACTAATTGGCCTCAAGTTCAAAGCCCCGCCGGCTCTCCGCTGGTGGGGCTTTGATTTTGCGGAATATGAAGATGATGGGGTGGCTGACGGGATTTGAACCCGCGACAACCGGCACCACAAGCCGGGGCTCTACCAGCTGAGCTACAGCCACCATCACGCCATCATGCGCCTACTGCGGCGCGGGCGGCATTATGTAATCCCCTGCCACAGTAACGTCAAGCGATGTGCCGTCGATTTAAATCGATGGCAAACCTTGACAAGGATCATGTTTCGATTAGTCCGATCATGATAACAATCCCAGCATGTAAAAAATAATAATTACTAGAACGCAAATTCACCAGACAGAATGGAGAGGAACGATGAGACATTTATTTTCAAGCCTCGCTTCGCTCACCATCGCCGCCATCGCCACGGCGGCATTAGCCTTCGCCACGACGGCGGCGGCGGACGATGGCGATAGCGATGGTAAATTTCACGCCCACAACCCGACCGATATCTGGGACATTGCGCGCGGTGCGCAGCTTTATGACAACTGGATGGCGGCGACCGACGCCGATGAACCCAAGGGGACTCATCCGGCCTACCCGGCGGTCGGCAAAAAGAAAGGCAAAACCACCTGGCGCTGCAAGGAGTGCCACGGCTGGGACGGGCTGGGCAAGGACGGCGCCTATAGCAAGGGGTCTCACTTCACCGGCATCAGGGGCATCCGCGCCATGATTGGCGTCCCGGTCGAAAAAATTCACAAGGTCATTATGAACAAGACGCACGGGTATAATACCCGGATGATTTCCCACTCTGCCATGGAAAAACTGGCCCTGTTTATCAGCAGGGGCCAGATCACCATGGACAAATATATAGACCGCCAGACCAAAAAACCGTTGAATGCCAATATCGATCGCGGCGCTTCTTTCTACCAAACCATCTGCGCCAACTGCCACGGCTTCGACGGCAAGGAAATCAACTTCAAGACCCCGCCCAAGGCCGAATTTGTCGGCACCGTCGCGAGCGATAATCCTTGGGAGATACTGTTCAAGATCCGCCACGGTCAGCCCGGGGCGCCGATGCCGGGCCTGATCATGCTGCCGATGAAGGATCTGGTTGATATCCTGGCCTATACGCAAACCTTGCCCGCAAAATAGCGCATAATTTTGAAACATCGAACCGCAATGGACGCCGGCCCGGTCCCGGGGCCGGCGTCTCTTTGTAAAAAGATGATTCTTCGGATATCCTTGGCCGGTTCTTAAATGTAGGATGGCGCCGGATGTCTAAAAAAGAAAAACCGGTTCTTAAATATAACCTGAGCGCCATTGACGAATTATCGGCGCTGACCGGTGAAAATGTCTCTCTGCTTAATTCCAGGATATCTTGCCGGCACTACAAGGTCGGCCAGACCATCTTCATGCAGGGAGACCCCTGCCGGGGGCTGTATTTTGTCGAACAGGGGCTGGTCGTCGTCCGCAAGATTGACAGCGAGGGCCGCACCGCCGTGGTCAGGCTGGCTTTCAAAGGCGATACGCTTGGCTATCGACCGATGCTGGCCAAGGAAAACCACCGGGCCGGCGCCGAAGTCATAAAGGCGGCGACGGTGTGTTTTCTGGATAGCCAAACCATGCTGGAGATTCTCCGTCACAACCCCGATCTGGGCATGAAATTCCTGGAACGCACGGCCAAGGCGCTGGGCGAGGTCGAGGAGAGATTTTTCGAGGTGGCGGCCCTGAACGTGCGGATCAGGCTGGTTCATTTGCTGCTTCTGCTGAACGACCGCTTCGGACGCATTTCCAGTGACGGCAAGCTGATTTTGGAATTACCGCTGACCCGCCGCGACATGGCCTCGATGATCGGCGCCCAGCCGGAATCCGTGTCGCGCACCATTCATGATTTACAGGCCGATGGACTGGCCAATTTTTCCGGTCGCGATGTTCATATTCCGGTCTATGAGCGGCTGGTCGATGAACTGCATTCCGGCCTGAATGCCTGAAATCAGCCGAAATGCCGGGCCAGCCGGGCTATCGCCTGGTCCAGCAGTTCGTCGCCCTTGCAAAAACAGAAACGCACGAAATGATCCAGGTCGGCCCGCTGATAAAAGGCGCTGACCGGCACCGCCGTAACCCCTGCTTCGGTGGTGATGTGGCGGCAGAATTCGACGTCATCGCCGGCGAAGCCGAGCGGTCGGAAATCGACCGTCAGGAAATAAGTGCCGGCGCTTTCAAGAACGCCGAAGCCGATATCGGCCAATCCTTTCGACAGGCGGTCGCGCTTGCCCTGCAAGCCGGCGGCCAGCCCGGCAAAATAAGCATCGTCCTTTTGCAAGCCGAAGGCGGCGGCGAGCTGGAGATTGGGCGGTGTCGTGAAGGTGTTGAACTGGTGGGTCTTGGCGACGCTTGACAGCAAGTCGGCGGCGGCGGTGATATAGCCGACCTTCCAGCCGGTCACCGAAAACGTCTTGCCCGCCGAACCGATGCGCAGGCAGCGCCGGCCCATGCCGGGCAGGGTCATCAGCGGAACATGCGGATGGCCCTGAAATGTCAGGTGCTCGTAAACTTCGTCGCAGACGGCGTAGGAGTCATGTTTTTCAAGCAATTCGGCGATACCGGAAAGTTCGTCCCGATCGAACACCTTGCCCGCCGGATTGTGCGGCGAATTCAGGATAATAAGCTTGGTTTTGTCGGAAAAAGCGGCGGCCAGGTCGTCCATCGGCAACCGCCAGTCCGGCGGTTCGATACGAACCAGTCTGGCCACCCCGCCGGCGCGGCGGACGATCGGCAGATAGGAATCATACAATGGTTCGATCATCACCACCTCGTCGCCGGGATCGATTAACCCGAACAGGCAATCGGCCAGGGCCTCGGTGGCCCCCGAAGTGACCATCACCTCGCTCTGCCAGTCCACATCCAGACCATAAAACCGCTTGTTGGCGGCGGCCACCGCCTGGCGCAGGTCGGGCATGCCCATCATCGGGGGATACTGGTTCGGCCCGTCAATCAGGACTTGTGCGGCTTTTTGCCGGATATCCAATGGTCCGTCCTGATCGGGAAAGCCCTGGCCCAGATTGATGGCGCGGTGTTCCGTGGCCAGTTGGCTCATCACCGTGAAAATCGTGGTGCCGTAACCCGATAATATGGAATTGCCTGATTTCATCGCGGTTCATTGTTGACTCACGGGCCGAACCGGTCCAGCTTTTTCTGAAAGGCCTGTCGTTTGGGCAAATGCCTGTTGTTTGGGCATTTACGAGACCGGCAGACCCACCGGTTTCCATCCATATATCGCCTTATAATGTTGTTATCGTGCGGTTTATGTGCAATTTGGGAAATTGGCACGGGTTATGCAAAAACGCGGGTGCACGGGAAAACCATTCAAAGGCTTAACAAGCATGAAAAAGATTGAAGCCATTATCAAGCCATTCAAACTGGATGAGGTAAAGGAAGCCCTGCATGAAATCGGTTTGCAGGGGATTACCGTCGTCGAAGCCAAAGGTTTCGGTCGCCAGAAAGGACACACCGAATTGTACCGGGGGGCCGAATATGTGGTCGATTTCCTGCCCAAGGTGAAAATCGAAATCGTTCTTGATGACGCCATGGTAGAACGCGCCGTCGAGGCCATTCAGCAGGCCGCCCATACCGGGCGCATCGGTGATGGCAAGATATTTATCTCGCCGATCGAGGAAGCCATACGCGTACGCACCGGCGAACGCGGCTCCGAAGCCATCTAATTCTTACAACACCCAAGAAAAAAGGGAACTCCGCATAATGTCCTGCAATTGCAAAAACCCGACCGACGTTCAGAAATACCTCAAGGAGAACGATATACCGTTCGTCGATCTTCGTTTCACCGACCCGCGCGGCAAATGGCAGCACCTGACCATGTGCGCCGACTTCATCGATGACGATGCGTTCGCCGACGGCGTGATGTTCGATGGCTCGTCGATTGCCGGCTGGAAAGCCATTAACGAATCCGACATGTCGCTGATTCCAGACGCCGAAACCGCCGTGATGGACCCTTTTTCGGCGCAACCGATGATGATCCTGTTCTGCGACATCATGGAACCCTCGACCGGCCAGCCCTATGGCCGCGACCCGCGCTCGCTGGCCAAAAAGGCGGTCGCCTATCTGGGCAGCACCGGTATCGGCGACACCGTATATGTCGGCGCCGAACCGGAATTTTTCGTGTTTGACGATGTCCGCTTCAATGTCGATATGAATAGCTGCTCCTATGAATTCGATTCGGAAGAAGGCCCATATGTCACCGGCAAGATCCTGCCCGAAGGCAACGCCGGCCACCGGCCGCCGGTCAAGGGCGGCTACTTCCCCGTGCCGCCGGTCGATTCGGCGCACGACCTGCGCGCCGAAATGGTTACCGTGATGCAGGAAATGGGGCTGGGCATGGACAAGCACCACCACGAAGTGGCGCCGTCGCAGCACGAATTGGGGCTGACCTTCGATACCCTGCTCGGCACCGCCGACAACGTCCAGATATACAAATACTGCACCCACATGGTGGCCCATACCTATGGCAAAACGGCGACCTTCATGCCCAAGCCGGTGGCCGGCGACAATGGTTCCGGGATGCACACCCACCAGTCCGTGTGGAAAGACGGCAAACCGGCCTTCGCCGGTTCCGGTTACGCCGACCTGTCGGAAACGGCGCTGCATTACATCGGCGGCATCATCAAGCACGCCAAGTCGCTGAACGCCTTCACCAACCCGACAACCAACAGCTACAAGCGTCTGATTCCGGGCTTCGAGGCGCCGGTGCTGCTGGCCTATTCGGCCCGCAACCGGTCGGCCAGTTGCCGTATTCCGTTCGCCACCAACCCCAAGGGCAAGCGCGTCGAAGTACGCTTCCCGGACGCCACCGCCAACCCCTATCTGGCTTTCGCGGCGATGATGATGGCCGGCCTCGACGGCATCGAAAACAAGATCAATCCGGGCGATGCCATGGACAAGAACCTGTATGACCTGCCACCCGAGGAACTGGCCGACGTGCCGACCGTATGCGGTTCCCTGCGCGAAGCCATAGAAGCCCTGATCGCCGACCGCGACTACCTGAAAAAGGGCGATGTCTTCACCGACGACATGATCGACGCCTACTGCGAGCTTAAATGGGAAGAAGTATACAACTTCGAACACACCCCCCATCCGGTCGAATTCCAGATGTACTATTCGTCGTAAAATCAATCGGATTTTTCTAGATCCGGTAATCAGGGCTCCGTCTCGTGGCGGAGCCCTTTTTTTTTGCCGTTACCGACCATCTAGAAAATTTTTCGTTATCTGCAAACAATTGCGCTTGTCCATTGACAACCATGAAAAAGCGGAGTCATTGTCCCTTAGCAAGGAAGAAATATCCTTAAAAAAGGCCTTGAGGGAGCCGTATTCCGACCGCTGGCTTTCTCGGTCAACGATATTTAAACGGTCGGCACAAATGGGAGGATACCATCTTGAAAAAGCTTGTCATCGGGGCCGCCGCCGGGCTGACCCTGGCGCTTGGCGCGTTTTCACCCGCCGAGGCCGCGAAAACACTGGTTTACTGTTCCGAGGCCAGTCCGGAAGGCTTTAATCCGGCGTTTTACACATCCGGCACGACGTTCGATGCGTCTTCTCGTCCAATATTTGACGGCCTGGTGCAATTCGCCCGCGGCACCACCAAGATCGAGCCGGCGTTGGCTGAAAGCTGGTCCGTTACCAATGGCGGCAAGAGCTACACCTTCAAGCTGCGCCGGGGCGTCAAGTTCCAGACCACGAAAAACTTTACCCCCAGCCGGGATTTCAATGCCGATGACGTGGTCTTCAGCTTTGCCCGGCAATGGGATAAAAACCACCCCTACTACAAGGTTTCCGGCGGCGCTTACGAATACTTCAACGCCATGAGCATGCCGGATCTGATAAAGGGCATAGTCAAGGTCGATGATTACACCGTGCGGTTCGACCTGAACCGGCCGGAAGCGCCGTTTATCGCCAATCTGGGCATGGACTTCGCCTCGATCTTCTCGGCCGAATACGCCGACAAAATGATGAAAGCCGGGACCCCCGAACTGGTCGATCAAAACCCGGTCGGCACCGGGCCTTTCCAGCTTGTCGCGTATCAGAAGGATGCGACGATCCGTTACAAGGCCAACCCCGCTTACTGGGCCGGCAAGGCCAAGATCGACAATCTGGTCTATTCGATCACCCCCGATGCCTCGGTGCGGTATCAAAAACTGAAAACCGGCGAATGCCACGTCATGCCTTATCCCAATCCGGCTGATCTGGCGGCCATGCGCAAGGATCCGAAAATCAACCTTCTGCAACAGGAAGGCTTGAACGTCGGCTATCTGGCCTATAACACCAAGAAGACACCGTTCACCGATGTCCGGGTTCGCAAGGCGCTGAACATGGCGATCAACAAGCAAGCCATCATCGACGCCGTCTTCCAGGGCGCCGGCAAGGTCGCCAAGAACCCGATTCCGCCGACCATCTGGTCTTACAACGACGCCACCAAGGACGACCCGTACGATCCGGCGGCGGCGAAAAAGCTGCTGGCCGAAGCCGGGGTCAAGAACCTCAAGACCAATATCTGGGCGATGCCGGTGCAACGGCCGTACAATCCGAACGCCCGCCGCATGGCCGAACTGATTCAGGCCGACTGGGCGAAAGTCGGCGTGGATGCGAAAATCGTCAGCTTCGAATGGGGGGAATACCTGAAGCGTTCCAAGGCCGGTGAACACGACACCGTGCTGCTGGGCTGGACCGGCGACAATGGCGATCCGGATAACTTCCTGGCGGTCCTGCTGGGTTGTGACGCGGTCGGCGGGTCGAACCGGGCGGAATGGTGCTACAAGCCGTTCAATGACCTTATCCAGGCGGCGAAAGTCACCAGCGATCAGGCCGAACGGACGAAGCTTTACAAAAAGGCGCAACTGATCTTCAAGGAACAGGCCCCATGGGCGACCATCGCCCATTCGGTCGTCTTCATGCCGATGCGCAAGGAAGTGGTCGGTTACAAGATCAATCCCTTCGGCGGCCATGGTTTCTATGGCGTCGATCTGAAATAGGCTTTTTTCCCAATAAGCCTGAACCGCGAATAAAAGGGAGGGGTCTTGCCCGTAAGGCCCCTCCCCTTTTCCTTGTAAGCCAACCCGTCTGAGCAGATGTTTCGATTCATTCTTTCCCGTATCGGATTGTTGATCCCGACTTTCCTGGGGGCGTCGATAGTCGCCTTCGGCTTTATCCGCCTGATTCCCGGCGATCCGATCGAGGTGCTGGCCGGTGAACGCGGCATCAGCCCCGAACGGCATGCCGAACTGATGGCCCAGTACGGCTTCGACCAACCCATCTGGGACCAATATTTCAATTTTCTGTTCAACTTGCTGCAAGGCGACCTGGGCCAGTCGATCGCCACCCGCAAGCCGGTAATAGACGAATTCCTGGTTCTTTTTCCGGCCACCCTGGAATTATCAATTTGCGCCATCCTGTTCGCCGTCATCATTGGCCTGCCGGCCGGCATCATCGCCAGCGTCAAACGCGGCTCGGTATTCGATCACACGGTCATGACGACGGCCCTGGTCGGCTATTCCATGCCCATTTACTGGCTTGGCCTGTTGATGATTATCCTGTTTTCCGTGACCCTTGGCTGGACTCCGGTGTCGGGCCGTATTTCGTTCCTGTATTTCTTCGAGCCGGTAACCGGTTTCATGTTGATCGATTCATACCTTTCGGGCCAGGAAGGCGCCTTTCGCTCGGCCTTGAGCCATCTTGTCCTGCCAACCATCGCGCTAGGCACCATACCGATGGCGGTGATCGCCAGACAGACCCGCTCGGCCATGCTGGAGGTGCTTGGCGAGGACTATGTGCGCACGGCGCGGGCCAAGGGGTTGCCGCCGCTGCGGGTGATCGGCGTACATGCGCTAAGGAACGCCCTGATTCCGGTGGTCACCACCATCGGCCTGCAGGTCGGCGTCCTGCTGGCCGGGGCTATCCTGACCGAATCCATTTTTTCGTGGCCCGGTATCGGCAAGTGGATGATCGATTCCATCTCCCGGCGGGATTATACGTCGGTCCAGGGCGGGCTGATGATGATCGCCGCCATCGTCATGGTGGTCAACCTGTTGGTCGATTTGCTGTACGGCCTGATTAACCCGCGAATTCGACACACCCGTTGAGACCACAGATGACCGACCCGGAAACCGCACCGACCAGCAAGAAAACAGACTCGTCCTGGCCCCGACTGAAAGAATTCTGGTCTTATTTTCGGGAAAACAAGGGCGCCGTAGTGGGCCTGGGCGTCGTCGTATTTGTTATTCTGCTGGCGGTGTTCGCCGATGTGGTGGCGCCGCATCCGCCGAACGAGCAATACCGCGATCATTTATTGCAACCGCCGGTCTGGCAGGACGGCGGCAGCTGGTCATTCCTGTTAGGCACCGATGCGGTTGGCCGGGATATGCTGTCGCGGCTGATCTACGGCGCCCGCTATTCCCTGTTTATCGGCATCGTCGTGGTTTCCCTGTCGCTGGTTTCCGGAATTACGCTCGGCCTGACCGCCGGTTATTTTCGCGGCGGCGTCGATACCGTAATCATGCGGGTGATGGATGTCATATTGTCTTATCCCAGCCTGCTGCTGGCCCTGGTCATGGTCGCCCTGCTGGGACCAAGCCTGATCAACGCCATGATCGCCATCGCCATCGTCCTGCAACCCCACTACGTACGCCTGACCAGGGCCCAGGTGATTGCCGAATCGACCCGCGACTACGTCACCGCCTCGCGGGTTGCCGGGGCCGGAAATTTACGATTGATGTTTATCACCCTGCTGCCCAACTGCATGGCCCCGTTGATTGTGCAAACGACCCTGAGCTTTTCGACGGCAATCCTGGACGCCGCGGCGCTTGGCTTTCTCGGCATGGGGGCACAGCCGCCGACTCCGGAATGGGGCACCCTGTTAGCCGATGCCAGAGAATTTATCTCCAGCGCCTGGTGGGTAGTGACTTTCCCCGGTCTGGCCATCCTGTTTACCGTGTTGTCGTTCAATTTGATGGGCGACGGCATGCGGGACGCACTCGACCCCAAGTTGAAACGATCATGAGTCTGCTGGTCATCGAAAACCTGAGTGTCGATTTCGTGACCGCCAATGGCCCGTTCCGGGCCGTTGACGGGGTTAACCTGAGCGTCGATCAGGGGGACGTGGTGGCCATTGTCGGCGAATCCGGGTCGGGCAAAAGCGTCGCCATGCTGGCCTTGATGGGATTGTTGCCGTGGACCGCAAAGGTCGGCGCCAGGCGCCTGGAATTCGATGGCCGGGACCTGACCGCGATGACCGCCAGGGCCCGCCGCCGCATCATCGGCAAGGATATGGCGATGATCTTCCAGGAACCGGGAACATCGCTAAACCCCTGTTTTACCGTAGGTTTTCAAATCAAGGAAACCCTGAAGACGCACCAGGGCGGCAGCGGCGCCGAGCGGCAACGCCGGGCCACCGAATTGCTCGATCAGGTCGGCATTCCGGAACCGGAAAAAAGACTCTCGGCCTTTCCCCATCAGTTGTCCGGCGGCATGAACCAGCGGGTGATGATCGCCATGTCGATCGCCTGCAACCCGCGTCTGCTGATTGCCGATGAACCGACAACGGCGCTCGATGTGACCATTCAGGCGCAAATTCTCGACCTGTTGCTCGACCTGCAACGCCACCACGGCATGGCGCTGATCCTGATTACCCATGATATGGGCGTAGTCGCCGAAACCGCGCACCGGGTCAGCGTCCAGTACGCCGGGCAGCAAGTGGAACAAAGCGATGTCCGGACCTTGTTCGCGACTCCTCGCCACCCCTACACCGCCGCCCTGCTCGCCGCCCTGCCCGAACGCAGCGACGGGGACAGACTCAAATCCATTCCCGGCGTCGTTCCCGGCCTGGATGATATTCCCGAAGGCTGCCTGTTTAACCCGCGATGCACCATCGCCACCGACCTGTGCCGCACGACGACGCCACCGTTTAGCGGCGGCGTACGCTGTCACACGCCGCTGGAGTACGAATGATGAATAATGTGATCCTGAAAGCGGACGGCCTGACCCGCTACTATCGGGTATCGCAGGGAATGTTCGGCGGCAACGCCACGGTCAAGGCGCTGGACGGCGTTGGATTTTCGCTGGCCGCCGGGCAAACTCTGGCGGTGGTCGGCGAATCCGGATGCGGCAAATCGACCCTGGCGCGGCTGCTGACGATGATCGAAGAGCCGACGGCGGGCCAGTTGGTAATAGACGGCCACGACATCGTCGGGGCCGCCGCCGCCACCATCAGGAAGCTTCGCTCGACGGTGCAAATTGTTTTTCAGGATCCCTACAGTTCCCTGAACCCGCGCCAGAAGGTCGGCGATATTCTCGAAGAACCATTGAAAATAAACACCGCCCTGAACGCCGCCGAAAGACGCCGCTCAGGGCGGGAAATGATGTCCAGGGTCGGCCTCAGGCCGGAACACTACGCCCGCTATCCGCATATGTTTTCCGGCGGCCAGCGCCAGCGCATCGCCATCGCCAGGGCGCTGATGCTTAATCCCCGGATTGTCATCCTGGATGAACCGGTGTCGGCGCTCGATGTCTCGATCCAGGCCCAGGTGCTTAATCTGCTGAGCGATTTGCAGGATGAATTTAAACTCGCCTATCTGTTCATATCGCATGACCTGAGCGTGGTTCGCCATGTCGCCGACGAGATCATGGTGATGTATCTTGGCCGTCCCGTGGAAACCGGCCGCCGCGACGATATTTTTCAAACTCCCCGCCACCCCTACACCCGCGCCCTGCTATCGGCGACACCGAAGGCCGACCCGGCGGCGGACAAGGAACGGATCAAACTTGGCGGTGAACTGCCCTCGCCCATCGACCCGCCCGGCGGCTGCCCGTTCCACCCCAGATGCCAGTGGGCCGACAAATTATGCGGCGAGCGAATACCGGTTATTGAAGAAATCAAACCGGGCCACCGGACAGCCTGCCATCACTGGCGCGACTTTTAATACATGGACTTCCCCGGCAAAAGTGGGGGGATTTTTGATAGATTAATCTTATCAGGAGAATCTTACGAGCAAACGAACACGACGGGCATTCACGGAAGACTTTAGACGCGAAGCCGTGCGCCTTACGCGCACGAGTGACCGTACGATTAGCCAGATTACCGACGATCTTGGCCTTGGCCTATCGACGCTGACGCGGTGGCGGCGCAAGTATCATGAAGCGGACCTTTTGTCCGGTCCGCATGACGATGTCGAGAAGGAACTGGCCCGTCTTCGCAAAGGGAACGAGTTGCTGCATCAAGAACGCGATCTGTTAAAAAAGGAGACTTCAGTGACGTCCCGATTCGGGTCGAAGTGCCCGTCGGTGAACAGGTCGTCGGGTAGTGTCCTGTTTTTTAGTTCTTCGATTATGCGTTTCAGGAATTAGGTCATGCCCGACAAAAAAGCCAAAGCCAAGGAATTTCTTGATGACCTCCAATCGGCAATGAATGACCGACTTCCTCGTTGGCAGGAAATCCAAGCCGAAATACCGGATATCGTGTCGGAGGCTAAAGGGAGGGAAGACTGGAAGCACAAGCGCACACCCGAAGATGTTTTTCTGCATCACTTTGCCTTCCCAATTTTGTTTCAATATATCAGCGACGATCTAGGTCATGGAAATGACGCGGCACGGCAAAGCCTACTATCTGAATTTTTCAGAAATATGCCTGACATGGTTTCAGGATCACCGGCCCGCGCCATGCGCTACGGAAATCCATTCGGGAAAGTCTTTGCGACACCACAGGATGTGATGAAACGATGGCGTGGGGAAATGCGGCAGGCAAAGGTTCAACAGCCCTGCCCCGACTTTGCCTTACGTTCCCCTTTCCCCCATAAAATTATCTTCGAAGGAAAGTATTTCCAGAAAGGCGGCATCACGGCAGGAGAGACCCACCTTGTCGAAACATCGTATCAAGCTTTCTTCTATGGAGCGCAAACACCGGCAGGGGAAAATTCTTCTGGTGTTCCTTGGGACTATGACTATTCCTGCCTGTTCGCCTGTGACGCTTCGAATGAAGCCGGGCTAATCAGCGCATGGAATTCGCTGGATGGTGATTTGCAAAACAGCTTTTGGGAGGGCGCAAATATCTACATCATGGTGCTACGGCCTGAATGATTAACCCTGGAATTACGGCGACAAATTACGGCCAATTACGGCGACA
>VAPM010651208.1_pt1 | contig 24794 bp, 18 predicted proteins | sample 3395091 | NCBI WGS metagenome assembly VAPM01 (sample SAMN08290445, study PRJNA428436) | hydrothermal vent metagenome | isolation source: Deep-sea hydrothermal vent chimney 3 | place: Pacific Ocean: Juan De Fuca Ridge
TCGTGGACAATCTCTGCGACCTCGGTCTTAAAACGAATTTCACCACCGAAATCTTTAAACTGGTCAAGCAGGAGCCCTAAAAATTCACGGATGGTCTCCTCGGGCCGGAAAAATCCCTCCAGAAAAAGGGCTCGGAACATGATTGCAAACTGGCCCAGGTCCATGTCCTGTTCTTCTGCATTGCCGTAGACCATGAGCGGCAGCAACAGCATATTTTCAAGCAGGGAGTTGTTCAACTGTTCAGCAAGATATTTCCTCGCGGATTGCCAGGGGGCAGGCGCAAAGGGATCATACGCTTTCATCTCTTTGACCAGACGGAGAAAGGGCTGCCCACTTTCCGGAAACTCACGGGTAATTTCCCGTATAAGCACAGAGAGATCGTTTGAAAACCGGAGCCGATGGTCGGGAAAGAGTATTTCGGAACCGAACTGTTCACGGGTGACAAAACGTTTACGGGAAAGTTTAAGCTGCCGGAAAAGGCGATTTAACGGGGCACGCTTATCACCGACCGGGGCGAAATTGGTCATGGCATGGAGACCGGTCTCCAGCAGATGACCGTGGCGAAAATACCAGGAGTTCAGGCCGCCGGGCAGGGAATGCTGTTCCAGGACAAGAATTTTCCGCCCGAAACGGGCGGCGCGAATACCGGCGGCCAGCCCGGACAGGCCGCCGCCAATGATAATAAGCTGATAATCAGCCAAACGGATCAGGCGTCTTTAAGTTTTGGCTCAAGATAATTCACACAGCTGGTCAGGGTGGCCAGCTCGGGATACTCTTCTTCAGGAATCTGCAGTTTATAGCGTTTACGCAACTCCATCACAATATCAAGGAAGTCCATGGAGTCGAGATCCAACTGGTCGCGCAGCGGCGCATCGGCATCCAGACCGTCAAACTCAGCATCCTCATCAATATCCTCTATGATTTCAAGGATAAGATCCTTGATTTCGTCCCGAGTCATACCTGTCCTCTGTTATATAAAAAAAGAAAATAGTCTCCGCAATACGCATTGGTATTTTTGACGGAAGTAGACAGATATACCATAAGTAATTTTAGTTTGCCACAAATCTCTTGACAATAATCACGGAATTTATCCCGACCATGCCGAAGGAATTGTTGAGAACGGCATTCACTACATCCACCTTTTGCGCTGTTCCCGCCACCAGTCCGGGCAGAGCACAGTCCGGATCAGGATTATCCAGGTTAATGGTCGGGTGGATCATATTGTCGATAAACGAGGGCAGGTTACCGGCCAGCTCAAGAACACCGGCCGCGCCCATGGCATGGCCGATGGAAGATTTTGTATTGTTTGTCCAGGTGTCCGGACAATCGCCAAAGACCTCGCGCACGGCCTTGCATTCTTCTATGTCGCCCTGCTGAGTGCCGGTTGCATGGGTATTGATAATAGTGATATCTGCCGGCGCCATCCCTGCCCTTTCCAGGGCCAGATGCATGCATTCACTCTGACGGGGACCATAGGGCAGGACAAAATCCCGGGCATCTGAATTCATTGCATAGCCCGCAATCTCGGCATATATTTTTGCTCCCCGGGCAAGCGCCCGATCAAGACGCTCAAGGGTAAAAACACAGCCTCCTTCGGAGATAACAATACCGTTACGCTCCGTATCAAGGGGCCTGCTGGCCTTGGTCGGGTCGGCATGTGCGGCCAGGGCGCCCTGGGCCTTGAAACTGGCAAAAATGCCGAACGAACCAACGCATTCGGAGATCCCTCCGCAGAGGGCAAGGTCGACCTCGCCCAGCTTGAGCATTTGCACGCCCTGGATAAGAGCAGCATTGCCGGCGGCACAGGCGGCGCCCACGGAATAATGGGGGCCGGTAATACCGAGATTCATGGTTATTTCCCCGGCCGGATTATTGAGCACAGTGCGTGGATTATGATGGTGCGTCCAGTAGTCTACATTGTAATCGAACTGGCTGATATTATAGACTTCATTTTCGGTCTCCACGGTTCCGTGTTCGGTAAGCCCAATATAGACCCCGGTCTTGGCCCGCGCGTATCCGGAAAAATCAATCCCGGCATCGGCCAGGGCCTCTCCGGCACAGTACACCCCGATACAACCGGCCCGGGTTCCGCGTTTATTTTCCTTTTTCTTACGGTAGCGGGTCTCTTCAAAGGAACATATTCCAGCCGGAGCCTTGCCCATGTAGCGCAGGTCAATGGTCGAGATCCCGCTCACACCGCCCAGCAGACGACGCCTGAATTCAGTCAAATTATTGGCCCCGCCGGGAGCGGTAAGCCCCACTCCGGTGATAACAAAACGTTCACGTGCAGACAGATCACTCATCAGTCAACTCCCAAAAGCTCAGAAACGATTTCAGGTACAGCCTTGATCGCTTCAGGCAGTTTATCCGGCATTGAGCCGCCGGCCTGGGCCATATCCGGTCGCCCCCCCCCTTTGCCACCGACAATTGCCGCGACCCTGGACACCAGCTGACCGGCCTTGACACGCCCGGTCAGGTCCTTGCTGACAAGGGCCAGCAACGCCGCCTTGCCGTTAATCTCTCCACCAAGAACGGCAATACCACTGCCCATTTTGTCCCGCACCTTATCCCCTACCTCGCGCAGGGTCTTGGGCGAGTCCAGCTGAATCTGACCACTGATCACCTTGACACCACCGATCTCAATTGCGCTGTCAATAAGTTGATCCAGTCCGGAGAGGGCCTGGGAGGCAGCCAGGGCGGCAAGCTCCTTTTCCAGCTCTTTTTGTTTTTTCAGCAGAGCGGTTATCTTCTGCGGCGCCTCGGCAAAGGGCCCGGAAAGGAGTGCGGCAACCTCATCCGCCCTGCGGGCAAGATCCTGAACCCAGGCAACGGCGGCGGGCCCTGTCACTGCCTCGATCCGGCGGACACCGGCTGCAATACCGGACTCGGAAATAATTTTAAACAGGCCGATGGAACCGGTGGAACCGGTATGGGTACCACCGCAGAGTTCTTTGGAAAAATCACCGATGGACACCACCCGTACCTCGTCACCATATTTTTCACCAAACAGGGCCGTAGCCCCATCAGCAACGGCCTGATCTTTGGACAGGATGTTGGTCTCCAGGGGAATATTCCTGCGAATTTCAGCATTCACCTTTTCTTCAATGGCTGTAATCTCGGCCGGAGTCACGGGGGAAAAATGTGTGAAATCAAAACGAAGCCGGTCCGGATTCACCAGGGAACCCGCCTGTTTGACATGGTCGCCAAGGATCTCTTTCATGGCGGCATGGAGAAGGTGGGTCGCGGTATGGTTGAGTTCAGTGGGAGTACGGCCGTCGTCCGCCACCTTCAGAGTGACCGCTTGATCTTTCTTGAGCGTTCCCTCGACAACCCGTCCCTCATGGAGCACAAGACCATCAGCCGGGGCAATGGTCTGTTCCACCTGAAAGCGGCCTCCGTCCCAACTGATCACACCCTGATCACCGACCTGACCGCCGGACTCAGCATAAAAAGGGGTACGGGGACAGAACAACCGCACGTGCTCCCCTGCCCTTGCCTCCTGGACAAGCGCACCGTCCTGATTGACAATACCTTCCACCACCGACGTATCGTTTCTGGTGGTGTAGCCGGTAAACTTGGTTTGTTTTCCCTGCTCAAGCAGGGCAAGAACACCGACATCAAGATGGTCCACATCCGTCCCCTTCCAGGACTTACGGGATTGCCGGCGTTGCTGTTCCATGGCCTGATTAAACCCGGCCTCATCAAAGGTAATTTTATGCTCCAGGGCCACGTCACGGACAATATCCACTGGAAAACCGTAGGTATCGTAGAGTTTAAAGATAAATTCACCATCAATGCAGGCATCCCCGCCCTGCTCCTGCTGCAGCCGCCCGATCTCTTTTGCCAGCATGGCCAGCCCGTTATCCAGGGTTTCACCAAAACGCGCTTCCTCGTTGGTGACCACCTTGGCCAGCAGCTCACGGGCACCTGTGAGATGGGGATAGGCCTCTTCCATCATCTCGATAACCAGCGCACAGACCCCGGGGAAAAAGGATGTCAGACCAAGACTGCGGCCGAACCGGATCGCCCGGCGCATGATCCGGCGCAGGACATAGCCCCGGCCTTCATTGGACGGCAGCACCCCGTCCGCGACCAGAAAAGTGGTGGCCCGGGCATGGTCGGCAATGACCCGCATGGCCACATCATCGGCCGGATTTTTCTCATAAGGTCTGCCGGAAAGTTCGGCAATATGGTTAATGAGCGGGGTGAACAGGTCACAGTCAAAGTTGTTGAATTTTCCCTGCAGGACGGCCGCCACCCGCTCAAGCCCCATGCCGGTATCAATGGAAGGCTTGGGCAGCGGGGTCATGGTGCCGGACTCGTCCCGGTCAAACTGCATAAACACAAGATTCCACAGCTCAAGAAACCGGTCGCAGTCACAACCGACGGCGCAGTCCGGCCGGTCACAGCCGTGTTCCGGGCCCTGATCGATATGAATCTCGGAACAGGGGCCGCAGGGACCGGTATCACCCATAGCCCAGAAGTTGTCCGCCTCGCCCAGGCGGACAATCCGTCCCTTGGGCAGGTCTTCAATCTGCTCCCAAAGCGCAAAGGCATCATCATCATCCTGGTACACGGATACCCAGAGCTGCTCGGGATTTAAGCCAAGCTCCCTGGTGAGGAACTCCCAGGCATAGAAAATAGCGTCTTTTTTAAAGTAATCACCAAAGGAAAAGTTGCCGAGCATCTCAAAAAAAGTATGATGACGGGCGGTATGGCCAACATTCTCCAGGTCGTTATGCTTACCGCCTGCACGAACGCAACGCTGTGAGGTGGTGGCCCTGGCCGAGTCCCGTTGTTCCTCACCGATAAACACCTTTTTAAACTGCACCATACCGGCATTGGTAAAGAGCAGGGTTGGATCATCATGGGGCACCAGAGAGGAGGACTCGACAATTGCGTGTCCGCGGTCGGAAAAATAGTTTAAAAACCGTGCTCGTATTTCGTTACCGTTCATTGCATTCAGGTTTCAAATTTCTGGTTTCAGATACCGGTCGTCTTGATTCCGGCACCTACTTCAAATAGGGCAGCATGACCTTGAACTCCGTCGTTCCGGCCTGTTGCAAGAGTTCATAGATTATCATTTCCACAGGCTGAAGAACAGCCCCTATTTCGCGCAACCGGGCCTGGCCGAAACGGTCGTTCTCCACTGTCCTGGAGGAGACCGCATCGGCAACAACCCGCACCTTGTAGCCCGCATCAAGGGCACCCATGGCGGTCTGATAAATACAGATATGGGTTTCCACACCACAGAGCAGCAGGGTATCAACTGCCGACGATAACCGGTCCAGCTCCCGCCTGACCTCTGTATTGGCCAGCCCGTTGAATTCCACTTTATCCGGGCAGGGCACACCGGTCAGCAGATCGGCAAGTTCAGGGACAATGGGGCCGACCCCCTTCTTATACTGGGTATTGGCCAGAATCGGCAGCGAAAATGTCCCGGCCAGTCGAATCATCAGCGCGGTATTTCTCACCACCCTTTCCGCCTCATGGATATGAGCCATGAGACGCTCCTGCGGATCCACCACATACAGGCAACACTGTTCGGGAACCAGAAAGCTCATTTGTTCTCCTTACAAAAGCCACGGGGAAACAACACGTATCGACTCTTTAGTGGTCCTCTACGGAATTTGCAATAAAATTCATCTCTCCTTTTCAGACGAATAAAAAAACGTCCCTGTCATTCCGACAGAGACGATTGCAGATCTTTAAAAGCAACCCTCTAAAATTCAAAAATATACCCGAACCATCCTTACAGAGGCTGCGGCTGAAAGATCTCCCCATCTTCAGGGTATGGTTCCGCATCCCGGTTCTTATCAGGCTGTTGTTCGTCGTAGGGTGGTCCCTGTTCCTCCGGGGCCGTGAACATCGGAAAGGTGTAATCAAACTGGACATCAAGCACCTGGACCCGATGGTTAAAGAGATCGGCCACAAGCAGCTGTCCATCCCGGTTCATGGCAAGTCCGCTCGGATACTGGAACCATCCCGGTGCTCTTCCGAGCCCGCCGAACTCATACATGAATCTTCCACCCAAGTCATAGATTAGGATCGTATGACGCATGTAATCGACAATAAAGACAGCTTTCCTTTTCTCATCAATAACCAGACTTTTGGGACGGCTCATCTTGCCGGTTGATCCGCCCTTGCGACCAAAAGAAAACATAAACTCCTCGGCTGCGTTGTACACGTACACTTTGCTGGTCTCCTCGCTCAGCAGGTACAGATGGCCGGTCGAATCCCGTTTCACATCAACGATTTTAACCGGCCCGACAGCGGAAGGCTCTTCCGATTCGTCAACCCGCCGCCCCGGAGGCTGAAGAGCCGGGGGCAGCAACTTTTTCAACTCATCCTCTTCCTCTGCGTTCTTGCTTTGTTCCGACTGCATTGAATCGGTCGGCAGAATCTTCGGATCGACAGCCTTCGGGGCGGCAAGGGCTTCAAGCGCCTTGCGGTCAAAGATGCGGTCTCGGGGTTTCAGCCAGTGCAAAAAGGCACCATTGCCGTCAAGGACTATAACGCCTCTGGTGTTCAAACCGGTGATATACATATTTCCGCTCAGGCCGATGACCAGATTGCCCGGCGCAAAATTTTCACCTTCCGGCATATCGGCAAAAGTTATCTCCCGCTCAGGGAAAAAGGCGGGATTATAGATCGTTACCCGTCCAGGCCTGGAGGATGATTTTCCCTGGCAGACATAGAGATTATTCTTGCCGTCGATGTAAATCCCCCTTGGCGCATCCGCTCCCCTGCCCCCGGCAAGGGAAACCTCCGGAAAAAAATTGGGACCGTAGACAACAATCTTGCCCTCTCCGCCCCCGACCACGTAGGTTTCATCCATAGCGAGATCACAGTAGACCGACGACGGATAGCGCAATCCCGCACCCAGATCATCCGTGGACAACACGGCAATGACCTTGACCATGACCGTTCGGCCTCCACTGTCCTCCTCTCCATAAACAGGATGAACCATAAATGGAAAGGCCCAGGCCGCGACAATGGTCATCAGCAGGAACTTCCGTATCAGCTCAATGATGACATTTTCCACAGACACGACCGCCAAGCGGATCTCCGATCAGGAGATATCTATATTTGGAACCATGAGGATTATGGCAGCTTGAGCAGGCGAACTCCCTTCCCTTACGAAGGGGATCCTTTACCCCGCTTAATGGATGATTGCCCACCGGATGCCCTCGTTTGATCCCCTGCAGTTTGATATGACAACTCACACAGAGTTCATTGATAGGCTTATAGAGTTGAAACGGATTACCACTGGCATGGGGATCATGACAGGCAAGACAACCGCTGCCCTCAATGATGCCATGGGTAACAAAGTCCAGTGATTTTTTCAGGGATTTCTTTTTGTCGGAATGGCAGTCCACGCAAAGCTCGGCCCGGCCGTCGGCCCAGAGCTGGAACTTATATGCATTGCCATGGGGATCGTGACAAACCGTGCAGTCCCCGAATTTAAAAGGACCATGGAGAAATTTTTCCCTCATCAGCTTCGCCTTGTTCACATGGCAGTCAAAACAGAGCTCAGCGCGCCTGCGAAAGGGAATGGTTACCTTGGTTTTTTCACCGTCCCGGTCATGGCAGGACATGCAGTCGACATTGGCCGAAGGGCCGTGCAGCCATTTTTCCCCGGTAATCAGACCACGATGACAGGAAAAACAGAGAGGAGAAAAATTTCCCTCCTTTGCCATCCGCTGCACATCCAGCCCGGAATCTTCCGGCAGGGTTTTGTTATGACAGGGAGTACAGGAGGCCGGGACCACGGCCATGCGGTGAAAGAGAAAGGCTTCAGGATCCTCAAAATCGACACTGGACAGGGTTCGCACCGGTCGATATTGTATGGTCAGCTTTTCTTCTCCAGGCTTGAGAACAAAAGTATTAAGTCCCGGTTTCAGTTCCAACCGAAAGTGGGCGTAGGACACCTGATGCTCTTCCCATGTCCCGACCGGTTTGATTTTCCTTCCCGATTCGTCGTTTGCGGTCATTGCATGAACCTGCAACAGGGACAGTTCCTCCCTGTTCGTTACCTGCACAACCATCCGGGTAACGGCCCGCCGGGCCTGAATGATCACGGCAGTGTCCGGTGCAGGGGTCAGCACGGTATAGGCATCGGCCCGACGAACGGGCAGCAGGCACAACCAGCACAGGGCTGCGGCCATGGGGACAATCAATGAAAAGCGCTGCCTGAGAATACGATTCAACATAATAATTTTACCAGGTTACCTTAGGGTTCGCTCAGAAATAAATTCGTAGAGATGAGGTGTAATGTGGACTTTTAGAGAAGTGATCTGATTGCATGCAGCCGCAGGCGTAGCAGGGCTACGTCGAGGATTGCAGAATTGAAGATCGCTTTTCTAAATGTTCAGAGTGCGCCTCAGAATACAAAGTTATTTTTGAGCGAGCCCTTAGTTCATCACTGCAATGCCGGCAGGTCGGGCCCCGAGCTCAATTGTACCCACGGGTTTCATAGTTACAGGATCTATAATGGTAATTGCCTGCTCATCTTCATTGCCGACATAGATCAATTTTCGATTTACAACATCGGCCAGCTCAAGTGGACGGCCGGACAGGGGTATGGTTCTGGAAATACCCAACTGCCCCGGCCGTAACAGAGAAAGGGATTTTGAACCATAATCGGCGACATAAATCATATTATCAACCGCCAGGATACGCCGGGGACTGAATCCGACCGGGATTCTCCTCACCACCCTGTTCTGCTCCAGATCATACTGTAGAACCGTGTTGGAACCCGACTCTGCAATATAGAGCAACCTGTCCTTCCAGACGGCAAGTCCGGCCGGTCTGCCGGAGGTTGAAATGGTCTGCACCGGGGTCAGATGTTCCGGATCAACCAGAACCACGCTCTGAGACAGGGAAAACGATACCGCCAGCAGGTTCCATTTTTTCAAATAGAGAATATACACCGGCCCGTGCCCCAGCCGTGCCCGCCGGTCAACATTACCGGACTGCAGATCCATACGCAGGATATTCCCCCGCTTCCGGTCAATGAGATAGGCCCGCCTACCGGCCGGTCCCAGGGCCATGTGGGTCGGTTTTCCGCTCATGGATAGACGGTAGGTCTCCACCACCCTATTTGCCGCCGCTGCAATACGCTTAACCTCCAGGTCTTCCGGAGTCAGAGCATACAGGTTTTCGGCTGGTATAAAGGGTGCCCGAAACAGGTAGGCCGGAGCTCCGGACACCCCCAGTGAATCAAGGATCTGATTCTTATCCGTACGAATCATATACACCGTATTGATATCCGGACAGGCAACATAGGCAACGTCGGCAATAAGATTTTTCAACCTGGGGGCAAGCTGAAAAACAGGCTTAAAGCCGGTCCCGTCGACAAGTGAGGCCTGGACATCCCAGGACAGAAAAAGCGAACGCGAATCCCCTTTGCCGATATAGAGGGGATCAGGAATCTTGATCTCGACGACCACTTTTTCCGGAGCAAGGGGAATCCGTTCATTCATGCGCGGCATCAAGGATGCGTCAATCAGGGTCAGCCGCAGGCGTGAATAATATCCCGGCACCAGAGATGATCCGGTTACAAAAATCTGGTTATTCCCTAATGTACCGGATCGAACCGTAACCGGCTCCGCACCAAGCGGCTGCCAGCTGCCGCTGTCGGACAGCAGTTCAATAAAGCGTATCCGCATCTCCAGGTCGGGCCCCCGGTCTTCCTTCAGATTGAGAAAGAGGGAAACTCTGCCGTTTCCGGACAACACTGTGGGAGATGAACCGAAGGATGAATTGCCTGGCGGCGTGCAGCCTGAAGGCAGCAGCAAAACAACTAACAGGAGGGCTACAGCTAAACCGTTTGCCAGACTGCGTGCATACATTTAAAAGGCTCTCCGCGTTTGTCCGGCACTATTCCCCACCGTGATATCGATCACGGCACCATGGTAATGACAATTATCACAGTTGATGGGACCGGGAGGGCCGGGAGGATGGCAGGTACTGCATGGAATCCCTGCAAGAGATCCGCCGTAAGGTGCGTCAGCGCTGTAGTGATGGACATAGCGCCAGGCATTAATGTAACCGGTAAATCCATACAAACCTGCATCCTCAGCATCCTTATCATCCAGGTGGCACCTTTTGCAGAGATAGCTCCAGTTGGGGGTCTGATAGATAGAAATGATTCCTCCCAGGGCACCACCATTGACCTGTCGCCTGATTAACATCACATTGGAAGCACCATGCGGTTCGTGACAGTTGAAACAGGAGAGGACATAATCACCACCTGCGCCAAAGGGCGGTTTGATATCCAGGCCGCCGTCCATGGGCAGCAGGCCGTGTTTATCGCCGCTGCTGCTCCAGTCTATGGGCAGTATGTTCCGGCCCAGTGTGGTACTGTAAATCGTATCGGTCGTGTTGTGGCAATCGGTGCAGAAGCCGACATAATCAGGAGTTGCATCTCTGCCGCTCACCGCATCAGGGCTGGCGCCCGGTTCCCGATCGGTCAGACTTGGAGAACAGTACGGTGGTTCATACCTGGTATTATAGACGCTGCCCATGGTCTCGGTGGTTCCCCAGAGATTGAAATGATCCGTCGGTTTGGACATAACCGACAGGGTCGGATCGGCGGGATCGGCCCGGTTCCTTTTGGCAAGGTGCGGATTATGGCAGGAGTCACAGGGGTTGGAATCGTTTTTAAACCAGGAAAACCTGCCGTTGGAAAAATTCCGGATATCATACAGGTTATGGTAGGATAACTGGTTCATGGTGGACAGAATGGAAGTCGTATCCACTGAGGCGCAGCCAAACACCGCGCTGTAATCGTTATTGGTCACCGGCTGCACGGATCCACTGTTGTTGTGGCAGTAAAAACAAAAGCCATCGGACTCCGTGTACGGGCCGGTCTGGCGGGCGGTATTAAAACCAGGCGCAAACAGGGTAAAAGGGCCGGCCCCGGTAACCGGTGCCGGTTCGGAACCGGCTATAGAGGCATGCTGCTCATGACAGTGGGCACAGTTTCCCCGTGAGTAGCCAAAACCGGCTGGAGGAGCATTACCGATCACCGGCCGAAAAACACCATCGGTGGCGGAACCGTGTGCTGAATCAAGATAACTGCCCGCCCGGGCCGCCTCTCCCGGCAGTGAGTACAACAGGAACAGTAAAAAAAATAAAAAAATAGTTTTCATATCAACATATATTCCGATTGGTCAATCTTGATGAACTCGTAAAAAGTCGGCGCAGTCATCATCTCGGCAAAAGAAATCAAGCGTAACATGTCGAAATAACTAGCCCTTTCCTGAGCAGGAATGACGGAAAAATGTTCCTTCCGACTTTTCACGAGGCCATCAGTCTTTGCTCGTATGACAGACTGCACATCCATTGTACCCCCCGGCAGGCCAGGCCTTATAATCCCAGCGCAGAGAACTCGTATAAGGTGAACCATGGGCCCGGTGACAGGAAAGACACATGACTACGGCATCATTGGCCCGGGTATAAACCGTGGTATTTAACGTCGTTGAGACATCTGCCGTTGCCACCGGAGAAATCACGGAATAGGGATTTCCGGTGCCTGAACCGCCATTATACAACTGGTATTCGCTGGATGAGGCCGCATTCGACATATCGAAATCCGTCGGGTGACGCAACCACACCCCGGTCCCGAAGGTGGCACCGGGGGCGACACTGTCGGTGCCGTTATGGAAATATTTATGACAGCGGGCGCAGAGAGAACTGATACTCCCCGCGGCCTGATCACTTTCCGCACTCCGATCCTGTCCATAGTACTTGTTATGACGGAGATCGGTCGGATGGTATTCATACGAGGAGTCACCGAACCCCTGAATTGTGTCAAGGAACCGATAACTTTTTGCAAGGGTACTTCCATCCTGCCAGATGGAGTGATCCTTATAATGGTGCCCCCCTTTCAAGGCGGGGATCTGTTCCGTTTCCAGCGGGTTGCCATGACAACCCATGCTGCCGGCACAGCGCAGCTGCCCGACAAAGGAACCGTCACCGCCGGGCGGCAGGGTCAGGGTCGCATCGGGGTTGGCAAGTCCCTTGACGTTATGCCCCATACGATCAAACTCAAAACCGATGGAAACCCAGTAAAAGTTCCCGCCGGCAAGCGTATTGGAGTCTGCTTCGGTGCCGGTCGTTCTGTACAGGGGCGGGCTGATATCATAGACATAGGGCTCTGCATTGCTACCACCCGTATTCTGCCCGGTATGGCATCCTATGCAGTCGGAGATCAGCAGGGCCTGATTCGGACTACCGCTGTCGGTAACGGTCAGATTGTTCTGTGAGTTATGCATGGTATGACAGTTGACACAGACACCCGTCACCCTTGCCCGGCAGGGAACAGACAGGACACTCAGCAGTACGGTCACTGTCATTAACCCGGTGAATCCGGTTTTTTTTCCCATGATCGCCAACCTCGTTACCGCGTAAAGATCTCCACCCTGGCATTGCCTTCATCAACAATACACAATCCGCCCCATGGGTCGAAACGAATTTCCACCGGGTAGTACAGCTGCCCTCTGGAGATACCTTTTCCAAGAAATCGATATTTAAATACGCCGTCCTTATCGTAAACAGCCACATCCCGTGCGTGCCGATCCAGAACATAAATATAGCCGGAGGGCCCGATGTCCAGTGAAACCGGAAAATTTACCGTATCGCCCAGCTCCATAACCGCCTCCCGGGTTCCGTCCAGGCGAAAACGATACACCGCCCTCCCCCGTTGATCCAGGGCCCAGATCCTCTTGCCGTGAATCTTGAAGTCGACAAACCCAGCGGAACAATCCGGACAGAAAAATCGTTTTTTTGCGATGAGATCCATGTTGTAGGAGATAATCGACCCGGTTGCCTTGTCCAGGACATAGAGCAGTGAACCCGCGGCCTCAATTCGATCCGGATAGACAAGTGTCCCCTTATAATAGAGAGTGGCAGGGGTAACCTTTCTGGCCTTGAGATCAATAGAGCTCAAGCTGTTTTTTCCCTTCTCCACCACCCAGATTCCGCCGGCACCGGTCTTGACCATATCAAAGGGCGTCTGCAGCGCCCTGCCCGCATTAAAAATATGGAGCAGTTCCCCCCGGCGGTTAAAAGAAAGCAGCCTGTTTCGGCCCGAGTCGACGACATAGTAATGTCCTTTTTCCGCATCGACAAACAAGGCGGTGGGCATCTGCATGGCATCCTGAACTCTGTCCTGTTTCAAAACACGCTGCCAGGTCCAACCGGAAGCGGTCTTCATCTCGGCCCCTCCCCATACAGACGAAAGCAACAGGACTGAAAACACGATAAAAGCACACCGGATTAGCTGGTTACACATTCCTTTTCCTCTCCAGGTTTTCAGTTTTCCACCACCTCAATATGCCCGGTGACAGACAATACACAGGGCCTTTTTCCCTTCCCGAACCAGATGATATTCGTACTCGGTGCCCATGGGATTATGACAGGAGACACAGGTCACCATCTGGCCGGTAAAACGATCAAGGATGTCGGGCCCGACCGGATGGGTAAACTTGCCTTGGGTCTCGTGACACTGGACACATACACTGTTGCCGTCCCCCTTGAGCATGGCTAGATGATGACTGCCGTGTGCTTCATGGCAACCGCTGCAGTCCTGGATATCGGAATGCCGGAATCGACTCTGCCGGTACCCGGCCATGGTCTGCCCGTGGCAGGAAGCACAGAGCAATCGCTCCGGGCCCCTGAGCAGTTTTTCGGTATCACCGGCATGGGGAGAATGGCAGTTCAGACAGCTGTTTCCATTGCCTCCGCCCAGATGACTATGCGGCGCAGACATCTGTTCCCGAACATCCGGATGACACTTCAAGCAATTCTCCATCCCCAGCCCGGTGGATGATGTGCCATGACAGGCACCGCATCCATCCTTGAACGGTTCGTGGAGAACATTGCGAATCAAACCGGCCCGGTCACTGCCGTGGGGGCTATGACAGGAAAGACAGCCCTTGAGCTCGCCCGGAAAATTCAAATGCCCGTTTTTCAGTCCGGAACGCTCGTGACAGGACAGACAAAGCCGGTCACCCGGTTCAGTCAGCAGTTGCAGGTTATCCGCCTGGTGCGGTCGATGACAGCTCATGCACCGCCCTTCCGCATACGGCTTATGGGTCACCCTGTACTTCTTAGGTAACTGTTGGTGACAGGCAAAACAGTCTGCAGCCGGATTATCACGGATAAGACCCTTTCTGTTTGCCACGTGCGGAGCGTGACAGGAACTGCAGTTACCCCGGGCAACAGGATCGTGAACAACCCCCTGGGCAAAGGCCTTCTTCTGCCGCCGGTGACAGGAGTAACAGAGTATATCCTGCCGCTCGCGCAGCAATCCCTTATATTTGGCGACGTGGGGATTATGACAGATATCACACCTGGAATCGGCAACTGGTTCATGCACCACTTTGCCGGTAAACCGGGCTGCATCGTGGCATCCGAAACAGGAGACATCGGCTGCCTGCGACGAGTTCGCACACAGAAGCGCAGCCGCAATCAAAGACAACATAACGATAACGGAATTTCGTATCATTTCGTTCCCCCGCGATGACAGGGTGTACAGGAACCTTCCAGAAAAGGTGCATGGCCGACAGGATACAGGAGTCCGCTGTCCGGGCCGCCATGCGCATCATGACAACTGATACAGGAATCCGGACCCGGCTGAATATTCCCGTGTCGGGCCAGGAATTCTTTTCCGGTGAGTTTATGACAGCGACCACAGAGCTCTGCTTTACCGGTATTGAGCATGTCCGGGATCTTGGAACCATGGGCGCGGTGACATTGCATGCAGTCTTTCACCGCCGGTTTATGAGCCACTCCCTTACGCCAGAATTGCGCCACTTCCTTATGGCAGCGCAGGCACAGGAGCGGCTGTCCCTTGTTGAGCATGGCGTTATGGGGTGAACCGTGGGCAACGTGACAGCTAAGGCATGCTCCTTGTCGTACCGGTTCATGGGGTACGGTAGCACGACGTATTGTCCGCTCGACATCCTTATGGCATGAAAGGCAAAGCTTTCCCGGCTCCTGTTTGATGATGGAGGGGAAATCAGCAGAATGGGACGCATGACAACGTTCACATCGTCCCCGGACCACCGGTTGGTGGGTCTGTATATTTGCACCCGCTTTGCGTGCATCCTCATGGCAGGACAGACAGAGGGTGCCGTTTCTATTGGGTAGTTTGAGAAAATTCCCGGCTTTGGGATCGTGCAGCTGATGACAACCAACACAGTTGCCGTCGGCAAAGGGACGGTGCAGGCTGAGCCGTCCCCGTTCATCGGCCGCCCGTTTATGACAGCTAAAGCAGAGATCCGCCTGCGGGGCGACAAGTAAAGCAATATTGGCTGAATCGTGCGGCTGATGGCAGGTATTACATGCCTGTCCCTCCGCCGGGGGATGGGATCGTGTTTTGGATGCAAAAACCGCATCTTTATGGCAACCGAGACAGAGAGTTTTTTCGTCCCGCTTAAGTAGAAACTTCTGCCCGGAATCATGGCCGTTATGGCACCCGAGACAGTTTCCCTCGGCAACCGGTTGATGGACACTTTTTATCGACAGGTCAACCGGACCGGCTCCATCATCGCCCTCTTTCTTTTGACCGTTTACTTCCGGTTCCTCAATCGTGCGACGTGTTCCCTGGTTGTGACAGTCAAGGCAGAGCATCTCCGGGGGTTTGGCGAGTAATGCACTGTAATCACTTGCATGGACGGCATGGCAGACCGTGCACTTTTCCCGTACATAAGGCTGGTGCGAACTTTCCTGATCCTGCCGGGGTGCATCGTGGCAGGAAAGGCAGAGGGCATCGGCGCTGCCCCTGATTACAATTGTATTCCCCTCAATACCGTGACAGGCACTGCATTCCCCTTTGGTCACCGGGGCATGGACATTGTTTTTAAGCAGCATCGGCCGATCACCGGCATGGGGAGTATGGCACTGCAGGCAGCCGCTCCGGACCGGGTACCCACTATGCGCGTTGACAAAAGATTGTTCCTCAACCTCATGGCAGGAGCGGCACAGGGTATCCGGAGCGCTGGTCAGCAGCGAGACATTTGTAGACGAGTGTGGATCATGACAGGTCCCGCACCCTTTTTCCAATGGCGCATGGGTATATTTTTTCTGAAAAAGGCTGCGGTCATGACAACTAAAACAGCCATCTTCAGGCGGCGCCTTTAGCAGAAACGAAAAGGGACTGTTATGCGGATCATGACAACTGCTGCAGGTTCCCGAAGCCACCGGCTGATGAACGGATTTCCTGTCCGGAGTGGGTTTGAGGTCTTCATGACATACGTAACAGAGTTCCGGCTCCTGCTCACGGAGGAAAAGACCACCGATGAGCCCATGCGGAAGATGACAGGTCGAACAACGATTCTCTTTTACCGGGACATGGACATTCCCCTGCTTGAATGCCTCCCCCATTTCAGGATGACAGTCAAGGCAGTTTTTTGCCGGAGCCTTTGCCACCTGCTTTCCGCTCTGCACACACGATAATGCCAGCATAACCGGCAGCAAAGCAAAGAGGATATTCAACAGAATACTATATTGTTTTTTCTTCATTCAACCGTTCCATCTCTTTTTTCAGCCGTTGCCATGTTCCACTGTCGACCTCAACCGTGGACTGTTCCCTCAACCGGAGTAAAAAAGCATTGCGGGCCTCCGCAAGACGCTGTTTCTGTAATTTTTCAGCAATGCGGCCGCCGACCATGTCAAGCGGCAGGATCCGGGAAGGCCTTCGTTCAACCAGTTGAACCAGGGTTACATGACCATCAACGGTAAAAACCGGGCTCAACTCTCCCGGGGTCAGCTTTCCTACAACCTCATACACCTGTTTCTGCAGATGATCGGCCGGGACATCACGCACAGGCAGATCATGACCATAGCGCTTGCGGGCAAGCAGCATAAAATCACCACCCATGGCAACCTCGGTCCAGAGAGCAGTCATATCCTGCTCACTGCCTTCAGCGATCACCATTCTGACAACTTCTGGACGGGTAAACTCCTCGGGATGCTCCCGGTAATAGCGTTCAATATCCTCCCGGCCGACCTTGACCAGCGGCTGAAAAATTCTTTGCTCAAGGGCCTTGATCATCCTATGGCGGCAATAATAAGTATAGGTATCTTTAAATGGCTCTTTTGTCTCATAATGACGGGCCAGTGCCTCCCAGGAGGTCAGAGTCTGGTCGATAATTGCATTGGCAACCCGCTGCTTGAACGCCTCACTACCGTCCTCACCAAATCCGTTCTGCCGCCTGAACCGCTGCATGCGGCGGATCTGGGTCATAAATTCCTTTTCGGTGACCAGACCGTGACTGGTCGTGACAATCGGTGCCGTAGAATACTCCTCATCGGGACGGGTGATATCCAGATGCTGCAACCGGTCCTGATCGACCTTGACTTCATATTTCCGGCGCAGATCCTGAAGCAACCCGATGGTCAGCTCGGTTTCCTGTTCTTTCCACAACGACTGCCGGATCTGTTCCCGCACAAGGGCAAAATCATCCGCATTCCCCTGAATTTTCTTCTGCAGACGTAACATAACAAACCCCTTCTTCCAGGCCATGGGCTGACTCATATCGCCGATTGTAAGAGCGGTGAGAATTTTCCGCCAGCCGGGGTCAATGAAACCGGGCCGGTACGACTCAGTCCTGATCGACTGGAGTTCGCCCCGACCGGAGGCTATATTCTTGAACTGTTCTTCATTAACCGGCCGACCGCCGATCTGCTTCAGCAAATCTTCCGCTGCCGCCCTAGTCGTAAAAAAGAGCAGATTTACCTGGGAAACAGGGACATAGTCCCGTTGGTATCGTGCCTGCAGATCAGCCTCGCTGATCGAAATCCTGGAATCAACCTCCTCGGCTTTGAGCAGCATGAGAGTCCTGGCCTTTAAAAAAGTCAGGACCTTCTTCCTGTATGCAGCATCCTGATACAACTGCATTCGTTCCGCTTCCCGGAACATCAGAACCCAGTCAATGAACGGTTCCGGTGTTTCGGGCAGCACCATGTCTTTTTCCCGCAGGTTTTCCCACCAGATATGGAAATCATCACCGGTATATTTTTCTCCGTCAATGGTCACCAGGGTAGAACTCTCCCAGGGCAGCCGGCCGGCCTGAACAAAAGAGACCGCGGCCAGCAGGAAGAGAACGGCAAAAAACGCGACTCTGTTTACCTGCTGCATGGCATCATCCCGTTCTCAAGCCAAAGGCTGATAACTTCCAGTGACATCCGCCGGGCAAGGCCGGTAATGGTATTAATACGCCCGAAATGCAGAACCTTCAGATAATAGTCCCCCTGTCTGCGATGATAGGTTTCCCACAGTATCCTGCCGTCGGCCCCATCATACATCCGTAGAATAAAAGTCAAGTCGGTCTCCATAATGTTGCGATTGTGCTGCTCCTGCATCTTCAAGATATCACCACCGATAAAAAGCACCACTCCCAGGCGGCCACCTATGACTTTAAGCTGCTCCTGGTCCGGCTGAACGTTAGGATACATCATCAACTGCCGGTACAGTTCCAGAATATCTCCCTCCTGCACGACCTGAAAATGACCGGAAGCAACAAGTTCCGATACAAAAACTTTATAAAAAATCGCTGCCCCCCTGGGGTAGTTCCCCTTGTCGACAAAAGGCAGAACCGCTATTCTACAAGAGGCCTTTTCCGGCAGGGCGGCAAATTCATACAGCTTTGGAACTTCCCGTGCACAACCGGTAAGAATAAGGACTATAAGAATGATACCGCAGCTCACCAGACGACTCACGCCCTAAAACTCCTCCAGCCATTCCTTTTCCGTCTCCACTTCCGGGCCCTCTTCTTCATCGTCCACTCGAAACAGATCCTTGATCTTCTCCCTGGTCCGGTTTCCCAGAATATCCTGGGCCACCAGAATGCCTTCCAGCCGCTGACCCTCTTCCAGATCCGTTCGATCCAGTTCAATGGTCGCCGGCAGGTGTTCTCCTTGCGACAACTTGATCAACCTGCCGCTTTGTTTAAATACTTTCATCCACCAGTAGGCCAGGGGCATCCCGGCCTCTTTGTCCAGATTCACCGTTACCCGATCCTCTTCCTTCACCAGATCAATGTTGATCTTCGGTGGACTTCTCCTGAAGGATACCTCCTGTTCGGCGGACGAACTGAGCATGGTTCTGTCCCATACCCTGAACACCACGATATAGTCACCATCGGGTGCAAGACTGCCGAGGGTTGTCCGGCCCTGCCAGGTCAGGCGATCAGGGAGTTGTCCGGACGCCCCCTGACGGACAATGACCTGATCGTCCCGGTCAACGACCATGACCTGCCACCGGCTCAGGGGTTCGGGGTCGGTGAGAGTAGGAACGATGTACAGTTTATCGCTGAAAAAAATTCTGCCGTTAATTTCCCTGCCGCTGAGATGCAATGAAACGTTCGGGGCCCGGTCATCCACGGTATAGGATCCGAGAACGGCCATTTCCGTTCTTCCCGACGGCCAGACCGCCGTCAAGGTTACCGGATACCGTCCCGAGGCATTTTGTGCCGGCCAGTCGGCAACAAAATAATATCCTTCACTGTCCAGAGAAAAGGGATATTCCCGGTCGGCAACACCGGCCGTCAACACCGGCCGCATTGCGTTTCCCATGTCCATCGTCTGCATCCTGACCTTGCAGCGTACCCGTTCACCGGGCCGCAGATATTTCGGAAGCAAGACGACCGAATCAATATCAAGAACCTCCTTCCGGCCGGAGAGCGGAGTCAATGCAACGGGCATGTTCGCCAGCAGCCTGGGGAAAAAAACCGCATAAAGATCATTTAAACTCTCTGGATCCTCAAGCCCGAGCAGGCTGGTGAGATCCGAAGAATGCAGGGCCTCGGTGTTGGCCCAGACAAGAGATGCATCCGAGGTACGGATAAGTTCCAGGCTCAGGCTGACCACGGGATTCGGGCTCTGCTCGAGCTGACAGACGGTTCCCTGCATGATCAGGTCCACCTGGAGTTCCTCCCTCGCCGCCATAATTTCATGGCTCGTTAAACTGCCGAGCGTACGAATCCGATGGCGGACAAGAAACTGCATAATCTCCTGTTCGGAAATGAGATCAAACCCTTTGGCAGTGATTTCCCTGCGGACATAATCCGTCAGGACGTAACTGACCCCGTTACTGCTCACCGTCACATCAAGCAGGGGAAAGACGGCAATGGTTCCGGCAATTCCGATCCGGCCTGTCGTCAGAATAAACAATACGGCAAGACTTAAAGGAAGCAGTCTGTTCTTCATCACCGCCTCGGATACGGGCTGCACTCTGCGCCGGACATACCGCTTATTTGGGGATCGTTGCAAGCATGGAGTTCAACAGGTTAACGGTGATCTGAAAGGCATCCATGGGGGCAAGCCCGAACAATCGGTCTGCAAGGGAATAACCGCTGTATGTATCACTGTTACGCCACAGGACCTGGGCTGATTCAGCGTCAAGGAGCTCCAGGGTCAGGGCGACCTGCGGATAGGTAAAGGAACCCTGGCGGCTCTCGCCTATACTGTTCACGGTTCCATGGACAAAGGCCTGAACCCCAAGTCTCTGCCCAAGCCGCTTGACCACGGGAACATCAAGCGGCGTATCCTTGTCGATGGCCATCTCCCGCAGGGCGGAGTCAACGATGCCTTTATCGACCACATCAAAAATTCCAAGGGCCAGAATACGGGTCGAGGTTATGTCCCTGATACGCTGGGCGGCAAAATCGTCCTGGGTATTGTTATCAAAGGGAAGCACGGCTACCCTGGTAATATACCCCAGATCGACGTTGTCTCTGACAAAGGTCTGTTGTGCCAAATCAGTACCGGCACACCCCTGCAGGAAAAACAGCAGAAGAACAGCAAAAGAAAGGGGGAAAAAATATCTCTTCATAGGTCTCTACCGGCATCACCAGCAGAGCAAAGTCCGGGACGCTGGTTCCTGTTTTTCATTGTCCGTTGTATCATGGGGCTAAAACCTGGCCGTCAGCTGGGCATTGATACCCCATAGAGTATCGTCTTCGGTCAACATGTAACTGGCTATCGACTGCAAAGTCAAGTAACTGCTGATATTCCAGCTCCAGTTGTAGCTGAGGCTCTGGACGGTTTCGTCATGGGTGGCGTTTGCCCGGTATCCCAGAATAACCTGGGTCTTGTCCGTGCGAACAACGGAAAAACGTGCATCAAGGATAAAGGACTGGTAGTTGATCCACTTCGCTCCATAGCCCTGGGACGCATTCACCAGGACGGAAACCAGATCGGATGGACGCCAGTTTATATTCAGCGTCGTTCGCCCGCCCGCATCCTCATCTGTTATCAGTTCCGTAAAATCCAGGGTATTGGTGCCGTATTCAGTGATAAAATCCGCAATCAGAGTCGAGCGCAGACGCCCGGTCAGGGTCCATCGGATCCCCATAGCCTCGTTGGAGGTATCAAGCTGTCTGTTGTCATTGAACACAACATTCAAATCCAGCGTGGTGTCCAGATTAGGATACAGGGTGGCTGAATTGAGCAGGTTGACGGTATGGTTGGTGTTGATGAGTTCATCATCCTCATAATTTTCATTCCTGGTTATACTCAGAGTAGACTCCAGGGTCTGAAGCGGTGTCGACTGGATGGACAGGGCATATGAACGCTGGAGGGTATCCATGAGATCGGAATTGGTCGTCGCCGTATCATTAATGGTTACGGTCGGGATAAAATACCGGTTGTACAACCACCTGAAGCTTCCGGTCTGGAAAAGACGTTCCCGATTATTGCCCGGATCATAGGCACTGTCATCCCAGACCATGGAATAAGTGAAGCGGGTGTTTTGCGATGGATCGAAACGAAGGTTAAGATCGGTAACGTATTTGGTGTACCGCTGATCTTCAAGAACCCGGCCACCGGAACCGCTCTGGGCCCGAAAGGCCGCGATCTCGGTTATCGGGACTTTAAGCACCGGAGGCCAGCCGGTGACCACCAGCTTCAGATAGATATGCTGCACGCCGCCGAGGGCCACTTCGTATCGATTCTCATCACGATTATAGACCGTGGCGGGCTGCACCTTTTCCAGGGTCCATTCAATTCCGTCGCTGCTTGCATAAAGATCCCAGCGGATGGCGGAGGTCTCGTCAAGAAGGATCGGGTCAAGCAGACCGGTGTACAGATACAGGGTGTCGACAATCTGAAAATCGGTCTTGATTCCGAGGTTGGCCACTTCGTGCAGGCCAACCCTGTAGGCGATTCGTTCCCGGTTGCCGTCGATAAGGACCGGATTCGACGGCAGTGGGCCTCGTTCAGGTGTGTTATCTACGCCTGAAAGCCCCCGGGAAAGGTTGACCCCGACATTGACGCTGCCGTCCAGCCCGACCGCAGCATGAAAATCCGTGCGCGAGCTGGTTACCTGCTGAGAAAAAGTCAACTGGCCGCGATACTCTAAAAAACTGCGGGTATAGTCGATACGGCCGAAATGGGTTCGTTCTTTTCGGCTGGATCGTTCAGCATAATCATCCCTGTCCTGGATGTAATAGCTGTAGTAGGCCTGTAGATCGTCTGCTTCCCAGTCAACGACAAACTCCGACCAGGATCGTTCATCATCCGTTATATCCTCGCTGTCGGTTATACGGTTGTTGCCTATAACAGCGCTCACATTCGGCCAGTAAGGATAGTCCCAGTTCGAGCCAAGGGTTGCTTCCCAGCTGTTGCTGCTCTGGTCCCGGGTATAGGAATTGTTGGTTTCGGTGATAATTCCGTTGAATTCGGCAACAAAGAGATCGTTGCGAACCTGCAGATCAAGGGTAGGCGAGATAATTTCCCGGGTTCCTGCTCCGGTGGTCCAGTTGCGGGAATAATCCATATTGGTATCCAGGAATATGGTTCGGGTTACCTGGGGATTCCACTGCAGATGGTATCGTTGGTTAAAGGAACTGAGGTTTTCTTCCTCACTGTCTCTGCCGATCTCGCTACCCTGCCATGATGCATCCAGACTCACGACTTCCGCCCACCCTGCGGAACAACCGAAAACGATGCAGCAAATGAGAACAAGACATGACCAAAAGAGCAACTGGGGGCAATCTCTTTTTCCGGTCACGACAGTAGATAGGGGAAGAACCTGAATAAAAAATTATGCTTCCTGGCCGACAGTACCAACAAAAACCACCCCTTCCGGACCGGCAGCCCCGGCAGAGGCGGCATATGCTCCTGTTCTCCGTTGTCGGTACAGTCCGGGCAGGCAATCAATTTTTCGTAGTGTGGCATTCAAAACAGCCGCCGGTTCCGCCGCCGCCGGCCGAAATAGTTGTATAATCCCAGCGCAACATATCGTCGTTGGGGGTACCGTGGGCCCGGTGACAGGAGATGCAGGTAACTATGGTATCATTAGTAAAGGTGACGGTCTGCAGGACAAGGCTGACATTGACACTGGCGACCGGTGCGGCGACAACATATGCATTCCCGGCACCGCCGTAGCCACGGTACTCAGAAGTGGCCCCGGTATTTCCCATATCAAAATCAGTGGGGTGTCTGACCCAGGGACTGGCAAAGGGAGCCCCGGCCGGTGCGCTACCGCCCACGTTGCCGCTGCCGTTATGAAAATCATTGTGGCACTGAGCACAGAGGCTGCTGATCGTTGTAACATCCACGTCCCCTGTCAGATCAGATGCCCGGTCAACCCCCTTGTACTGGTTATGTAATGCCGTAGTCGGCTGGTATTCCCAACCCGGATCCTCCAGCCCGACGATGCCGTCCAGAAAACGGTAACTCCTGACAACGGTACTCCCATCGATAATGGAGTCATCGGCATGATGGGTGCCGGACATGGCACCGAAGTCGCTGTCCTGGGTTCGATCGCCGTGACAGCCGGTAGTACCGGCACAAGTGAGCGGGCCGCTAAAAGAGCCATCGCCTCCAGGTGGAGTATTGCCCAAAGTTGCATCCAGGTCGGCCAGCAAATCACTGGTCACGTTATGACCTTTTGGATCAAGGTTGGCTCCGTTTGTCGCCACCCAGTAAAAATTTCCACCGGCCAGGGTATCACCCGTGGTTCCGTCAACGCCATAGTTCGGCTCGCTGGTATTGTTGACGTAGGGGATATTGTTGGTGCCGTTGTTTGTCCCGGTATGGCAGGCAACGCAGCCGAAACGTAATAAGGTCTCGTTCGGGGCGGTCTGAGGATTACCGGCAATATCAACCGCCATCGGTGTCCCGCCCTGACTGTTGTGCATGGTATGACACTGGGCGCACTGTCCGGTTACCTTGGCCGAAACTGGAACAGGTATCGATACAAGAGCAACGCCCATCAAGGTTACAAACAAAACGCTTGTCAAACCGATACGTTCTTCCATATTTTCCCCCTGTTTTTTTGCAGTAACATCGCCTGGTGTCTTCTGCTATAAATGCAACGTAATCGGAACCCCCTCTCGGAAAGTCTAAAAACCGCAATTTACATTGTCACCACTAGCATAGAATCCAGAAAAATCCAAGCATTTCCGACGTCTCGCAAAAGCGACAAACGCTCGTTCTCCCTGGACCGCAAGCCGATTTATCCGAAGCGCAAATCTCGCAGGTACAAAGCAAGCCGTTCTTCGGCAGACGTATCTACCCCCTCTTTTTCACATGTGGAATTACCATAAACTCCTTGCCTGGTCAACAAGAAAATGTTACCAATTAACAATTCGTAACATTGCTGTTGCGCGCAACGAAAATTTCCTGCAACATTTTGGAATTGATTAATAAAACAACTTAGCCCTGCTCTTCCGCCCGGATAAACCAGCATGGCTGGACCAGGTAAACGGAGCGAAGCGTAGACTCCGAATTGTACAGGTCACAGCCACAACGATGACACCGCTTCGCTGTTATGAAAA